>SL_3KL_010_SEDDRAFT_10005010_pt1 | contig 11920 bp, 7 predicted proteins | sample SodLakKL_010_SED_2_FD_10381 | JGI IMG/M metagenome (IMG submission 10381)
TTTATTCGGTTATCGAAGAATGTTTCAGAAAAAGAACAAAGAGATTTGTGTAAGTGAATAAGATCAAAGGATGTTTATGACTTGCTACTTTGTCCAAGTTGAATAGAATTAAGGCTTATATTACATAAAAGTTAGACATTCACAGCCAACGTAAACTTTTCTATTCGATATCATTTCTGTTATACTGAATGCTTATGATAAATGATGTAAGGAACTTTTGTATCATTGCTCATGTTGACCATGGGAAATCTACCCTTGCTGACCGCATGTTGCAGATGACAGGTACGATTGCTGACCGCGATATGACGGAGCAAGTGCTGGACAGTATGGATCTTGAGCGTGAAAAAGGGGTCACGATTAAAGCCTCTGCAGTGCGGATGGTATTCCAAGCTGCAGATGGACAGGACTATGCGTTAAACCTGATCGATACACCCGGACATGTGGATTTTAATTACGAAGTCAGCCGGGCATTGGCTGCATGTGAAGGCGCGCTGCTGGTTGTGGATGCAGCACAGGGGATTGAAGCACAGACTTTAGCCAACCTCTATCTAGCTTTGGAAGCGAACCTGACTATCATTCCTGTGATCAATAAGATTGATTTAGTCTCTGCGCAAACAGAGGCTGTGGCAGAGGAGTTGCATAACCTGCTGGGTACTCCAATGGATCAAATCATCCAAATATCTGCCAAACAAGGATTAAACGTCGACCAAGTACTCCAGGCAATTGTGGATTTGATTCCACCACCCATTGGTAAAGATGAAGAGCCTTTAGAAGCATTGATTTTTGATTCGCATTATGATTCTTACAAAGGTGTCGTAGCGTATATCCGTGTGTTTAATGGTACGATATCGCGCGACGATCAATTATTGATGATGTCTACCAAGGTGAAAACTTCTCCAGTAGAAATTGGTATTTTTGCTCCGAATCTGAAACCAATTAAGTCATTAAGAGCTGGCGAGGTTGGGTACATAGCCACAGGTCTAAAGACGGTTTCAGAGTGCCGGGTGGGTGATACAGTCACCAATGCAGTCAATGGTGTAAACCAAGCGCTCCCTGGCTATCGGCAGGCAAAGCCGATGGTGTTTGCCGGTGTTTATCCAACTGAAGGGGAGGACTACGCAGATTTACGTGATGCCTTAGGTAAATTACAACTGAATGATGCAGCACTTACATATGAACCAGAGACTTCGGAGGCGTTGAATTTCGGATTCCGCTGTGGTTTTCTGGGTCTCTTTCACATGGAGATCATCCAAGAACGGCTTGAGCGAGAGTACGATATGGATGTTGTTTTTACCGCGCCATCTGTTGAATACCGGATCAAGCTCAATGACGGGGACACAATGCGAGTGTCATCTCCTGCTGAACTGCCAGATGAACACCTGATTGATCAAATCCTTGAACCCTGGATGGAACTGGCGATTTTTACACCCACAGAATACTATGGTGTGGTGATGGAACTGGTCACTCGTAAGCGTGGGAACTTCATTTCGCAGGAATATCCTTCTCCGAACCGGGTCCAAATTGAATTTGAAATTCCTCTGTCTGAATTGATTATCGATTTCTTCGATCAACTTAAATCGGGTACCCGTGGTTACGCCTCTATGGACTACCAGTTCAAAGAATACCGACCAGAGAACCTGGTGAAGGTTGAAATTTTGGTTAATGGTGAAGCAGTCGATGCGTTGACAGCAATTGTGCATAAGAACGACGCCTACCATAAGGGGCAAGCATTGGTGTCGCGGCTGAAGGAATTGATCCCAAGGCAGCTCTTTACTATACCTGTTCAAGCTTACTCGCAGGGCAGGGTCATCTCGCGGGCTAATGTAAAAGCTATGCGTAAAGATGTCCTCTCCAAGTGCTATGGCGGCGACATTACGCGAAAAAAGAAATTGCTAGAAAAGCAAAAGAAGGGCAAGCGTCGCATGAAGATGGTGGGAAATGTAGAGATTCCCCAAGAAGCTTTTATGGCGATTCTCCGGCTGGATAAATCGTGACAAATAAAAAGGCAAAATCCATTCGCGGAAAATTGCTGCGCTGGATAGTGCCGTTGCTGATAAGCGGTATTGCTATTTGGTTGATCCTGCGGAACATTGACATTGCGGAGTTTGCTTCAAACCTCACACTTATTCAATGGCATACCTACTTACTAGCAAGCGCGGCATATTTTTTAAGTTTTTTTCTGCGTGTTTTCTGCTGGCATATTCTGTTGCGACGGAAAATCTCTTATCGAGATACATTTTTTACGATGGGGGCGGGTTATTTGTTGAATAATATCTTTCCATTTCGGCTGGGTGAAATTGGTCGAGCGGTTTTGTTGGATGAACCAGATCAGACCTCCATACTGGAGGTGTTTTCGAGTGTGATCGTCGAAAGGATCTTTGATGTATTTTTAGCAGCTGTTTTTATTCTAAGCGTGTTGCCACGGATCCTTGGAGATGAATTTGATCAAAGCTTGATCATGATCGCGCTCATCCTGGCATCGTTTGGGCTGATTCTCCTATTTATTCTGGCAAAATTTCGCATTCAGATTAGAGCCTGGTTGCTACATTGGGGTGAGCGATCCAATTTTGTCAAGAATTGGGTTGTACCCAAGGTTAGCCATGCATTAGAGGGCTTTTCTGTTTTGACTAACCCACGGGCTTTTTTATTGGCTTTTGGGAGCCTGGCGATGAGTTGGGGTTTCGCTTTCCTGCAGAATTTCATCATTTTCAGAGACCTCTGTATCCCAACCCACCTTTCTGGTGGATGATTTTTGTGCTCAGCGCAGGTGCGTTTGGCGCTGCGTTACCGTCAGCGCCAGCTGGGTTGGGTGTTTTTCAAGGTGTCGTGATTGCCGCGTTTGCCGTTTTGGGTGTGGGGGCTGAAGTGGCTTTTACACACGCCATTGTGGTACATGCCCTGGTCTTTATTTATGCTAACTTGATTGGGCTAATTGGATTGCGGTTGCGAGGCGAGGCTTTGGTGACTTTTTTCCAGAGAGTTTTGGCGCGTGAACCAAAAGTCAAGGCGGTTGAGTGAGACCTGTGAGAATTCTTATTGTTTTGACCTATTTTCATCCATATAAGTCCGGGTTGACGATTTATGCCTTACGCCAGGCACAGGCATTGGCAACTATGGGGCATGCTGTGACTGTACTGACATCACAGCATGAGCCTTCGCTGTCTACCCAGGAGCAACTGAATGGTGTAGAGGTTATCCGTTTGCCGATTGCCTTTCGGTTCTCTAAAGGGGCCATAATGCCACAACTACCGATTAAGGCTTGGGGCTTAATTAAAAATACAGATATTGTCAATATTCATGTACCCCAAGGGGATGCGGCAATTATTGCGGTTCTAGCCAAGCTGCTCAGAAAACCCATTGTGCTCACTTACCAATGTGACTTAAAGATGCCAACTGGTTGGGTCAACCAGTTGGCCGGCGGTGTCGCCAACTTATCAAGCAGAGTTTCAGCCCGTATGGCAGACGCTGTGGTTCATATCACCCGAGATTTTGCTGAACATTCTTCCTTTCTTAGACGGTATTTAGACAAGCTGAAGATAATTCAACCGCCAATCTCTGTTGCCCCTGTTTCAGAAGAGGAAATTGAAGCGTTTTGTGAAAAGTATGCACTCCAGCCTGGTAGACGAATTATTGGGATGGTCGCACGTTTGGCGGCTGAAAAAGGTGTTGAATACCTGGTAGAGGCGATGCCGATGATTTTGGAGTCTTTACCCAATGCACAGGCGGTCTTTGTTGGTGAGTACGAAAATGTGATCGGTGAAAAAGCTTATAAAAAGAAAATCCTGCCGATGATTGATTCCCTGGGTGATCACTGGGCTTTCCTAGGTCCGTTGAAGGAAGCGGAAAAGACAGCATTTTTTCATTTATGTGATGTGCTTGTCTTACCGAGCGTCAACAGTACGGAATCTTTTGGAATGGTTCAGATTGAAGCACTCACTTGTGGAACCCCTGTGGTTGCGAGTAACTTGCCTGGTGTGCGCCAACCAGTGCTCACTACCGGTATGGGCAAGATTGTTCCGCTTAAAGACCCAAAATCACTTGCCAGTGCGATTAGGCAAATACTGGAAGCAGGCATTTCTGTTCCACCTGATGTGAGAGATGAATTGATTGATCATTATTCACCCGAGAAAGTTGCTGAAGCTTATGAAGCGCTTTTTCGCCAATTGATTGATACAAAATGAACAGCCATAACTTAGATGAGATCCTCTGGCGTCATATTGCCAGCCTGCCGTACTTTCGGGGTTTTTTGCGCGCGGTTGAAGATCGGTTTTATCAGGACGTAACCCTGAAGTCACCAGTTCTTGACCTGGGAAGCGGTGATGGTCATTTTGCGTCTGCAGCTTTTGAGCAAAAACTTGATGTAGGTTTGGATCCCTGGTGGGCACCGACAAGAGAAGCGCGACAGCGTGATACTTTTCGAATGCATGTGTTGGGCGAGGGAAGCAGAATCCCTTTTGCAGATTCCTCATTCAAGACGGTGACCGCAACATCTGTATTGGAGCATATTGCTGATATTCCCACAGTGTTGCTGGATGTTGCTCGAGTGCTTTCGGATGGTGGGATTTTCATCTTTTGTGTGCCTAATCATCGTTTCCCAGAATCGCTCTGGGGGCGAGGATTCTTGGAAAAAATGGGCTTGAATAAATGGGGGGAGACCTACAGCAACCTTTTTAACCGCATTTCTCGTCATGAACATACCGACTCTCCGGGTGTATGGAAAACTCGGTTGGAAGAGGCTGGTTTTATCCTTCTTGAAACCTGGGATTATTTTCCACCCAAGGCTTTATACATTCTTGAATGGGGACATCCTTTCGGGCTGCCATCGCTGATCCTGAAAAAGTTGATTGGACGCTGGGTATTGGTTCCACAAAGATGGAACCTGGCAATTCCCTGGATGTTGACGCGTAAATACATGGATGATCCCAAATCACCTCAGGGTGTTTACTCCTTTTTTATTGCACAAATCAGGTAACATCAATCTTAAGTTCTTTGACATATCGAGGTCTAAATGATTGTGATTTGCGCACGATTTCTCCTATCAAAAATTGCTTCACTCTTTTTTTTGGTGGATTTTGTGGAGGTTGTCAGCTTATTGTCAGTAGAGTATTATAGTTTGCTAGGCTGAGAGGATCACACCGAACGGCAAATGGCCGCGCTTTCATCAGGAATGTTTATGATAGAAAAACCAAAACCTGTCCCTCCAACAGAACCCAGCGTTTGGGATTATGTTGTTTCCGAATTAAAGATATGGCTGAAGTCCAAGCCAGAAGGGGAATATCCAGACAAGGAACCGACTGAGCAGGAACCTCATCCAAGACCCCAAAAAACTGTTCCATGGCTGAGCATTACTGCAGCAGTATTGGCTTTGATTGCCCAGCTATTGCTGGAACCATCACCAGCAAGGACTGCATTACCGGGGATCCTACTGTATGGGATCTCTCTAGGTTGTTTGGTTGCAGCGGTATTCACCAATGAATGGCGTATTTCAGTACTAAAAAAACCAACATCTAATCAACTCAGTTCTCGGATTAATTATCAATTACTAGTTGCCAGCTTTTTTCTCGCATCGGTTGCTTTTCTTTTTTTTGGTAATGGGCGATTTGGTGTCCTCAATACGCTTTTATGGGGTTTGTCGATCGTATTTTTCTTCCTGGCATTCTGGCAATCTGAGGGATCTAAGAGAATTGATGTTACTGGATTTTTCCAGCGGTTTAATCAAGATGGTTGGCGCGTGAGGCTGACCCGTTGGTCGGTGATTGTATTAGCAGTCATAGCCGTGATCCTATTCTTTAACTTTGTGCGATTGGATTCCGTCCCACCGGAAATGGTCTCAGATAATGCTGAGAAATTAATGGACATCAATGATATCTTGAATGGACATTTCCCGGTNTTTTTCCCACGNAATACTGGGCGAGAGGTGCTTCACTTTTATGCAACCGCCGCCTTTATGCGGGTTTTTAACCTGGATGTNAATTTCNTAAANTTGAAGATTGTNGCGGTGTTTGCGAACCTGTTGACTTTATTCTTCATTTATTTGCTTGGTAAAGAGCTGGGTGATCGCTGGGTTGGCTTAGCCGCAGCACTTTTCGCTGGTATGGCTTATTGGCCGCTCATATTTACCCGGTTGGCGCTGCGCATTCCTTATTATCCCTTGTTTGTTGCTCCAGTGATGTATTTTTTTGTGCGCGGATTACGTCGGCAAAACATCAATGACATCCTTTGGACGGGATTGTTCCTGGGGTTGGGGTTACATGGTTACTCACCTTTTCGGATTGTGCCGTTTTTGATGGTTTTAGGGATGCTGATCTATGTGCTACATTCAGCATCCAAGACACGAGGATTAATCGGTGTTTATGCACTGATTGTGATCGCCTTTGTTTCTTTGCTGGTGTTTCTACCACTTTTACGTTACTGGTTGACCAATCCTGAAATTTTTGGCTATCGTGCCTTTTCAAGATTGACCGAGATGGAGGTTGGATTTCCAAGATCCCCAATAATCATCTTCTTGGAAAACTTTTGGAATGCGAGTTTTATGTTTTTTTGGGATAATGGCTCCATTTGGGCACATTCCATACCCCGCAGACCAGCTCTTGAAGTAGTTTCAGCTGCGTTTTACTTTTTAGGGATTATGAGCTTGCTCATCCGTTATGCGCGTGAAAGGGACTGGCGTGATCTGTTCTTACTGGTTTCAATCCCCTTATTATTGATGCCATCAATTCTTTCCCTGGCGTTTCCGGGTGAAAACCCCAGCTTGAATCGTACTGCTGGGGCTGTTGTGCCTGTCTTTGTTGTGGTAGCGATCGCATTTGTGGCGTTTATCCGTGTGATTAAAAAACATATTACTGGAACGCTTGGTCAAGGTGTTTTGGTTATCGTTGTAGCCATATTATTGATATGGTCTGGTGCGAATAATTATGATCTTGTTTTCAACCAGTATTACAATATTTTTCGCGCCAATAGTTGGAATACTTCAGAAATGGGACGTGTAGCAGCACTTTTCATCGATACATTGGGTGAACCGGATACAATCTTTGTGGGTGGGTATCCCCATTGGGCGGACTCTCGCTTAGTGGCGATCAATTCAGGACATACCGGCATGGATTTTGCGATCTTTTCCAACCAAATTCCAAACCTCAGAAACGATCCTCGACCAAAGATGTTCTTACTGAACTTAAACGATGCTGAAAATATCCAGACTTTGCAAGAGACTTTCCCAAGTGGGGTGCTGTGGCAATATGACTCTGCGGTNGAAAATAAAGATTTCATGATCTTTTTTGTNCCGCCAACGCAAGGAGTCGGGCAATAATGAAAGGAAACTTATCAATNCCGCGCTCTGCAAAACATAGCTGGCTGATTGACATCCTGGTGATTGCTTTCCTGCTTGTTACACTGGCAGGAGGTGCTTACCTGCGCCTGACCGGGGTGAATTGGGACGAAAACCAACATATGCATCCCGATGAGCGGTTCCTAAGCATGGTTCAAGTAGCAATTTCACCGGTGGACAGCATCAGTGAATACTTCGATACCGCCAATTCGAGCCTTAACCCAGCTAATCGTGGATACTCCTTCTTTGTTTATGGAACACTGCCGATTTTTATTGTTCGCTATGTTGGTGAATATCTAGGTCAAGCCGATTATGGTTCGATTGCGATTGTTGGCAGGCATCTTTCAGCGATATTTGATACGATCACTATCCTGCTGGTTTTTGCAATCGGACGGCGTTTGTATAACAGGTGGGTGGGGCTGTTAGGCGCGGCATTTTATGCACTGGCGGTGCTGCCGATCCAGTTATCTCATTTTGCAACAGTGGACACCTTTACCAATACTTTTGGTATGCTTGCGGTTTATGCAGCAGTGTGGGCATTGACCCGCTCTTCCGCTCCAGGGTCTGTAAATAACACTCAGATTGATAGTCAGATTAACACTGACGACGATATGGTCTCTGATGATGAAACCTTACAAGAAACTCAACGAGCAAATTGGAAAGAGGTTCTGAACGAACTTTTGCCATATATCTTGTTTGGTGTTGCCTTGGGTGCGGCAACTGCTTCAAAGATAAACGCGGTAGTGATTGCTGCCATCCTCCCTTTGGTGGAAGGTATGCGCTACTTGGGGTTGGAAAAAGACCAGCGTCGCGATGCGGTGTTTCCGATCTTTCGGAATTTAATCCTTGGCGGTCTTCTCAGTTTTTTGGTTTTCCGGATTGCCCAGCCTTATGCTTTTAATGGCCCCGGTTTTTTTAACATTGGGATCAATCAAAACTGGTGGGGTGGATTGCAAAGTTTACGAGCCCAAGCTTCAGGGGCAGTAGATTTTCCGCCCGCACTGCAGTGGGCTCGCCGACCAATTACCTTTTCTTGGGAGAACATGGTTGCCTGGGGATTAGGTTGGCCTTTAGGTTTGCTGACCTGGTTATCATTTATTGGTATGGGAATACTGATCTTTGCTAAGGTAGACTGGCGGCGCCATTTTCCATTATGGGCGTTTACAGGGGCCCACTTCATCTGGCAGTCTTTTGCCTGGGTGAGTTCGATGCGTTACCAGATGTTGATCTATCCGCTGCTGACTTTGATCGCTGGTTGGGGTGTGGTGAAATTATGGTCAGTACGACGGGATATTAATATTAACCAAATTAAGGTTTCATCAAAAACAATCCGTATTGCAGGTATCTTGCTGACGATTCTGGTTGTTATTACCACAGCAGCCTGGGCATTTGCATTTACACGCATTTACACCCGCCCACATTCACGAATAGCTGCCAGCAGGTGGATTTATCAAAATTTACCTGGTGCTTTGACCCTCCATATGGAATCATCCGATGGAGAATTTTTCCAGCCTTTGCCCTTTAGTGCAGGCGACACTTTGCGATCAGATCAACCCTTTGTCCAACCGTTCCGGGGTGTGGCGGATGGTCTTTTGACGGAGGTCAAATTTCCACATATCTTGGATCAAGCACAGACAGGGATGATGACGGAGGTTACACTAACCATTGTTTCACCAGAGGAACCTGCTAATGTGTTGGCAGGCGCGTGGGTTGAAAGTGCGTTTTTACCAGTTGAGCATGACTGGCGAGGTGCCGGGTATGAATTTGTTTTAGATACACCGCTCCAGGTTAATCAGGGTGAACTGTATCTTTTACGATTAGATTTACACCAGGTTAATCAGTCTCTATTGTTGCATGGTTCGCCTTCACTGGCATTTCTGACAGATGAAGGTATGACTCTCAACAGTCCCTTACCGCGCATCCAGAAGAGCATCCGGGTTGATCAGCCCTACAGCATGAATGTTCAGATACTCCAAAGCGGTGAGATCACTGCAGTTAGGCTGCCATTCCTGGTAGACCAGGCTGGCTTGGACAGGGAAAAGGAATTAACGCTTGAACTTCAGTTGCCCGATCATGATGGAATCTCGCGCACAAGCACCATCAAGGGTATTTTTGCTCCAGGTGATGATGTGCGAGGTGATCCGGCTGAGTTTGTCCTTTCGACTCCTCTTGAGGTTCACTCTGGACAAAACCTATTAATCACGCTAATGACTAATACACCTGATGCACAACTGGTTCTTCAGGCACCTGCCCCTGTTCTTGAAAGCAGCTGGGATGATGCCATCCCCTATCCTGTAGATGGTTTTAGGCCTTATAGTGAAGGTGGAGGTCTTTACCGTGCTGATTTGAATTTTGAAATGTATTGGCCAGATGATGAGAATAAACTGCAGCGGTTTGAAAAAAATCTCGATTTGGCAGATTATATTTTTATGTCGTCCAGCCGCCAATGGGGAACAACTACCCGTGTACCTGAGAGATATCTGTTAACAACTTTCTATTATCGCAACTTATTGGGTTGTCCCCAGGAAAAGGATGTTGTTTGGTGTTATCGGGTGGCAGAACCAGGTATGTTTGAGGGAAACCTGGGGTTTGAACTGGTGGCAACCTTCCAGTCCTATCCTAACCTAGGACCCATTGAATTCAATACGCAATTTGCTGAGGAGGCTTTCACTGTCTATGATCACCCGAAGGTGATGATTTTTAGAAAAACGAGTGACTATGATCCGATTGCAATGCGGACATTACTGCGCTCGGTTGATTTGAGCAGAGTGGTATTTTTTACACCAGGTGAAGCGGCCAGTTACCAGGGTCCCGACCCAGAGCAGGCTTACGATCCGCGCGTTAACTTGATGCTTCCGGAAGAGAAATTGGCAATCCAACGGCAAGGTGGTACTTGGTCAGAGTTGTTTAACCGTAATAGCTTGATTAACACCTCACAACCTATCGCGGTGATTGTTTTTTATTTGTTTGCATTATTTCTGGGTCTAGTGACTTATCCATTGGTAAGGCTGGCTCTACCAGGTTTGGCTGACAGGGGGTATCCCTTTGCAAAACTTGCAGGATTCTTGTTGCTGGCTTTTTTGGTGTGGATATTTGGATCTTTTGGGGTTCATGTCACTCGCAGTATGATCCTGTTCGTATTGCTAGGGATTATCCTGTTTTGTGGGATTCTGGCTTTTATTCAACGTAAGCAGCTGTGGGAAGAACTACAAGCAAACTGGCGTTATTATCTGGTTGTTGAAGTTTTGGGTTTGATCGCTTTTCTATTGTTTATGTGGGTTCGAATTGGGAACCCCGATCTTTGGCATCCCTTTAAGGGTGGTGAAAAGCCGATGGACTTTTCATATCTAAATGCGGTTATAAAAAGTACGGTTTTCCCACCTTATGACCCCTGGTTTGCAGGTGGATTTATCAATTATTACTATTATGGGTTTGTGATTGTCGGTATGCCGATCAAGCTGTTGGGCATCATCCCTGCTGTGGCTTATAATCTTGTTTTACCGCTCTGGTATAGTCTATTGATCTTAGGTGGTTTCTCTGTTGGGTGGAACCTTTATAAGGGAATTAAGCGACCACGTGCTCTCAGGGTTGGAGACAGGGATGAGGGATCTCTTTTTGGAATGGCTTTCTGGGTGGGCATCGCTACGGCAACCCTCATGGCCGTATTAGGCAATCTGGGGACCATCAGGTTGATCACTTCAGGATTTCAACGGATTGCGGCGAATGGTATGCCTATCGATGAAGCGACATTAGGCCAGCAAGTTAGCTGGACAGTGCAAGGGTTGATCCAATTCCTGCAGGGAACGCCACTGCCGTTTTATCCTGGGGATTGGTATTGGTTTCCAAGCCGGGTTATCCCAGGGGAACCAATCACAGAATTTCCATTTTTCACCTTTATTTATGCCGATCTGCATGCCCACTTAATCGCGCTTCCAATTACTGTGTTGGCGATTAGTTGGAGTCTTTCTGTGGCTTTGAATAAAGCTCGCTGGGGTGAAAAAGATGGAAAGTTTAGCCGGCTAGGTTTAACATTGAGCTTCTTGTTTGGAGGTATGGTCATAGGCGTCTTACGTCCAACAAATACCTGGGATTTTTATCCTTATCTTGTTTTAGCCTCCATTGTGCTTTTATATGCCATCATCAAAAATTACCAACCCAAACTTAACCTTAATATTCGGAATGGTAAATGGATTGAAAAACTTGGTTTAGCTTTATTAGCGATTTTTGCATTGGTGATGCTCTCTTTGCTGTTATATCAACCNTTTACTTACTGGTTTGGCCAGGCTTACACACGAATCGACATTTGGGAGGGTGATCGCACNCCCCTCGATTCCTATTTCACCCATTGGGGNTTATTCCTCTTTATCATTGTTAGCTGGATGAGCTGGGAAACTTATCATTGGATGAAAACAACGCCTGCCTCTTACTTAAAGAAGTTGGAACCTTATCTGACGTGGATCTATGCGGTTTTAATATTATTATTAATTGTTTTGGTTTTATTCTTGGTTATGGGTGTGCCCGTGGGATTGATCGTCGTTCCAATAGGATTGTGGGCAGTTGTGTTAATGCTCAGACCAGATCGCTCAGATGGTGGCC
>SL_3KL_010_SEDDRAFT_10005011_pt1 | contig 11920 bp, 9 predicted proteins | sample SodLakKL_010_SED_2_FD_10381 | JGI IMG/M metagenome (IMG submission 10381)
GCCACCTTTGGGTAGAGTACGGCCTGCAGTCGGCTCATGATCAAACCCTGCAGTTAATCAACCGCGGACACGATAGTGACCAGTTCGTTAAAGCAGTGGAGATGACCCAGAACAGGGGTATATATGTCTGTGCTCATATTATCTTAGGGCTGCCCGGTGAAAACCCGAAAATGATGCTGGAAACAATAGACCTGTTAAATGAGCTGTCAATCGAAGGAATCAAGTTTCATCATCTGCAGATTATAAAAAACACTCCACTGGCTGAGGAGTACAAGAAAAACAAACTACCGCTATATGAAAAAGCCGGAGATTACATTCCCGTTATCTGCGATTGCCTGGAAAGATTGTCACCTAATATTGCTGTTCACCGGTTGGCCAGCCAGGCGGCTTCAAAAGACCTGCTTATCGCTCCTCACTGGCCGGAAGGCGCCGGGCAGATCGCTTCAATGGTCGAGGCTGAACTGACCCGGCGCGGGACCTACCAGGGCATCAGCTGCAGTTAATAATTATAATTACAGCCAAACAAGAGTTGCTACTACTTTTTCCTGAGCTGTCAGTGAGGCAATTTTGCAGTTAAATGAACAAAAGGCCTGATATTCCAGGCCCCTTCTGTTATAAGTCTATTTTCACATGGTGTACTCAGATTAGCCCCAGGATTTCCCGGGCTTCGTCCGGTGAAGCTACGGGACGGCTGTGAATTTCCGCCACCCTGGCAATACGCTCTACCAGCTGGGCATTACTCTCAGCCAGAACACCTTTCGTATAATATACATTATCCTCGAAGCCGACCCGCACATGACCGCCCATAATAATTGCCGCCGTACCAAGGGGCAGTTCAGTTTTCCCTACTCCGGCCACTGTCCAGGTGCTGCCGGCGGGAATGCTTTCGGCCATGTGCAGTAAATTTTTTATAGTTCCGGGAATGGCGCCGGGCACGCCCATCACAAAATCAAAATGCAGCGGTTCTTTTAAAAGTCCTTTTTTTACCAGCTGCAGCGCGTTATTGATCATGCCGACGTCGAAGGCTTCAATTTCCGGTTTTACACCCTGCTCCTGCATGATCCTGGCGAATTCTTCCAGGTAGGCAGGGGGGTTCATGAAAACATCATCTCCAAAATTAACCGATCCTGTTGACAGCGTTGCCATTTCCGGTTTTAAATAAACGGGTTGCAATCTTTCCTCGGCGCTCATACCTACCGCTCCGCCGGTAGAAACCTGGACAATCAGGTTGCATTTGGCTTTAATCAAATCAATTATTTCCCTGTAAACTTCGGCAGACTGGGTTGATGACTGATCTTCATTGCGGGCATGAAGATGCACTATTGATGCCCCGGACCCGGTAACAGTCGTAAGCAGCAGCAGCAAGTTCTTGCGGGGTAATCGGCAGGTTGGGGTTATCATCCCTGGTCACCTCTGCGCCGGTCAGAGCTGCGGTGATAATCAGTTTATCCACTATCATTCCCTCCCCGGTCATCATAATTACAAGTTTGCTGTCCACGCTGCAGGTGCCTTGGTACAACACAGGTTCCACTGGCTCTCGCCACCAGCATCGGTTCAGGCAGCAAATCACAGGCTGAAGGACATTCCTTCATCTCAGCATTGGCAATTACTTTGTACGCTTCAAACTGTATATGGCGGGAAGTATTTCCCACACGATCTATCCAGCCCCAGACTTCCAAAAAATCCCCGGCACATAACTGGGCTTTAAACTCAATCATATCGTAAGCAGCGAATAAACCCTCATCACCATCATGCCTGATTAATAATTCTGTAGCCACATCACCAAAAAGCTTTATAACCAGGGCACCGTCGACCAACCCCCCACCATAGTGAACGTCATGCTCACTTAATCGTATGCGCAGCATTACTTTCTGGTTAATCATATCTGCAAGCTCCCATCTTCAATGATCGTAACTTTAAGCGGGATATTCTTCCGCGACAACTTGCAAAGCTTCTTCTATGTACTGCAGGGCATTATCAAGATCTTCAGTCGTATGCCTGTATGACACGTACCAGTGGTGGTAAGGCTGAATAAATAAGCCCCGCCTGATAGTCTCTGTGTAGAATCGAACTCTTCGCTTTTTGTAGAATTCATCAGCTTTATCAAAAGTTAAAAAAGGCATCGGCGGAATACCGGAAACTGTGGCCGGAACCCCGGATTGTTCAGTTATGGATTTCAATCTGGCCAGAAAATCTTCCCCACGCTGCCAGACAACATCAATCACCTTTTCCCGTTCCAAAATATCTAGACACTTCATTGCAGCAACCATCTCCAGGCTGTTGGGGAAAAAAGTAGAACTGATAAATACATCCTGCTCGACCACTTTCATGATATCAGCTCTGCCGACACAAGCACTGATCGCATAACCGTTGGCCATTGCCTTGCCAATGGTGGTCAGGTCAGGCGTAACACCATAACGTTCCTGGGCACCACCCATTGATACCCTAAAGCCTGTACGGATTTCATCAAAAATCAAGACAACCCCATATTGATCGGCCAGGCTGCGCACTCCCTCCAGGTATCCTTCCGGAGGTGCTGATACCGGTTTTCCCAGGGGATGACCAACCGGAGTAATAATTATGCAGGCAGTTTCACCCTGGTTTTCTTTCAGCAATTTTTCCAGGGCATCAAGATCTCCATAGGGGAATTCCAGGGTTAGCTCCCTGATATGCTTCGGAACCCCACCGGGCACCTCAACACACCAGTCCATCCAACCATGATAGCCACAGCGCAGGATCTTATCTTTACCGGTATACCCGCGGGCAACACGAACCGCCACACCAGTTGCATCAGAACCGGTTTTTACGAGCAGCCCCATTTCAGCCGACGGGATTAAACTTATCAGCCGCTTTAAAAGTTCATTCTGGACCGGCTGGACCAGGGAGAAACAAAAACCTTTCTCCATCTGTTCTTTAACAGCATCGTTAATTTCAGGTTCATGGTATCCTAAAATTATCGGGCCGTATGCACAGAGCATATCGATATAATCATTACCATCAACATCAACTATATGCCCGCCATAACCTTTATCCAGGTAAATAGGATATTCACCCTCAACAAAATTATAGGGACGCCTGATTCCCATTACCCCACCGGGGGATATTTTTTTAGCCTCTTCAAACATGGCCAGGGATTTTTCCAGGTTCAGCTTTGGCTTAGACTGCACGTTGCAATCACCTTCTCCTTTTTTATATTCACCGTAAATATTCAGCCTATATCTCTAAGTACTTCCCAGCATTTAATGCTATGTATAGAGGTCCTCAAATATTTTACGCAAAGTCGGATTCTCTCGCATAATGTGCAGGGATATCTCGGCATGATCCCGGGTATATCCGTTACCGATAATCATGTTGACATCTTTGCCGACTCCTTCTGCACCAAGTGCGGCAGCGGTAAAGCTGGTTGCCATACTAAAGTAGTAGACGATTCCACCGTCGCGGGTAGCCAGAATAGATGAAAGCTCAGTATTTTGTATATTAACACAGTTTATAGTCACATCGGCCAGAGTTCCGCCTGTAGCTTCTTCAACCTGTTTCATTACCCCCAGGGCATCTGCGGCATCCGCCATCAGGACCACATCGCAAAGACCGGTAGATTCTGCCCGCTTTTTGCTCGCCTCCCGCGGGGCGATACCAATCACCTGGCCTGTTACCCCCGCTCTTTTTCTAGCTTCATGCAGGCAGAGCAAGCCTGACTTTCCCCCGGCGCCGATGATAACAACCTTATCGCCGGGCCTGACCAGCTTGGCAGTCTGGGCTGCGGCACCGGCCACATCAAGCACCGCCAGGGACAGGGTTTGCGGCAAATCATCAGGTAAAACGGCATAGATACCGCTTTCAAAAAGAACTGCCTGGCCTTCAATTTCAACCTGATCAATATCTTTATGGATTTTTTTGATCTTATCAATACGCAGCGGGGTCAGGGAAAGGGAAACCAGGGTAGCGAGTCTCTGGCCAGTTTTTAAATTTCTTTCTTCAGCCAGGGCGGGACCGATTTTTTCAATTTTCCCGGTCAGCATTCCCCCGGAACCGGTAGTCGGGTTATGGTGCTTACCCCGTTCCTTCACAATTCCAGTCATTATCTCGGCAATGCGTTTTTCATCGCCGCCTGCTTCCTCTTCAATCTGGGTAAAGCTGGCTGAATCAATGTTCAAAACTTCAACATCAATTAATATCTCATTATCGTAAATCTCCATATCATTGTCGATTTTCCAGGCCGGTTGCGGCAGCAGGCCTTTCGGTTCCAGTACACGGTGAGTTCCATAGGGACATCCTTTGCTCATCAGTTCATACCTCCATGATTTCTTTATATAAACTTAAATTCGCCGAGATGGTAATAAATCCTCTGCTTTTTGTGGAGCTTTTATCAAGCAGGTAGGATAATTATTTCCGTTGTCGAATATACTTGAAGTATAACAAACTAGTGTTTAAGGCAGGTGGAAAATTTGAGCCCATTAGACGAATTATTGCAGCAATGGCAGAACAACCCCGAATTTATGAGCTCTGTTACCAGGTGGGAAGTGGTGCCGGCCGTGGAAGGCTCTTATCGTGATATTCCTGAAGAGCTTGATCCCCGGATTCGCGAAGCCCTGGTCACACGGGGAATAAAAAAACTCTACAGTCATCAGGCAGCAGCGGTAGAAGCAGTTAGCAGGGGCAACCACACCGTTATTGTTACCCCTACCGCCTCGGGAAAAACTCTTTGCTATAACCTGCCCGTAGTCGGAGCAATGATTAAAAATCCTGCCAGCCGTGCTCTTTACCTGTTTCCAACCAAGGCTTTAGCCCAGGACCAGGTAGCTGAGCTTCGCGATTTAACCTCCGGACTTGACCGGAAAATAAACTGCCACACCTATGACGGGGATACAGAACCCGGCCTGCGCCGGGGCATCAGGCACAGCGGGCATATTGTTGTTACCAATCCCGATATGCTCCATTCAGCTATTTTGCCCCATCACACCAAGTGGGTGCAGCTTTTCCAGAACCTTGAATATATCGTCATAGACGAAATGCATCAGTACCGCGGTGTTTTCGGCAGCCATGTCGCCAATGTAATCCGCCGCCTGAAGAGAATCTGTGCTTTTTACGGTTCCTCACCTCGTTTTATTCTCTGCTCAGCAACTATTGCCAACCCTGGCGAACTGGCCGAAACCCTGATTGAAGAAAAGCCGGAAATAATAACCGAGAACGGTGCTCCCCGGGCAGAAAAACACTTTATCCTCTATAATCCTCCCATGGTCAACCCGGAACTGGGTCTGCGGCGCAGCTCACTGCTCGAAGCCAACAGGGTTGCTTCCAGCCTGATCAAAAGCGATATTCAAACCATAATATTTACCCGCAGCCGCCTGGGGGTAGAAGTATTATTAACTTACCTGAAACAAAACATGAAGATTAGACCCGGTGAAGACAGCGGGATCAGGGGTTACCGCGGAGGTTACCTGCCCAAAGAGCGCAGGGCTATTGAAGATGGGCTGCGCAGGGGCAAGGTAAAAGGAGTGGTCAGCACCAATGCCCTGGAACTGGGCATCGACATTGGAGCCCTTGATGCCTGTATTATAACCGGCTATCCCGGCAGCATTGCCAGCACCTGGCAGCAGGCCGGGCGTTCCGGGCGGCGCAGCGGTACTTCCATGGCCATGCTGGTAGCAAACAGCGAACCGCTGAACCAGTACATTGTATCCAACCCTGATTATTTCTTTGGGCGGACACCGGAAAGAGCCCTGGCTGACCCCGATAATATGATTATTCTCACCAATCATGTCCGCTGTGCCTCTTTTGAACTGCCTTTTAACCATGATGATAAGTTCGGACGGTCTGATATAGGAGAACTGCTGAAGTTTCTAGAGGATGAAAATGTTCTCTACAGCAATGACGGCCGCTATCACTGGATGGAAGATACTTACCCGGCCGAAGAAGTGAGCCTGCGCAGCGCTACCAGGGAAAACGTGGTAATCATCGACACAACCAATCCTTCACCGGTAGTGATAGGTGAGGTCGATCGATTCAGTGCTCCGATGTTGGTTCACGAAGAAGCGATCTACATGCACGCCGGGCGTCAGTTCCAGGTTGAAAAGCTTGACTTTGCCGAAAAAAAGGCTTATGTCCGCCAGGTGGACGTTAATTACTTCACGGATGCCAACTTGTCCGTTGACTTAAAAATTCTTGATACCTTTGAAGAACTAAACGGCCCGGTTAATTTGGCCTGGGGTGATGTTCGCATAAATGCCCTGGTCTCTATGTTTAAAAAAATCCGTTTCAATACACATGAAAACCTGGGTTCAGGCCCGGTAGACCTGCCTGAAACCGAAATGCACACCACCGCTTTCTGGCTGGCTTTTCCTCCCGATTCACTTGGATCAATGCCTCTTTCGGCTATCCAGGCCGGGTTGATTAGCCTGGCTAACCTGGTGCCGCAGGTAGCGTCACTACAGATGATGTGCGACCCCCGGGACCTGCGTGCAGTCAGCCAGGTAAAGGCACCCTTTACCGAGCTGCCAACGCTCTACTTGTACGATAACTTTCCCGGAGGGGTAGGTTACAGCCAGGAGATGTATCGCATCTACCGTGATATTATGCAGGCTGTCCGTAAAGTTATTACTGACTGTCATTGCGTTGAAGGCTGCCCATCCTGCATCGGCCCGGTGCTACAGGAAGGGGAAACCGGTAAAAAGCCGGCTTTGCAGCTGCTTGAGGTGATCCTGAAATGAAACGAAATATGAAATCCAGGCTAAACGAGCTGCGCCGAAGCGGGGAAGTGCAAACAGGAAGCCAGCTTGCAGGAAAATTTAAAAAACTTGATCATCAGGATCCATTTACCGACCTGCCGGGTCGGGGCAGGATAGCAGCCACTCCTTTCGGTCCCTGTTACCTGCGTGAGATAAGCTTTCCTCTTGATCACAGGCATGGTGGCATGGATTTATCCGGTATTCTTTCCTGCCATGGCAAAGATTTATCCCTGCCTGCCCGGGACCGTACTTTTGAGAGTTTCAACCCGGAAAAGTCGCTTTTTCTCGATACTGAAACAACCGGCCTGGCGGGAGGAACAGGGTCCTGGGCATTCCTGATCGGCCTGGGCTGGATCGAAAGCAGTTCTTTCCTATTAAGACAATATTTTTTACGCCGCCCTGCTGAAGAAAGGGCAATTTTAAACCATTTTGCCGAAACAGCCAGCCGCTTTTCAACCCTGGTTACTTTCAACGGCAAGCTTTTCGACCTGCCCCTGCTTCATACCCGCCAGATCCTGGCCGGGTTTGAAAAGACTTCACCACAACTGCATCTCGACCTGCTGCAGTGCGCGCGTCAGCTCTGGAGAAAAAGGCTTCCTTCCCGCTCGCTACGCTCTATTGAAGAATCGCTGCTGGGCTTGGAAAGATATGATGATATTCCAGGCGAAGAAATACCGGCAGTATACTTTGATTACCTGCGCCGCGGCAAAACTGAACTGTTAAAAAAAGTTTTTCATCACAATACTCTAGATATACTTTCCATGGTAACCCTTTTAGAAAGAGTATCTTCTTTGGCAGCTGACCGTAATATTGAACACCCGGCTGAAGCACTTTCCATGGGCTGCCTTTGTCTGGAATCGGGAAGAACTGAGGAAGGAATTAGCTTTCTCCGGGAAGCAGCCGGCAGTAATCACAGCCAACTGGCTGAAGAAGCAGCCCTGGAACTGGCTCTCCATCATAAAAGGGAGGGGCGGTGGACGGACGCCGCAGCAATCTGGCTGGAGCTGGTCAATAATAAAGCTGCCGGAGCGGCTGCTTATGTTGAATTGGCCAAGTATTATGAACACCGCTGCAGCAGATTTGCAGAAGCGCTGAACCTTACTGAAAAGGCGCTTGAATTCGCCATGGAAAAACCAGAACTGCCGGATAGCAGCGAATTCAGTTTAAAAGCTTTAAGGCACCGCCGCAGCAGACTAATAAGACGTTCAGAACATTTATACATTCAGAACAGCACTCCACACTAAGTATCCGTCTGATTAAACATATTTTTATTCTTTTCTCAGGAGGAACAGAAGCTCTTCAGCGCTTTTACTGTCTTCAGGTAGTTTCAGGTGCCGCCATGTCTCCCCGGCAGCAGCATAGCCATCTATTATCACTACCTGGTGATCCTCAATCCAATCTATAAAATCATACAGCGTAAACAGGTGGATATTAGGCGTATCGTACCAGTAATAAGGAAGAGCCTCGGTAACAGGCATACGTTCGGTCTCGAGCAATTTTTCAACCACACCACTGAAATTAAAGTTAGGAAAGCTGACAAAACAGGCATCTCCGATACGCAGCATTTCCTCAAGGACAAGCATCGGCCTGGTCAATACCTGCAGGGTCTTTTCAAGAATTACATAATCAAAAGATTTAGTTCTAAATTCTGGTAGCCCCCGGTTAAGATCACCCTGGTACACATCGACTCCGTTTTGAAAGGCAGCAGATACCTGGTCATGATCAGCTTCCACGGCCTGCCCGCGTACCTGTTTTTTTTCTATAAGTCGGGCTAAGAGCTCTCCATTACCGCAGCCCAGATCGAGAACTGAAGAACCGGGCTCAACCAGGCTGAAAATCAGTCTGTGATCCCAACGTTTACTGCTGATCATAAGTTATCATCACACCTTTTTTAGAAATGATTCCAACAAGGGCGTTGTCTGCTCTGATTCCAGCAAAAAAGCATCATGGCCGTAGCCTGAAGGAATCTCAATAAATGATACCGGCTGCTCGTTGGCCAGCATTGCTTTTGCGATAGCCCTTGTGTCTTTAGAGGGATAGAGCCAGTCCGAGCTGTAGGCGATTAAGAGCAGCCGGGCCTGAATAGCTGAACAGGCTGAAGCCAGATCACCGCCCGCCGCACCGGCTGCGTCAAAATAGTCCATGGCCCTGGTCAGGTAAAGATAGCTGTTGGCATCAAAGCGCTGCACGAAGGACCGCCCCTGGTGTTCAAGGTAACTCTCCACAGAAAACTCACTGTTTAAGCGGTAACAGGGGCGGGAGCCGTTCTGAAAGCGGCGGCCGAATTTACCTTCCATTGAACTATTTGATAAATAGGTAATATGACCAAGCATTCTCGCCACTTCCAGGCCGCTGGCAGGAGGCTTGGACCCATAGTAGCTGCCGCCCTGAAAACAGGGATCATTCATGATCGCTTGCCTGCCTACAGCATTAAACGCCAGCCCCTGCGCTCCCAGGCGGGCAGAGGCAGCCAGAATAATAGCCGAGCGGATCCTATCCGGGTAGTTTATAGCCCAGGCCAGCGCCTGCTGTCCGCCCAGCGATCCACCTGCAACCGCCCGCAGTTGTTTAATACCCAGGTAATCCTGCAAACGCACCTGGAGGCGAACGGAATCTTCAACAGTAACCACGGGAAAATCAAGAGCATAAGGTTTTCCTGATCGCGGGCCATTCTCCCAGGGGCCGGTTGTCCCGTAACAACTGCCAAGAATATTGGCACAAACTACGTAGTAACGACTGGTATCAAAAGCTTTCCCAGGACCGATCATCTGATCCCACCATCCCGGACGATCGCCGCGCCAGGGACGGTTATCCTTTTCCCAATCGGCATCCCAGCCTGCTGCATGTGCATCGCCGGAAAGGGCGTGAATTATAAAGATGGCATTATCTTTTGCTTTATTAAGGGCTCCGTAAGTTTCATATTCAACCGTAACCGGATAGAAATTGCTACCGCAATCCAGTGGCAGGGGATTATCCCTGTCTGCCAGGATTACCTTTTTCGGCCTGGTCCAACCAACAGAATATGGCGAATCCGGCCCGTCATAACCGCTTTTATTCTCCAGCGAGGCATTGAGTGGATCTGTCATCTATATTTCCTCCCTGTCGGTATCAGATAAACCCTGGCTGGCAGCAATTGCTTGATCAAGATCTGCAATAATATCAGCCGCATCCTCCAGCCCTACGGAAAGCCTGATGTAATCCTCTGTCACTCCTGAGCTGAGCTGATCCTCAGCTGAAAGCTGCTGGTGGGTGGTCGAGGCAGGATGAATAACCAGGCTTTTGGCATCACCAATGTTAGCCAGGTGTGATATAAGCTTAACACTATTAATCAGCCGTTTTCCGGCTTCTAAACCGCCCCTGATACCAAAACCGATAATCGCTCCCTGGCCGGAAGGCATTAAGTCACGGGCATAGCTATAATCCGGATGGCTTTCCAACCCGGGATAATTAACCCAGTTTACAGCAGGATGCTGCTCCAACCACTTAGCCACAGACAGGGCGTTTTCAGTATGCCTGGCCATACGCAGAGGCAAAGTTTCAATCCCCTGGAGAATAAGGAAAGCATTAAATGGTGACAGGCAGGGTCCGAGATCTCTTAAAAGCTGAACTCTGGCCTTGACCGTAAAAGCAATGCCTTTCCCTTCACCGGCATCGCGGGCAAAGGAATCCCAGTAGCTGATACCGTGATAGGAAGGATCCGGATCGGTTAATTCGGGAAACTTTCCGTTATTCCAGGGAAAAGTGCCTTTTTCTATAATAGCTCCCCCTATAGAGGTGCCGTGTCCCCCCAGGTACTTGGTCAGGGAGTGGATAACCAGGTCAGCGCCATGTTCAAAGGGACGTAGCAGGTAAGGAGTCGTAACCGTGCTGTCAACAATCAGCGGAATATCGTTAGCCCCGGCAATCTCGCTAATTTTATCCAAGCGGGCAACCCTGTTTTTTGGGTTACCGATAGTTTCTATGTAGAGGGCCCTGGTTTGGTCATCAATGGCCCTGGCAAAATTTTCAGGGTCACCGGGATCTACAAAACGGACCTCCAGGCCGAAACGAGGCAAAGTATAGGCAAACAGGTTATAAGTGCCACCATAGAGATGATTGCTACTCACAATGTTATGGCCAACCCTGGTCAGGTTAAAAATAGCCAGGGAGATTGCCGCCTGCCCCGAGGATAGCGCCAGGGCGGCGCTACCCCCTTCCAGTTCGGCCAGGCGCTGCTCCAGCACATCAACTGTCGGGTTCATGATCCGGGAATAAATATTGCCGAATTCTTTTAAACCGAAAAGGTTGGCAGCATGCTCAACTGAATTAAAGGTGTATGATGAAGTCTGATAGATCGGTACAGCTCTTGAATTTGTTGTCGGGTCGGGCTGCTGCCCGGCATGTAAAGATTGCGTATTAAATTTATAGGTCATTAGATGTTCCTCCCATTTTATTAATAATTTTGAGTAACTACTTTGTCATTTTTTTGCTACTGTTTCCTGTTAAAGAAAACTACTACTCTCGCTGATCGCTTCAGTTTTCTTAAGCAGACTGGGCAGTATCAAACACTGTTGACTGATTAGTTACGCTGAATACTAAACAAGAGGAACACATGGCAGATAAACCACCGCGGTTGGTGAAGCGGTAAGGTGAGATTTGAAAGAGGATATACCTGGAACAGTAAACTGAGACCGCTGCATATATCGATGCTAATCTTATTACCTCTGTAAACATGTTAACTGCCCCTTTAGATAGCTTTCCTATCTTCTTACTATCAATTATAAATACAATAATACTTCCTGGGAATTCGTTTGTCAAGGACATGATTATAAAAACGGGGAAAAAGATGCTGCAGGGATTTACTCGCCGGGCTTATACTTCCACCCGACCTCATCTTTTAGCTTTTTATCTACATCCTGCTCTTCCAGGTACCTGAGCAGGCAGTCAAATGTTTCATTACTTAAATCGTGCTCCATCAGGCAGGCGTCCTGTTCAGCCGCTTCCGGAGAAACCTCTAAAACCTGGGTAAGAAATCCATAAATAACCTTATGGCGATGGCGGATATTGAGGGCATAACGCTTTCCCTCGGCAGTTAATTCCACAGGACCGTAGCGGTCCTGAACTATTAACCCTTTTTCCTTAAGTAGTGTCAAAGCCTGGATTACACTGGGTTTGGCAATATCCAGGCGATCTGCAATATCTGTAACGCGAGCCGT
>SL_3KL_010_SEDDRAFT_10005012_pt1 | contig 11920 bp, 12 predicted proteins | sample SodLakKL_010_SED_2_FD_10381 | JGI IMG/M metagenome (IMG submission 10381)
GAAGGCGCCCGTCGCGAGCGAGAAGCGTAGCCCGGCGCCCCACAAGGGCGGTAGTTCCAGGTTGCTGAAGCGCACGGCGATGAAGTTGCCCGAGCCGAGCAGCACGCAGGCCGCGAACAGCGCCAGCGCGATGGGGTCGGGTCGAGCCGGCGAGGCGGCCATGCGGCAGCATGCGTCACGTCCCCGCGCGAGGTCAACCGCGCCGCCCGACGAACGAGCGCAGCAGCTGCACGAGCGCGTAGGCGTCGTCGAAGACGCTGGCCTCGCCGAAGGAGACGCGCACGGCGCCGCTGCCCTTGCCCACCAGGCAGGTGCGGAAGGTGTCGGCGCTCATGCGCTGGGCGCTCGCGAAGCAGCGCTCGAGGTCCTCGGACGTGATGTCGAGGGCGACTTCACCGGCGCCGGGGTTGCAGAAGCAACCGGTGCGTAGCGAGATCCGCGACGCGTTCGCGCAGCGCTCGACCTCCGCGTGGTCGATCAGCGCGCCGGCTTCGTCGAGCACGTTGAACGCGATCGCGGCGCCGCGCCCGGTCGTGTCGGTCGGACCGTAGATGGTGACGAGCGGCCGTCCGTTGGGATGACGCATGGAGCTGAGGTGCCCCAACGTCCAGTCGGTGAGGCTCATTGCCCGCTCGTGAATGGCCTGCAGATGCCCGTTGGCGAGGCGCAGCAGACCCTCGTGGACGGCGGGCAGGGCGAGGTAGTTCAGCGTGCCGTCCTCGAAGGCTTCGACGCCTTCGTGCAGATCGTGGCGCGGTTCGAGGACCGAGGCGTAGCGAATCGTGCCACCTGCGAACCAGGGGCGGCGTAGGGCCGCGAGCGCATCCCGCCGGGCGACGAGGGCGCCGACGCCGGTGGGGTAGCCGAACATCTTGTAGAACGACATCGACACGAAGTCCGGCGTCACGGCGCGGAGGTCGAGCGCGTGCGTGGGGAGGAAGGCGGCGCCATCGAGCAGCACCCGCCAGCCATGACGCTGCGCGCGCGCCACCCATTCGAGCGGGTGCAGGACACCAGAGAAGTTGGACTGGGCCGGGAAGGCGAAGAGCGCATGGGGGCGCGCGTCCGCGAGCAGGCGAGCGAGCGCGTCCGCGTCGAGCCGCATGTCGGGTGGGCGGATGGGCGCGTAGCGCACGTCGGCCCCGGCAGCGCGCGCGTACTCGCGCATGCCGTTGATCGAGTTGTGGTTGTCGTACGTGAGCAGCAGGCTCCCACCGGGCTGGAAGGGGTACGACTCGGCCACCAGCTTCAGCGCGCCGGTCGCGTTGGGCGTGAAGATCGCCAGGTACTCATCGGGATCGGCGTGGAGGTGATCGAGCACGGCGCGTCGCGCGGACTCGACGAGTTCGGTCATCGCGAGCGAGGTCGGGTTCGCGGAGTGGGGGTTGCCGAAGACGTTCGAGGTGAGCAGCGCACCGTGTGCCGCCACGAGCGACTCGGCGTAGAGGCCGCCGCCGGTGTAGTCGAGGTAGACGTCGCCGCTGCGTGCCAAGCGGCCGAAGTCGCGGCTGCGTTGGGCGTCGAGCCTGCCTCCGGCGTCGTAGCCAGGGTGCTGCTGCACGAAGTCGCTGTAGGCCCGTTCGTACTCGCGTTCCCATCGCTCTTGGGTCGTGGTCGTCATGGTCGAGCCCTCCGGCATGTCCCGGCATCCTACCTGCCGGCTGCTCGCCGCGGCCCGCGTCGGGGCGGCGGCTCCTGGGCGGGCTGCGGCGGTGTCGCGGCTGGCGGGGGCATGGCTTGTGGCGCGGCCCGTTGGGGGAGTACACTACGCGTACGAGTTTGTAAAGGCCGCTAACGAACTCCCTACGCGAGCAGGAGGGCGAGTGCGCGAGCAAGAGGTTCTGGACGTGCTGCGGTGCGAAGGCCCGATGACGCGCGCCGCCATCGCACGGCGTTGCCAGGTGAGCAAGCCGACCGTGTCGAGCATCGTCGAGACGTTGCTCGCGGCCGAGCTGCTGGTGGAGCGGGGTCACGACCCGAGCCCGAGCGGTCGCCCGGGACGGCTGCTGGCCTTCAACGCCGCGGCTGGCTACGTGATCGGCATCGACGTCGGCGGCACCACGACGCGCGCCGTGCTGGCCGACCTCGAGGGCACGCATGTGGGAGCGCTGCGCGTCGCCACCGATCGAGGTCCGGCGGTTGATCTGGTAGCCCAGCTCGGCGCCTTGGCGGACGATCTGGCGGCGCGCCACCGGGCGACCGGCCGTGTCGCGAACGTCGTCATTTGCACGCCGGGCGTGGTCGACCCGGCGCGTCGACGCATCGCCATCGCCCCCAACCTCCCCGCGCTGGAGACGGACGGCTTCCTGGATCGGCTCGACGTCGCGATCGGTGTGCCGCTCGTGCTCCTCAACGACGTCAACGCCGCCACCTTGGGCGAGCTCCATCGGGGTGCGGGCGCGGGCCTGCGCGAGCTCGCCTACGTCAACGTCGGGACGGGACTCGGCTTCGGCCTCGTGATCGGCGGGTCGCTGCACCAAGGCATCGCCGGCCGGGCCGGCGAGTTCGGCCTCGTGCCCTACCCGCCCGGGATGGCCGCGACGCTCGAGGACGCGCTCTCGGGCGAGGGGCTGCGGCGTCGCCACCTGGCGGCAGGCGGCAGCGGCGCACCCGAGGACGCCTTCCGCGAGGCCGAGGGAGGGCGCGAACCGGGCGCCTCGCTGATCGCCACCTTCCTCGACGACCTCGTTTGGGCCTCGAGCGCGGTCGCCACGCTGCTCGACCCCCAACGCATCGTCCTGGGAGGCGGCATCGGACTGCGCTGCGCCTCCTTCCTGCCCGACNTCCGCGACGCCGTCGCCCGCAACGCCGGCTTCGACGTCGACCTCGCCATCGCGCACCTCGGCGACGACGCTGGCCTTGCCGGCGCCGTCGAAACCGCGCTTGCACCGGCGCGCCGGGTCGAGCGCTGGCTGAAAGGAGGTCCTCTGGCGCACAGTGCCTGATCGCACGATGGCCGCTTCGAAGCCCCATACGTCTGCACGTACCCACGCACCGCGCCCCGCGCGGATCCCCCTATGGAGGACGCATGCGCACCAACCTGACCCGCCTGAGCCTGCTCGTCACGCTCCTCTTCGCCCTTGCCAGCGCAACCGCGCAGACCACCATCACCTGGTCCTTCTGGGGCGACCCCGGCGAACTGCCGCCCAACTACGAGGTGATCGAGGCCTTCCACGCCGCCCAGGACGACATCCGCATCGAGGTGCAGCACGCCCCCTGGGGGTCGTACTTCGACCGCATCCTCACCCAGATGGCGGGCGGCACCGCGCCGGACGTCATGTTCCTGAACAACATCCCGTCCTATGCCGCGCGCGGCGTGCTGGCCCCGCTGAACGACCTCATCGAGCGCGACGGCTTCGACACCGAGGCGTACCACCCCGGCCTGCTGGCGATCTTCAGCTACGAGGGTGAGGTCTACGGCTTCGCCCGCGACAACGACACCAACGTGCTCTACTTCAACAAGGACCTGTTCGACGCCGCCGGCGTGGCGTACCCCAGCGACGACTGGCAGTGGGACGACATCCGCGCCGCGGCGCTCGAGCTGACCGTGCGCGACGAGCGCGGCCGCGCCACCCAGTTCGGGCTGGCGCTCGAGAAGAACCGTTACCCGCAGTGGGTGTACCAGAACGGCGGCAACGTGTTCGACGATCCGCTCCAGCCGACCGAGTTCATGATGGACGCGCCCGAGGCGGTCACCGCGATCCAGTTCATCGCCGACATGATCCTCGAGGACGGCTCCGTCCCGAGCTTCGACGCGATGGCGCAGCTGGGCAGCACCACCGAGCTCTTCAGCACCGGCCGCGTGGCCATGGTCATGACCAACGCCGCGCGCATCCCGACCTTCATGGACGCCGACTTCGCCTGGGACGTCGCGCCGCTCCCCGCGGGCCCCGATGGCATCCGCGCCAACACCCTGGGCGGTGCGGGTTACGTGATGTCGGCCACGAGTGAGCACCCCGAGGCCGCTTGGACCTTCCTGAAGTTCCTGGCCGGCACCGAGGGCCAGTCGATCTTCGCCAGCACCGGTGTCGCCGTGCCGGCCTCCTTCGCCGACCCGGCCGTGGCCGCCACGTTCGTCAACGCCTGCCCCGAGACGGTGAGCTGCGAGATCTTCATCAGCGAGACCGAACGCGGCCGCTTGGCGCCCATGTTCCCTGACTGGCGCGAGATCGAGAGCACGATCGTCACGCCGCACCTCGACCTGATCTACACCGGTGAACTGAGCGCCGAAGAGGCCCTGACCCAGATGGGCGCCGACGTGCGCCGCTTCATGGCCGAGCGCTAGGCATGCGGATCTTCGACGCTCACGTCCACAACTTCTGGTGGCAGGAGCGTACCTCCGGCAGCGACTTCGTGGACGCGCTCGTCGACGTTGCCGAGGAGGTGGGGATCGTCAAGATCGCCCTCCTCGGCAACCCCGGACCGAGCGGCCACGACGCGCTCTCGGCGGCGCTCGAGCGGGCCCCGGAGCTGTTCGTGGGCATGGGCTGGCTGCGCCTCGACGAGGACCCGCCCAGCCTGGTCGACGAGTTCGCCGAGCGCGGCTTCCACGGCATCAAGACCTTGGGGCCGCGCCGGAACTACGACGACGAGGCCTACTACCGCCACTACGAGAAGGCCCAGTCGCGCGGGCTGCGCATCCTCTTCCACACGGGCATCCTCGGTGGCCCCATCGACTACCTGATGGGTGACGCCGAGGACGCCTGGAAGGCCCCGCCCGTCGGCGAGGAAGAGGAGCGGCTCGTGACGAAGCTGGGCCGGCAGGCGCGCGGGCGCGGCTACGGCTTCAGCTCGGCCCGCATGCAGCCCATCTACCTCGACACGATCGCGTTCCACTTCCCGGAGATGTTCATCATCGGCGCCCACCTGGGCTGGCCCGACTACCGCACCGCCTGCGCCATCGCGCGCTGGCGCCCGAGGCTCTTCTTCGACGTCTCGGGTGGCGACGTGGTGCGCAACCACATCGTCCAGGGTGGCTACGTCATGAACGAGATCCGGCCCGAGAAGCTGGTCTACGGCTCGGACGCCGATCACCGCCGCATGAAGGCCGACGTGGCTGCCTGGCGCGAGGCCTTCACCGCCATGGGGCTCACCGAGGAGCAGCAGGAGCTCGTCTTCTACCGCAACGCTGCGCGCATCTTCGGCATCGAGGACTGAAGGAGGACACCGTGGCCGTCGACGTGACCAGCAGCCCACGGGCGCGAGCCGCACGAACGCGGTCGGGACGCCTGCAGCGCCGCACCACGTTGACGGCCTACGGCTTCCTGCTCCCCAACCTGCTCGGCTTCCTGATCTTCACCTTCCTGCCGGTGCTGGCGGCCCTGCTCATCAGCTTCAGCAGTTGGGACCTGCTGCGGCCACCCGAATGGGCGGGCCTGGCCAACTACCAGCGCCTCGTCGAGGACACGACCTTCCACCGGGTGCTGCGCAACACCGTGATCTACGTGCTCGGCACGGTGCCGGTGCAGATGGCCATCGCGTTGTTGGTCGCCATGGCGCTCAACCAACGCCTGCCCGGGCGGCTCTTCTTCCGGGCGGCCTACTTCATGCCGGTGGTGGCCTCCACCGTCGCGGTCGCGCTGGTGTGGCGCTGGATCTTCCACGCCGACTTCGGTCTGCTCAACAGCGGGCTCTACATGCTCGGGGTCGACGACCCGCCGAGCTGGTTGCAGAGCACCCGCTGGGCGCTGCCCGCCATCATCATCATGAGCATCTGGCAGCAGATCGGTTTCTCGATGGTGCTGTTCCTGGCGGGCCTGCAGTCGGTGCCGCCGCACCTCTACGAGGCCGCCAAGATCGACGGCGCCAACGGTTGGCACCGCTTCGTGCACATCACCATCCCGATGCTCTCGTCGACCACCTTCTTCGTGCTGGTGATCAGCATCATCAACTCGTTCCAGGTCTTCGACCAGGCCTTCATCATGACCGAGGGCGGTCCCGCCAACGCTACCAACACGCTGGTCTTCAACATCTACCGCTACGCCTTCCAGTTCTTCCAGATGGGCTACGCCGCGGCGATGGCCTGGGTGCTGTTCGCCATCATCTTCGTGGTCACCGTGGTCCAGTTCCGCTACCAGCGCCAGTGGGTGCACTATGACTGAGCCTCGCCTCGCCCCTCGCCCGCGCCGCCGTGGCCGCCGTCAGCTGCTCGGCTACACGATCGGCAACTGGTTGCTGGCGCTCTTCCTGGTGCCGACCGCCATCTTGATGCTGATGCCGTTCGTGTGGATGCTCTCGACCTCGCTCAAGAGCGCCGGGGCGGTGTTCGAGTACCCGCCGACCTTCATCCCCAACCCCGTGCGCTGGGACAACTACCTCCGCCTGTTCGAGGTGCTGCCCTTCGCGCGCTTCTTCCTCAACAGCGTGATCGTCGCGAGCTCGGTGACGCTGCTCGGTGTCGGTACCAGCGCCATGGCCGCCTACGCCTTCGCGCGCCTGCGCTTCCCCGGTCGCGACGCGCTCTTCCTGGGGTACCTGGGCACGCTCATGATCCCGGCGCAAGTCGTGATCATCCCCAACTTCATCCTGCTGCGCACGCTCGGGTGGATCGACACCTACCAAGCGCTCATCCTCCCGGCGGCCTTCAGCGCCTTCGGCACCTTCTTGCTGCGGCAGTACTTCCTCACCATCCCGAGCGAGCTCGAGGACGCCGCTGTCGTGGATGGCGCCAACCATTGGCAGATCTTCACCCGCGTGATCCTGCCGCTGTCGGGCCCGGCGCTCTCCGCCCTGGGGATCTTCACGTTCCTGTTCAACTGGAACTCGTTCCTCTACCCGCTCGTGGTGACGAACTCGGTCAGCATGAGCACCCTCACGGTCGGCCTGAACACCCTGCAGGGGCAGTACAACACCGCCTGGACGCTGCTGATGGCGGGCAGCGTGATCGCCCTGGTGCCGGTGCTGACCGTCTTCCTGTTCGCCCAGCGCTACTTCATCAAGGGCATCACCCTGACCGGTATCGGAGGTCGCTGATGACGCTCGTGTCCGAAGCGAAGGAGCGGGCGCTGGAGGTGCTCCGGCGCTGCGTGGCGCCGCTCGGTTTCAAGGGCAGCGCCTTCGCCGGCGGCTACCCCCAGGTGTGGGCTCGCGACGCCGGCATCAGCGCGCTGGGCGCGCTCGTCACCGGTGAGCGCGAGCTGGTCGAGTGCACCCGCGCCTCGCTCGAGACGCTGGGGGCGCACCAGACCGAGCTGGGCATGATCCACCTCAACGTCGACACCCGAAGCGGCGAGGTCACCACCGAGAACGCCGGCGCCGTCGACGCCAACCTGTGGTTCATCCTGGCGCACGATGCCTACCGCCAGGCGACCGGCGACCTGGCGTTCACCCGCGCCCAGTGGCGGCGGCTGGAGCTGGCCGCGCTCTGGCTGCGCTACCAGGACATGAACGCCTGCGGCCTGCTCGAGGTGCCCGAAGCGGGCGACTGGGCCGACCTCTTCAGCGTCCGCTACAACGTCCTGTACGACAACGTGCTCTACGTGCTGGCGCTGCGGGCGATGGCTGCGAGCGCCACGGCGCTGGGCTTGGACGGCAGCGAGCACGCCGCGCGGGCCGAGGACGTGGCCACCAAGATCGACCTGCTCATGTGGCTCGACCGGCCCTGGGACGGCCGCGCGTTCGGGGAGCAGCTCGAGCGGCTCAAGGCACTGCGGCTCGAGTGGTTCTTGCTCTACCAGCAGACCGCGACCCTCACCGAGAAGCCGTTCTACCTGCCGTGGACGGGTTTTCGCGAGTTCGGTGACACCTTCGACGCCTTCGGCAACACGCTCGCGATCCTGGCAGGCATCGCCGACGAGCCCAAGCGTGCGCGCATCCTCGACCACGCCCACGGCGTGGGTGCGGACGACCCGTTCCCCATCAAGGCCTTCTATCCGCCCGTCTTCCCGGGCGATCGCGACTGGCGCGAGTACTACCGCAGCCGCAACCTCAACCTGCCGTTCCAGTACCATAACGGCGGCATCTGGCCGTTCCTCGGTGGCTTCTACGTGGCCGCCTTGGTGCATGCCGGCCGCACGGCCGAGGCTGAGCGGCAGCTGGCGCTGCTGGCGGCGGCGAACCGCGCCGGCAAGCACGGCCCGTGGGAGTTCAACGAGTGGTTGCACGGCCTCTCGGGCCGGCCCATGGGCCATCCCGAGCAAGCCTGGTCGGCAGCGATGTATCTCTACGCGCTGCACGCCCTCGAAACCGGCGAACCGGCCTTCTTCGGCGGCTGGCGCAGCTGAGTCGCCGGGGACGGGCGCGGCTGCGTTGCTCAGGACGGGCGCGGCTGCGTCGCCGGGGGCGCACGCAACGGCGCGTCGCGCCCTATCATGGGCCGCATGACGCTGCCGGAGGCGCCCAACAGCAACTGTGGTGATCGTCGCGCTCGCGCGGGAGACGGCGCGTGACCCACCTGCGGCTCGAGCGCTGCCGCGAGGTCGAGGTGCCGGGCTGGCTGGAGTTGCGCAAGGCCTTGTGGCCCGAGACGGCGCGCGAGCGCCACAGGTTCGCGATGCAGGCGCAGGTCGACGATCCCGAGCGCCACGTGGCCTTCGTCGCCTACGCCGCCGACGGCGCGGCGTTGGGCTTCGCCGAGGCGTCGCTCCGCTTCGACCACGTCAACGGCACCACCAGCTCGCCGGTCGCCTTCCTCGAGGGCATCTTCGTGCGCGACCCGGATCGCCGCCGTGGCGTGGCGCGCGAGCTGCTCGACGCCGTGCTGGCGTGGGCGGCGCGGCGCGGCTGCCGCGAGCTGGCCTCCGACGTCGAACTCGCCAACACCGTGGGCCAGCGCGTCCACCGGGCGCTCGGCTTCGAGGAGACCGAGCGGGTTGTGTACTTCAAGCGCAGGGTGCCGCGGCTCGAGCAGCCGTGAACGTCGGCGTGCGCTGCCTCAGCCCTTGGCCTCCGCGTCCTTCGCCGCGCTGAACGCGTCGCGGACCTGCGCCCGCACCTGTCCGTCACTGAAGAGCTCGGCCGCCACCGCGGCCAGCACGCTGGCGCCGTCGACCACGGTGGCGTCGCCGCGCGCCGAGCGCGCGGCCGTGGCGAACGCCGCGGTGTGCGGCAGGGCCGCGTCATCGATCGCGAGCATGCCGTGCAGGCCCGGCAGCGCCTGCGACACGTTGCCCATGTCGGTCGAGCCGGTGCCGGCGGCAGGGTCGAACGGCGTCACCTCGCGCCCGCGTCGCCGGGCGTGGCGCTCGAAGGCGCTCTCGAGCGGCGGGTTGCGCAGGATCTCGTCGTAGGGGTGCGAGGCGTCCTGGACCTCGTGCGTGGTGCCGGTCATCAGGGCCGCCCCCTCGAACACGCCCAGCAGCCGCGGCAGCAGCGCCTCGTGGAGGTGCCGCGCGTCGGCCGCTCGAGCCACGCAGGTCATGCTGGCGCGCTCGGGGATGATGTTGGCGGCGGCGCCGCCGTCGCTGACGATGGCGTGGATGCGGACGTCGTCGCGGACCTGCTGGCGCATCGCGTCGATGCCGGCGAAGGCGAGCCGCACCGCGTCGAGGGCGTTGCGACCCAGGTGCGGCGCCATCGCCGCGTGCGCCGGCACGCCGTGGTACACGACCTCCTTCTTCACGCTCGCGAGCGTCGCCATGCCGGCCTGGTTCTGGTGGTAGGGGTGGATCATCAGGGCCGCGTCGACGCCGTCGAAGACGCCCTCTTCGAGCATCATGATCTTGCCGCCGCCGCCCTCCTCGGCCGGCGTACCGATCACCAGCAGCGTGCCGGTCAGGTCGGGCATGAGCGGTGCCAAGGCGAAGCCGGCGCCGGCACCCATGGTGGCGATGAGGTTGTGCCCACAGGCGTGCCCCAACCCCGGCAGGGCGTCGTACTCGCACAGGACGGCCACCGTCGGGCCACCCAGCTGCCCCTCCAGGCGCGCGCGGAAGGCCGTCGGCAGGCCGGCGACGCCGCGCTCCAGCGTGAAGCCGCGCGCCTCCAGCGCGTCGGCCAGCCACGCACTGGCCTGCACCTCCTCGAAGCGGATCTCGGGGTGCGCATGGATGCGGTGGCTGAGCTCGAGCAGCGCCTCGCGCTCGCGGTCCAGGGTGGCGTCGATGCGGTCGATGAGGGTCGGGACGTCGGGCATGCGGGGCTCCTTCGGTCGGTGCTCAGGCGTTCGCCCAGGGGGCGAGCCGTGCTCCACCCGTTGTACCGCGCCGGCTCGCCGCAGCGCCCGCTCGCCGCAGCGCCCGCTCGCCGCAGCGCCCCTCAGCGCGCTCGTGACACCGCCCAGAGCCGCTCCGAACGCAGCCGGTGGCGTCGGTCGAACAACCGCACGAACGCCAGCATCACCACGCCGAACGCACCCAGCGCGGTGGCGGCCGCGATCATGAACATGATCACGACCTGGTAGCGGACCGCGTCGCCCGGGCTGGCGCCGGCCAGGATCTGACCGGTCATCATGCCCGGCAAGCTCACGATGCCCATCACCATCATCGCGTTGATGGTGGGGATCATGCCCACCCGCAGAGCGTCGCTGACGATCGCGTGGGCCGCTTCCCAGCGGCTGGCGCCGAGCCCGAGCAGCAGTTCGACCTCGGCGCGGCGCTGCGCGACGCCCTCGGTGAAGCGGTCGAGCGCCAACGATATGCCGTTGAGGACGTTCCCCAGCACCATGCCCAAGAGCGGGATGAGGTACTGCGCCTCGTACCAGGGCCGCACCCGCACGACGCCGACGAGCGCGAAGCCGGTGACCAGGAAGGCCGCGGCCAGCACCGATACCAGGCTGTCCCAGTACACGCCCGCGAAGCGCCGCTTGGTGCGCTGCACGGCGGAGATGCCCGCCAGAGCGCTCATCAGCAGCGCGATGGCCAGGATGGGCAAGGGGCGCTCCAGTGCGAACACCCACTCCAGCACCAGGCCGATCAGGAGCAGCTGCACGGTCATGCGGACGCTGGCCACGAGCAGCGAGCGCTCCAACCCAAGCGCAGGCCCAACGACAGCGCGACGTTCACGACGATCAGGAGCGCCGCCAGCGCCAATTGCCACGGCCCTATGGGGAGGTAGGCGACGTCGTTCACGCGTCCGCGCTCGCTGCCTCGGGCGGTGCCGTCAGCGCGACCTCGCGTTCGGTGACGCGCGCCAACTGCGATCGGCGGTGGCTGGTCCACACCACGGCCCGGTCGGGTTGCTCGCTGAGCCAATCGTCGACGAGCGCCTCGAGCGCGGCGGTCGCCGCGTCGTCGAGCGAGGCGCTCGGCTCGTCGAGCAGGAGCAGCCGCGGCTCGATCAGCAGCACCCGCAGCAGCGCCACGAGCTGGGCTTCGCCGCCCGAGAGTTCGGTCGCGCTCTGGTCGAGGAAGCCGTCGTCGCGTCCCAACCGCTCCAGCGCAGCATGGGCGCGCTCGCTCGGGAACGCGCGTCCGCGGTGAAGCCGCAGCTCGAAGGGACGGCGCAGGTTGGCCTCCACGCTGCCCTCGACCATGGCGGGGCGCTGGGGGAGGTAGGCGACCTGGGCGCGGTACTGCGGCATCGACCAGGCACCCTGCGGCGTGCCGTCGAGCTGGACCTCGCCCTCGTCGGGGCGGTCGAGGCCGGCCAGGACGCGTAGCAGGAGCGTCTTGCCCGAGCCTGAGGGACCCGTCACCGCCAGGCGCTCACCGGCTGCCACGTCGATGTCGACGCCGCGCCACAACCAGCGTCCCTCGACCGCGCGCCCGAGGCCGCTGGCGCCGAGGAGCGGCTCACGCCTCATCGATCGGTGCGTGCTGCCGTGCCCGTGCCCAGGTGCTGCTCGAACCAGCGCCCTGCCAGCGCGGCGACCTCTTCGAGCGCACCGGGCTCCTCGAACAGATGCCCGGCGCCGGCGACGAGCGTCATCTCCTTCGGGCCGGGAAGGGCGCGCAGCGCCGCCTGGTTGAGGTCGATCACCGGCGTGTCGCGCTCGCCGACGATCAAGAGCGTCGGGGCGCGCACCTGCGTCAGGTGATCGCGC
>SL_3KL_010_SEDDRAFT_10005013_pt1 | contig 11920 bp, 12 predicted proteins | sample SodLakKL_010_SED_2_FD_10381 | JGI IMG/M metagenome (IMG submission 10381)
CGGAATCGGATGGGCATGTTGAACTGAACCCTTACATCCTCTCCCCTTTGACGGCCGGGGATCCAATTGGGCATCGCCCTGACCACACGGACAGCTTCTTCGTCTAAACCACCGCCAACACCGCGTAAAACTTCCACATTGCTTACACTACCGTCTTGTTCGACCACAAAACTGACAAATACGGTGCCCTGTATGCCTGCCTGTCTTGCTTCGTGTGGATATTCCAGGTTATCCTTCATGAACTGCTGCCGGGCGCTTTCTCCGCCGGGAAACCGGGGTGGCTCTTCCACCACCGTAAAGATGACCTCCTGTTCATATTCATCAGTCACCGTCACGACCTCTTCCGCCTCAACAGCAGTTTCGGGGGCCGGTCCGCACGATTGCACAAGCCAGGTAATCGAAAACAATGGCAGGATCATCAGCATGCCTATGATGGCCCTTGCGCGATTTTTACGGATTGTTTTGTTCATCATCATGATTCTTTTTTTTAAGGGTGAATAGTTAAAAGGATTGGCTATCGGGAAATTGTAATCTGAAAAAGACATATCCAATAAAATTTTCTGATACGCTTTTTTGTCATGGCAAGCTTCAAGAACACAACGATCGGCATCATATTCGTGCTGTATCTTTAGTTCACGGCGCAAATACCATATGGCCGGATGAAACCAGAACAATACGGTCAGCACTTCCATAAAAATCAAGTCCATGGAGTGCTTTTTCTGAATATGGGCTTTTTCGTGTAACAATATTGTGTGCAAATGTCCCTCAGAAAGCAATTGTTCGGGGACAAACACAAAACCAAAAAAGGAGAAAGGGGAAATATGTTTCTTCAGGGGCAATATCGTGCAGCCTCCCTGGTACATTCGCCTGTTGAACCGTATCCTGACCAAAAGAAAAACAAGGCTGCCCAGCAACCGCAGGAACAAAATCAATGAAATACCCAGGCTTGCATACATTAAAACCCGTTGGGTGCTGATGACCCGGTAGAATTCCTGGCGCGTCGATTCCAGCCCGGATGTAGTGCCTACAACCACTTCTGGTAAAAGGTATGCTGATGCAGTGCCCACCACCGCAATGCCTTGTTCAGGCAGCAGCACAAATGCGCCCAGGAATACAGATGCAAACATTCCCATGAGAATGAACCAGCGATTCTGGGAAGGAGTGGCAGTTTTACCGACCAATACCCATTGGAACAACCCAACGATGGCCAGATAAATGGATGTCCAGAATAATAAGGAAGTCAGCATTTCCATGATCATAACAGTTTTTCAGACAACATCATTTGTTATTTTTTACTGTCTATTTCCTCTTCGATAATGCGCTTCAACTCTTCGAGTTCCGATACCGTCATGCCTTTTTCATGAGAGAAAAAAGAAACCATTTGCCGGAGTGAATTTCCAAAATACTTCAATAAGATCCCTTTCATCATCACCCGCGTGTAGGTTGATTTATCAACCAGTGGAAAATATTCATGGGCCTTGCCATAGGCCCTGTGTCCGACAAATCCCTTTTCCTGGAGGATGCGCACAATGGTAGATACGGTGGTATAAGCAGGTTTGGGTCCTTTAAAACGGGCAAGGATGTCCCTGACAAAACCCGATTTAATTTGCCACAATATATGCATCACTTGCTCTTCTGCCCTTGTCAGCTCTTTCATATATTAAAAAATTGATGTTACGGATGCAAATATAACTAATATTTTAGTTATGCAACTAATTTATTAGTTTTTATCAATAATCCTGCCAAAATCATCAGGCGTGCACTATTTATTTTCTATTAATTTTGGGGTGATATATCCATGAGGACTAAACCCTGTGATGATGGCAACGAATATGATAAGCAATCCCGACAAAATCCGTGAAATCATTGATAAATGTGATACCTGTTATGTGGGCATGGTGGACGAAAGAGGAAATCCTTATGTGTTGCCCTTTAATTTCGGATACCAGGACGGCAGCATATACCTGCATATGGCCCCCCAGGGAAAAAAGATCGGTGTTCTGAAAAACAACCCCCATGTTTGCGTGGCATTCAGCACTGATCATGAATTATTCAACCGGCATGCGCATGTGGCATGCAGTTACGGGATGAAGTACCGTAGTGTGCTGGCGTACGGCAAGGCTGAATTTATTGAGGATTATGATGAAAAAGTCCGGATCATGAATGTGACCATGCGTAAATATACCGGAAAGGATTTCTCATACAATGCGCCCGCCATCCATAACGTATGTGTATGCCACATTCATATAGAAAAGATTGAAGGGAAGCTATCCGGTTATTTTTAAACCATTACAACCGGTCTTCGGTCATCATCCCCCAGAGTTTGTCTTTCAGCGACAGAATACCCAATCCTGTATGAGAAGAGATGAGGACCCGGGGCACATCCGGCAGGGCAGCATCGAGCATCGTTTCAAGTTGCTTTAATTCAGTGGTTTGAAACAGGTCGCATTTGCTGACAGCAAGCAAACGCTGCTTATCCAGTAATTCAGGATTATACGCGTTTAATTCGTTCAACAACACCCTGTATTCTCCGGGGATATCCTCCTTGTCGGCAGAAATCATGAACAACAGCAAAGCATTGCGTTCAATATGACGTAAAAACCGGTGTCCGAGCCCTTTGCCTTTGTGTGCACCTTCAATGATGCCCGGAATATCAGCCATGACAAAAGAACGGTCATCGCGGTAGGCTACCATGCCAAGGTTTGGGACAAGTGTGGTGAAAGGATAATCGGCGATTTTGGGTTTTGCGGCGCTCACCACCGACAACAAAGTGGATTTTCCGGCATTTGGGAACCCTACCAGCCCCACATCCGCAAGTATTTTCAGTTCAAGAATAAACCATTTTTCCCGGCCTGGTTCCCCCGGCTGCGCATAGCGCGGGGTTTGCCTGGTACTGGATTTGAAATGCACATTGCCGCGGCCCCCTTTGCCCCCCTGCAACATCACAAATTGTTCCCCGTCACAGGTGATTTCAGCGATCATGTCGCCATTGTCCGCGTCCTTAACCACGGTGCCCAGTGGAACCTCCACGTATACATCGTCGCCATCTGCCCCGCTGCTTTGTTGCTTGCCACCGGGTCCTCCGGCCTTTGCTATAAGGTGCCGTGTGTACTTTAAATGCAGCAATGTCCAAAGTTGGGCATTCCCCTTCAGTATGATGTGCCCTCCCCTGCCGCCATCCCCGCCATCAGGACCCCCTTTGGGAACAAATTTTTCGCGCCGCAAATGGGCAGAGCCTGCCCCGCCTTTCCCGGAACGGCAACATATTTTTACATAATCAATGAAATTGGCATTCATGAAAGATGTTTGTTGTCAGGATCAGTATACCACGGGCAATACTTTCCTGCTGCAAAGATAGGTATCGATGGCATGACAAATCTTGCCGAAAACCTGTTCCACCGGATCCATGCCCTTGATGGTAGCAATTTTGCCCTGTGCCTTATAATATGAAATAAGTGGAAATGTCTGCTCTTTATACACTTTAAGTCGCCGCTTGATGATTTCATCCGAATCGTCGCTTCGCCCTGAATCTTCTGAGCGGCCCATCAGGCGGTTGAACAATTCTTCCTCTTCGACCTCTACGGAAATAACCAGGCATAAGGGCGTGTCGTTTTGATCGAGCATGCGGTCAAAGGCTTCGGCCTGATTAATGGTACGTGGAAATCCGTCAAATATAAAGCCTGGGATTCCTTCCTGACCGTTAATTTGCTGTTTTATCTCCCTTAAAACAATTTCATCCGGTACCAGAAGCCCTTTATCAATGTATTTTCTGATTTCTTTGCCCAGCGGGGTGTCATGCTCCACCTCCTGCCTCAGCAAGTCACCCGTTGAAAGATGGGTTATGCGGTACTTCTCAGCAATTTTTGCCGACTGTGTTCCTTTTCCTGAACCAGGAGGACCAAAAATCACCAGGTTTAACATCTTACAAGTGTTTTTCTTCGGACACATGCAATCATATTTGCTCCTTGCTATTCGGTAATTTTATAAATATCCCGGAAATTCCTTCCAAATCCATTATAGTCGAGCCCGTATCCTACAATAAAGTCGTTGGGGATCTCCATTCCCACATAATCAAGCCTGATCTCTTTACGCAGGGATTCGGGCTTGAGTAACAAGGTGGCTATCCGTACACTTTCGGGTTTACAGGCTGAAAGATCATTCGCCAAATGGCTGATGGTAATGCCAGTGTCTACAATATCTTCAAGTATAATAACATCCCTGCCTTCGATCTCTTTATCCAGCCCGATCAACGTCTTCACTTCACCGGAGGTTTGTGTGCCTGCATACGACGAGAGCTTGATAAAACTGATCTCACAATGCCCCGGGTAATGCTTAAACAGATCAGCAGCAAACATAAAGGCACCATTCAGGACACAAAGAAACAATGGCCGGCTGTTTTTGTAATCTTCATGGATTTTGGAGGCCATTGTTTCAATCACCTCCTGAATGCGTTCAAAAGGAATGTTTTTCTCAAATTCCTTATCAAGAATCCTGATTTTTCCCATAAACCATCGTGAATTAAAGGGCTAAAATACGAAAATAATCGGATTATCTGCGGTGCACACAATTTTACTAATTTTGCAGCACATGCTGAGATAATGTAAACAGATGAAGCGTATTGGCCTGATCTCTGACACACATTCACACATTCATCCGGAAATCCCCAATATTTTTAACGAGTGCGATGAAATATGGCACGCAGGGGACTTTGGTCATATGCAGGTGGCCCGGGACCTGATGGCATTAAAACCACTCAGGGGGGTGTATGGCAATATAGACAATCAGGAAATCCGGCAGCTATTCCCCAGGTTTCTCCGCTTTCGTTGCGAAGAGGCGGACGTTTTGATGACGCATATTGGAGGGTATCCCGGAAAATATGCCCCGGGGATAGAAGAAATGCTTCGCACCAAAACACCGGATCTGTTCATCAGCGGACATTCACACATATTGAAAGTGATCCGCGACAAAAAGTTTGGATTGTTGCACATGAACCCCGGAGCATCCGGCCGCACCGGATTGCATAAAGTCATCACCATGCTTCGTTTCACAATTGACCAGAAGCAGTTCAGGGATCTGGATGTGGTCGAATTTACACGTTGAACCATCATTTCCTGAATTAAAACAAAAGCCATGGCAGCAGAAACTTACCGGTATTTTATCAAAATGGCCTATATGGGCACAGGGTTTCATGGCTGGCAGGTTCAATCAGGATCACCGACCATCCAGGCGGCCCTTGAGGAAGCCCTTTCAAAGATCCTGAAAGAACCCGTCCGGATAACGGGTGCAGGCCGGACCGATACCGGTGTGCATGCAAGGGTTTTCTATGCTCATTTCGACTGCGGGCAAAGTCCTGAAAAACTGGTATGCCTGCAGCCGGTGTTTAAACTGAACCGGATGCTTCCCGCCACCATTGCGCTGTATGATGTTTTCCCCGTAAATAAAAAAGCCCATGCACGTTACTCTGCAGTCAGCAGGACATATCAATATTACATTTGCACCATAAAGGACCCATTTTATGCTGACAGGGCCTGGCTTCAGACCAGACCCTTGAATGTTGAGGCCATGCAACAGGCAGCTGACTTGTTGCTTGAACACGAAGATTTCAGCAGCTTTGCCAGGTCAAACACCCAGACAAAAACCAGCATTTGCAGGATAAACATGGCACGCTGGGATGCTGACGGCCAATTGCTGCGCTTCACCATCAAGAGCGACCGTTTTCTGCGAAACATGGTTCGCGCCATAGTTGGTACGATGGTCGATGCCGGCCTGGGAAAGCTTACCGTGGATGAATTTGATCAGATAATACGCTCACGCGACCGTCGCAGGGCCGGTTATTCCGCCCCTGCCTGCGGGTTGTTCCTCGAAGACATTTCTTATCCCGAAGAGATCTTTATCCCTTTTTCTTCTTGAATAAATTGAACCGCGCGCCAGGAACCTGTAAGGTAATACCCTTTTCTTTCTTCCTCCTGGTGGAACCCAGCAAAAACCCGTAAGGTTCCATGCCATCAATTTCGTCGAATATCACTTTCATCATGGCCATCCCGGGAATAAACAGGATCATGCCGGCAAGGCCCCAGATAAAATTCCCGATAAGCAGGGCAACAATCGTCATCAGGGGGTTCATCGATACCTTACCACCCACTATCCTTGGGGTGAAAATATTGCTTTCGGCAAGCTGGATCACGTAGAAAGTAAGAAATATCCCGAAAGGATACCAGAACGAGTCCTTGGTCAAAATGGCATATACGATGGGCAACGTGGCCCCGATAAATGGTCCCAGGAATGGGATCACATTGAGCAATGCGGCAAATACTGCAAACAGCAAAGCGTGCCTTAGACCAAAACCATACAGGGCAATGCTGTTTAATACAGCAAGAATAAGGATTACAATAAACATGCCCACAATGTAATTCTGCACAACCAGCTTCACCTTGTGGATCACTTTCTGTACTTTGTCCTGATGTTTTTCAGAAAATGCCCGCCGGATAAACTCAATGAGGAATTGCCTGAAATATAAGAACAGGAAAATGTAAATGGGGATGATAAACACAATGGTCAGCGTGGTTGCCGTGGCAATCACGCCTTGTGTCAAACTGGCCATATTTTCGTACAGGTAATTGAATGTGGCACCCTGGATATCGTCAAAAGATATGGGGACCGCACCCTCTACATGTTGTTCTGTAAATTCATTGAAGATCATTATAAATTCACTCATTCTCCTTTCCAGCAAATAGAGTTCATCTGCAAAGCCAATCAACTGGTTGTAGAAGAAGTAAGCCAGTCCAAACAGAAAGCCCAGCAAAGCCACCAGGCTGATAAATGCGGCAAGCAGCCTGGGCACTCCCCTGTTTTCAAGCCAGGAAGACAACGGGCTGATCAATACTGCAAGGAGTCCTGAAATAAGCAAAGGCACCAGAACGCCCTTTGCATAAATCATGATGGTAACAGTAAGTATGATGGTCAGCAGAACCATCGGAAACTTCACATACAGCGGCATTTTTTGTTCCATGGTGATCCGTTTATTCATGTCTTAAACATGACTTATCCTCGCTTTATTGTGTTTCATTATTGTATTGAGCACCTTTGCCGGAGCATTAAAACGCTGACAAAACATCATGGCGGCAATGATGTAAGGCTTATAACCTGCTTCACGGTAGGTGTCCAGGCGTGCCAATTCAAATACCCGGGCACTGACCTCCCCCCGGGGGCAAGAAACCCCTGAAATGTCGGCAGGCAAACAATGCATATACAGGGCATCACCCTGGCGTGTGACCGCCCTGAGCGGCTGGTCATACTCCCAATGGATGTTTTTGGCATTCTCCGCCAGGCATTCCCGTTCCAAATCCTTCAAGGCTTCTACATCGCCTTGTTTAAGCAGCTCTGTGCGTTTTTGCATAATGTGGTATGGTGCCCAGCTCTTGGGGTACACGATGTCGGCATCCTTCATCGATTCCTCCATGGAGTGGCTGACATGAAAGCCGCCACCGCTTTTTGATGCATGTTCTTTGGCCTTTTCGACAATGTCCGGTATCAGGTCATACCCCTCGGGATAAGCCAGGTGCACGTCCATGCCAAACCGGGTCATCAACGCGATGATGCCCTGGGGCACCGAAAGCGGTTTGCCATAACTGGGTGAATAAGCCCAGCTCATCACAATCTTTTTCCCCTGCAAGGCCTCCAGTGAACCGTAAACCTGTTTCAGGTGCATCAGGTCGGCCATCGACTGGGTGGGATGATCCATGTCGCACTGGAGGTTGATCACCCCGGGGCGTAACGGCAATATGCCCTCACGATGGCTCTCATCGAGCGAGGCAGCCACTTCGCGCATGTATCGGTTTCCCTCCCCCAAAAAAATATCATCCCGGATCCCGATAAAATAAGACAGAAATGATATCATCGCAGCCGTTTCCCTGACTGTTTCCCCGTGCGAGATCTGCGATTTCTCTTCGTCAAGGTCCTGGACAGCCAGGCCGAGCAGGTTGCAGGCAGAAGCAAAGGAAAAACGGGTACGTGTGGATTTGTCTCGGAAATTGGATACGGCCAGTCCTGTATCAAATACCCGGGGGGATATGTTGTTGTCGCGCATCTGTTTTAACACACCGGCCACCCGGAGTATCATCGACAAATCATCGTCACTTTTCTCCCAGGTCAGCAGGAAGTCTTTGGAGTACAACGCGGACTGCATTTCCTGTATCGCTTCAATTTCGGCAAAAATTTCTTTTCTCATCGTATGGTAAAAAATACATTATCCCTGATTAAAATGCGTAGGCCAGTGCGGTATAGAAAGCAGTTGCTTTTTCAAGATGGTCTACGGGTACTTTTTCATTGGGCGCATGGGCATAAACCTCATTGCCGGGGCCAAACCCAATTACAGGGATGCCATAAAGTCCATTGATGCTGACCCCATTGGTTGAGAAAGTCCATTTATCCACCAGTGGATCCTGCCCAAACAATCCGGAAAACACCTCCACCCCTTTCCGGATCACCTCATGTGACTCAGGGATCATCCAGGTGGGGTAATACTTTTCCATCCCATAGGCATGACCGGTAAAAGAGTGTCCTTCATAATGGAGTACTTCCACCGTTGCCTTCATTCCATCGATCAGTTGCCTGATCTCATTTACAGCTGTTTCCCTGGTTTCGCCCCAGGTCAGTCGACGATCGAGGTGTAAACTGGCAAAATCTGCCACAGCACACAACGATGGGCTTTTGGACGCAATCTCGGAGATGGTGACCGAACCCTTGCCCAGGAAATCATCGACCGGAAGCCTTTGATTTAATTTTTCTATCTCCAGGGCAACTTTTGATGCCATATAAATGGCATTGATACCCCGCTCAGGGGCCGATCCATGACAAGACAAGCCAAAGAAAGAAACCCTCATTTCCATTCTGCCCCGCTGCCCGCGGTATATATTCAGGTTGGTGGGCTCTGTGACCACAACCAGATCGGGTCTTATGCCTTCTTCTTCGATCAGGTATTTCCAGCATAAACCGTCGCAGTCTTCTTCCATCACACTGCCAACAAAATATAGTGTCAGGTCCCTGTCAAAGGCCAGTTCTTTGAGGATTCGTCCGGCCGTAATAAAAGCAGCCGCCCCCCCCTTCTGATCCACACTGCCCCGTCCGTGCACATACCCATCTGCAATGGCACCGCCCAGCGGATCAAACTTCCAGTCCCCCGGATTGCCCAGATCAACCGTATCCATGTGTGCATCAAATGCAATCGCCCGCCTTCCGCTGCCAATCCTGCCAATCACATTTCCCAGTTTGTCCATGCGTACCTCATCAAAGCCGGCTTTCTGCATCTGCCTGATCAGTTCTTGCTGAACCAGCTCCTCCTGCATGCTTAAAGACTTGCAGCGAATTAATTTTGAAAGGTTTTCTGCGGTGTAATCCCTGTAGTGTGCCGATCTTTCCCTAATGGTATCAATATGGTCCATAACACGCAATTTTATAAGACCTTAAAGATAGGTTTTTTTTCCAGATCCTTTACAGGAAATCTCTATATTTACAGGGAAAAGTACAGAAATAAAACCAGGTTTATCATGATAAAAATATGGCGGTTTATTGAAAAAAGGCTGGCAGGCAATGACCCGGTCATGCTCATTGTGGTAACAGATGTTAAAGGAAGCAGCCCGGGAAAAAAAGGATTTAAAATGGCGGTTGCCCCCGATGGCACAAGCGCCGGATCGATTGGCGGCGGGCAGATGGAGTATGCCATGACAGCACTGGCACGTGAAAAACTCCGGGAGTTCCCATCTGTTCCATTCATTAAAAAACAAGTCCATGCTGCCAAAGCCGGAAAGGATGCTTCCGGACTCATATGTTCAGGGGAGCAGCTGCATGCTTTTATGCCCCTGGCATCATCTGAGCTTAGCAAGGTCAGATGCCTGATTCAGGCACAGGAAAGCGAATCCGGGGGATTGCTTGAACTATCACCCGGTGGTTTTTTCTTTACGGAAATCACCAGGCAACATGTTGATAAAACCGGGGAAACAACAGATGGAGACTGGTATTATAGCGAAAAAATAAGCCCGCCAGAAACCCTGTATATTTTTGGCGGCGGACATATAAGCATTCCCATGAGCCAGGTGTGTTGCATGCTTGGTTTCAGGGTGGTGGTGCTGGACAACCGCGAGCACCTTGTTACAATGAAAGACAACACATTTGCACATGACAAAAAAACGATCGATTACCGGGAAGCCGTCAAATATATTCGCCATCCTGACACAGCATATGTTTGCATCATGACCGCTTCGCATGCCACTGACCAGGATATTCTCGAACAAATGCTCACTTTGCCGCTAAGGTACCTGGGCATGATCGGCAGCAAGAAGAAAGTCCGGCAGATATTCTCGAACCTTCTGGCCAGGGGCTTCAGCGAAAGAAAACTGCAGCATGTAAATGCGCCGATGGGGATTGCCATCAACAGCGAAACCCCCGAGGAAATTGCCATCAGCATTGCCGCTGGGATCATCCGGCAAAAACACCTTGATTGAACACAAAACAGCTTTAGTTCCCGGTATGCGCTGAACCGCCCACGATGTCCATCAGTTCACGTGTTACGCTTGCCTGGCGTGCCTTATTGTACAACAAGGTCAGGCTCTTAAGCATTTCGTCGGCGTTGTCGGTGGCCTTGTGCATGGCAGTCATCCTGCTGCCATTTTCCGAGGCAGTGGCCTCGAGTAAAATGCGGAAGTGGTTATAATAGATATATTGCCTGGTCATGTAATCAACAGCATCCCCCTGGTTTGGTTCCAGGATGAGTGGAAAATCGTCGGCGAATCCTTCATATGCTTCTTCATCCAATACCATTGACTCCCCGGGGACAGGCAATACCTGTTCGGTGGTCAACTCATGCACCACAGCATTTTTAAAACGGTTATAGACGATAATAACCCTTTGGAGGTTGTGTTTCAGGTACAGGTCCATAATCTGCTCTGCAAAGCCTTGTGCCGTTTCGTAATCAGCCTTTTCAAGTATGTGATGACCGGAAGCAATCAGTTCAAATTCCCTTTTTGCAAAAAAACGTTCGATCTTTTTCCCGATCGCCATCAGTTTTACTTCATACCCTTCCTCACGCAGTGCATACAATTCGCTGAGTGTGCGTTTGATCAAAAAAGTGTTGTAGGCACCGCACAGGCCTCTGTTGGACCCGATACAGACCAGCAACACATCTTTNGTATCGCGCTCCTTCATANATACACTGTANCCTGAAANAGGAACATGGTGCATCATGTCATTCAGGATGTCTTTTAACATCGAAGCATATTGACGCAAATGCACAATATGGTTCTGTACCCTTCGCAGCCTGGAGGCAGCCACCATTTTCATGGCGCTGGTAATCTTCCGTGTAGACCTGACAGAAGCAATTCTTGTACGTATTTCCTTCAGGCTTGGCATGGCGCAATAGTTTCCGGGTTAAACGGAAGCAAAAGTTACATCTGTGCCTCCTGTATAATCAGGAAGCAATGCTTCCACTGTCTTGTTGATCACCCTGATGTTGTCTTCATCCCAATACCCTTCTTTAATCCGGGCCAGCATGCCGGGCTGTGTTTCGCGCAACAATTTGATGAATGCTTGTTCAAATTGCTTTATTTTGTCAAGTGGTATGTCCATAAGCAGGCCTTTTGTACCGCAATAGAGGATGACTACTTGCTCTTCAACCGGTATGGGGTTGAATTGGCCTTGTTTAAGAATTTCCATGTTCCGGGCCCCTTTGTCGAGTATCTTTTTTGTAAGGGGGTCGAGATCTGATCCGAATTTTGCGAATGCTTCCAGTTCACGGTATTGGGCCTGGTCAATCTTCAATGTGCCTGCAACCTTTTTCATGGCCTTCATCTGGGCATTTCCACCAACACGGCTGACGGAGACCCCTACGTTTATGGCCGGCCGCACGCCTGCGTTAAACAGGTTCGAT
>SL_3KL_010_SEDDRAFT_10005015_pt1 | contig 11914 bp, 12 predicted proteins | sample SodLakKL_010_SED_2_FD_10381 | JGI IMG/M metagenome (IMG submission 10381)
GGCGTGGATTTCATCCACGGCCAGGCCATGCCGCCCCCTCGACTGAGTGACGACCTGGCAGTGGAAGGCTGGATCTGGACCCGCCGGGCGGAGGAATAAAAACATTGGAACCACCGAACACACCGAAGACGCCGAAGACGCCGAAAAAGGCGAAAACCAAAAAATATCGACGCAGAGAACACGAAGAATCCGCGGAGGGCCACGGAGGGGAATAGGGTTGGGCTCGCTGCCAGCGTCGTAGGAGAGGTTTTCCAGCCTCGATCCCTGCCATCCGATGGCACGGCGAATATCGAACACGAAGAAGCGAAGAAAGGCAGAAGGGCACGAAGTAAAAATTTCATTCAGTATGGCTTTCGTTCTTCCTTCGCGTTCTTCTGCTTTTCTTCGCTTCTTCGTGTGAGCCTTTAGGGTTTTTTCGGTGTGTTCGGCGTCTTCGGTGGTTCCAATGTTTTCAGGGTTTCAGGTTTTAGAGGAATAGCCAAGGCGGTGAAGTAAGTGAGGCTGGAGGTCTTGCCAGACGGTCATGAGGTCGGCGGGGCCGCCGAGGTCGGCGACCTGGGTGACTTCCAGGCCTTCATAGCCGCAGGGGTTGATACGGCTGAAGGGTTCCAGGTCCATGTTCACGTTGAAGGCGAGGCCGTGGTAGGTGCAGCCGTTACGGACCCGCAGGCCGAGGGCGGCGACCTTGCGGCCGTCCACATAGACACCGGGTGCGTCACGACGACTGACGGCCTCAATGTCGTAGCTGGCCAGGGTGTCGATGACGGCATTCTCCAGCGCTTCCACCAGGGTACGCACGCCCAGTTTCAGTCGTCGCAGATTAAGCAGTGGATAGACCACCAGCTGCCCCGGGCCGTGGTAGGTGACCTGGCCGCCTCGGTCGATGTCGATGACGGGGATGTCTCCCGGCGCGAGCACATGTTCGTGCTTGCCGGCCAGACCGAGGGTAAACACCGGCGGGTGTTCCACCTGCCAGATGCGGTCAACTTCCTCTCCCTGGCGCGCCAGGGTCCAATCCTTCATCTCGGCCCACACCGGTTCGAAATCACGGTGGCCGAGTGTGCGGAATTCAGGCAATGGGATGCGAGGGGATGATTCGGTGGTGGTCATTACAGGGTCATGAGTACACGGGAGGAGGCATGTAGCTCCCGGTAGATGTCGTCCAGTTGCGGGCGGCTCTGGGCGCGCACGGTCACGGTGAGGGAGATGAAACGGCCACCCCGGCTTTCCCGGTCGCGGACTTGTTGCACGGCGTCTGCCCCGGCCTGCTGCGCGATGATCTGGATGACATGCTCACGAAAGCCCGGCTCATCCCGGCCCATGATCTTGAGCGGGAAGTCGCAGGGGAACTCTAGCGGTGTATTGCTTTCGTCAATCATGAGGCTTTGCTTGTCTGCTTGTCGTTACGAATGCGTATTGCCAGGGCCTGTTGCAGCCGTTCCCAGACAGGGCCGGGCCGGCCATCACCGATTACCTGTTCATCGACCCGGGTCACCGGCATGATTTCGCGGCTGGAACTGGTGAACCAGAGTTCGTCCGCCTGAGCCAACCTGTCCAGGCCCAAGCTTGTTTCGTGGACCCGTATACCCAGCTCAGCCGCCAATTGGATGATCACATCTCGGGTAATGCCGGGCAGGATCGCGGAGCTCTTGGGCGGGGTATACAGCTCCCCCTTTTCCACCAGGAAGAGGGTCATGGAGCTGCCTTCGATCAGCTGGCCGTCGCGGTGCAGCAGGGCTTCGTCGGCACCGGCCTCGCGGGCCGCCTGTTTGGCCAAGGCATTGGGCAGCAGCGTGGTGGCCTTGATATCACAACGTTTCCAGCGGATGTCCTCCACCAGGCTGGCACGGGCCCCCTCCCGGGCAAAGTGATCCGGTGGGCGGGGCAGGGCCGAGCTCATGGCGAAGCAGGTGGGGGGCAGGTCCACCTCGGGAAAACCGTGATCCCGCTTGTTATCCGTGCCGCGGGTGACCTGGAAATAGACGGTCTGGTCACCGGCGCCATTTCGGGCCACCAGTTCCCGGATCATGTTCCGCCAGGCGTCCCGGGACAGGGGATTTCTGATGCGAATTTCCTCCAGACTGTATTCCAGGCGATCCAGATGGGCTTCCAGCTGGAAGGGCCGCCCGTCATAGACAGGCACCACTTCGTAGATACCGTCGGCAAACAGGAAGCCACGGTCCAGTGGCGAGATACGGGCCTCCGTCAGGGGCAGAAAATCGCCGTTCAACCAGGCTGTGTCAAAAGCATGCGCCATGGCTTATTGGAACACGAGCTTGATGCGGTCCACCAGGCGGCGCCAGAGGCTGCCGGCATGGACATCTTCCAGGGCATGCACATTGCGTTCCGCGATCACTTCACCGTTCAGCTTGACCTGGACCGTACCGAGGGTTTCGCCGACCTGCAGGGGGGCATCCAGCCGCCCACGCAGGTTCATGACCGGATCCAGGTCTCGGTAGCTGCCCCGCGGAATGGTGACGATCAGGTCTTCATCCACGCCCAGCTCCACATAGTCCTGGCTCCCACCCCAGACACGCTCTTCCCTCAGGCTTTCTCCGGCGGAGTAAAGGCGATGGGTCTCAAAGAAGCGGAAACCATAGTTGAGCAGGGACTGGCTGGCATCGGCCCGGGCCCGCTCGCTGCTGGAGCCCATGACCACAGAAATCATGCGACTGCTATTGCGTTCGGCGGAGGTTACCAGGCAGTAGCCTGCCGAAGACGTATGGCCGGTCTTGACGCCATCCACAGAATCATCACGGAACAGCAGCGTGTTGCGATTGTTCTGGCGAATACCGTTGAAAGTGAACTCCCGCTCCGAGTACCAGTTGTAGTACTGCGGGAACTCGCTGATCAATGCCCGGGTGAGCAGTGCCGTGTCGATGGCGGTGGTCTGCTGTGTTTCATCCGGCAAGCCAGTGGCGTTGGCGTAGTTGGTGTTGTCCATGCCAATGCGCCGGGCATACTGGTTCATCAGGTCCACGAAGGCAGCTTCCGAACCTGCTACATGTTCGGCCAGGGCCACGCTGGCGTCGTTACCGGACTGGATGATCATGCCTTGCAGCAGATCTTCCACGGACACCCGGCGACCCACTTCGATGAACATGCGGGAACCTGGCATGCGCCAGGCCCGTTCACTGATAAGGACATCATCATCCAGGGCTATGGATCCGGATTCCAGGGCCTGAAAGACCACATAACCGGTCATGACCTTGGTGATGCTGGCCGGCTCCACGATCTTGTCCGGGTCGTCTTCGGCCAGCACGCGCCCGCTGTGGAAGTCCATCAGCACATAGCTGTCGGCGTCCACGGAGGGTGCGGAAGGGATCGGGCTGGCCAGAGCCGAGCCCATGGGAAACCAGGCAAGAAGTGCAAACAGACAGATGGAAATGCGCATGGAAGACATCATTTTTCAGGCTACCTGATCAGAGCAATAGGGCTGGGCGTGAATGCGAAAGCGGCATTTTAACAGGGCTGCAGGCCCTGGCGAACTGCCGGGGGCCAAAAGGTGCGAAGGAATTCAGTCGTGGACGAAACGGGTGTCGTGAATACCGGCTTCATCCAGGCGATCCATCATGCGGCGAATGTTGTCTTCGCCCTCAAGTGGACCCACCTGCACCCTGTGTACACCTCGGCGTCCGCCTTCGGATTGAAGTTGGACCGGTCGTATTCCCTGACGTTCCAGTTGATCCTTCAGTCGTCGTGCATTGGCCGACTCCCCGAAGGCACCCACCTGAATGCGAACCCGGCCCGAGGGTATCTGTTCGTTGCCGCCGTCGCCGGAAAGGGCTTCTACCCGAACCCGGGCCGTGCCCGAATCAACTACATCCAGACGATGGGCCGCTGCGTAGGAAAGATCGATGATGCGATTGTGGGCGAAGGGCCCCCGGTCATTGACTCGCAGCACCACACTGCGATCATTTTCCAGGTTGGTGACCCGGACATAGGTCGGCAGCGGCAAGCGGGTGTGGGCGGCGGTAAGGGCATACATATCGTATTCCTCGCCGCTGCTGGTGCGCCGCCCGTGGAACTTCTTGCCGTACCAGGAGGCGACGCCTTCCTCCACATAGCCATCGGCGGAATCCATGACATGGTAGGTCTTGCCGAAGACTTCATAGCTGGAGGGATTACCGTAGCGGCTGCGGGGCTCGTCACGGGGCACCGGCTCGCTCAGATCATCCAGGCCCGGCGGGGGCCGGTCGGGGCCCGAGTCCTGTGGCTCGAAGGGCGCGCAGGCGGTCAGTGCCAAGCCCAGACCGAGACCTAGCGCCGCCAACAGCCTGTTGCTGGAAGCCGGCGAATCAGCGCTGCTCATTCCGTGCCCTCGCGATTTCACGGCTCAGTTCCCAGGCGGCCATGGCATACAGGGGGCTGTGATTGTAGCGGGTAATGCTCCAGAAATTGTTCAGCCCCACCCACCAGCGTATCTCACCGTCGGCCTGTTCCAGCCGTACCGGCAGCACCTGCTCATCGTCGGCAATGCCTTCACTGAAAATCAGGCCAGCCTGCCGAAGTTCGCCGGCCGGGCGGCGCTGCAATGGGTTGCCCACCTCATAAGATCGGTCCTCCGGAAGTACCGCGGGTACCACCACCGCATCACCGCCGCGCCAACGATGGCGGGCAAAGTAGTTGGCCACACTGCCGATACCGTCTTCCAGGTCGTTGTAGAGATCCCGATTACCACTGCCACTGAAATCCACCGCATAGGCTCGCCATGAAGAGGAGATGAACTGCCCCAGGCCCATGGCACCGGCGTAGGAGCCCCGCAGTTCGTGGATATCCAGGGATTCCTCATCCGCCAGCAGGAAGAGTTGCTCCAGCTCGCGGCGGAAGAAAGAAGCGCGTGGCGGGTAATCGAAGCCCAGGGTCACCAGGGAATCCAGTACCGGGTGACGGCCCTTGTGGCGGCCGTAGTAGGTTTCCACGCCGATGATGGCGACGATCATTTCCGGGTCCACGCCATATTCCTGACTGGCGCGCCGGATGGTGCCTTCGTTCTCTTCCCAGAACCGCACGCCACCCTCAATCCGTTCCTCGGTGAGAAAGATGGGGCGGTAACGGTGCCAGGGCATGGCTTCGGCAGGGCTGGCGATGGCTTCCAGGACGGCATCCTGCCGGATCACATTGGCGAAGACCGACTCCAGCCAGTCCCGCTCCAGTTTATGTTCGGATTCCATGCGGTCGATGAATGCCTGCACATCGTCTCGTTCCAGCCAGCTTGCTGCCGACAGGGACAGGGGGGCGAGAGCAAATGCCAGGAGAGTGATGACGGCCAGTGTTTTCTTCATTCCTTGTCGTGTGCTCCGTTTTCTTGGAATGGGGCTGCGTGAAGGCATCCAATTTCGTAATCGTAATCGTAATCGTAATCGTAATCGGCATTGATAGTCTTCTGAGAATGCCGATTACGAGCGGCGCTGCCAACAACCAACCCCGCTCTCCTCAGCAACCCCTGTGTTTATATCTTCTTTCGCATTTCTTCGGTGTTTTCGGCGTTTTCGGTGGTTCCAATGTTTTTCACGAGCCTCCGGAAAAGCCGAATACGACTACGACAGCGATTACGAGTGGCGCACCGATTGTCACGGCATGAACCGCTTATGGCTGTTGATGCTCATGAGAATACCGAAACCGGCCATGAGGGTCACCATGGACGTGCCGCCGTAGCTGACCAGCGGCAGCGGTACGCCCACCACCGGCATCAGGCCGGTCACCATGCCGGTATTGACGAAGATATAAACAAAGAAGGTGAGCATCAGGCTGCCCCCCACAAGGCGCCCGAAATTGTCCTGGGCCCGCAGGGCCAGCACCATGCCCCGCCAGAATACGAACAGGTAAATGAGGATTAGAATACCTACCCCCATGAGGCCGAATTCTTCACCCAGTACGGCAAAGATAAAATCGGTGGAACGCTCGGGCAGGAACTGCAGCTGTGACTGGGTCCCTTCGGTCCAGCCCTTGCCGAAGAAGCCACCGGAGCCGATGGCGATCTTGGACTGGATGATGTGATACCCGGCCCCCAGGGGGTCGGATTCGGGATTGAGAAAAGTCAGTACCCGTTGGCGCTGGTATTCGTGCAGATGGGCCCAAAGCACGGGCAAGGCAGCCGCGATGGCGATCAGCCCCCCGATCATGTAGCGCCAGCGCAGCCCGGCCAGAAACAGCACGAAAAAGCCGGCCGAGGCTACCAGCAGGGCGGTGCCCAGGTCGGGCTGGCGCACGATCAGGGCCACGGGAATGGCAATGGCGAAGAGCATCAGCAGGATTTGCCACCAGCGGGGCGGGGGATGCCTTTCGTGGAGATACCAGGCCAGGGCCATTGGCACCACCAGCTTCATCATTTCCGAAGGCTGGAAGCGCACAATGCCCAGATTAAGCCAGCGCTGGGCGCCTTTGCCGGTTTCACCCACGAACAGCACCAGCAACAGCAGAAACAGGCCGCCGAGGAACAGCCACGGTGACCAGCTGCGCAAGAGCGCGGGGGGCATCTGGGCTAGCGTCACCAGTACCGCCAGACCGAGCCCCATGCGCACAAGCTGGCGGACAAGCAGGCCGCTGTCTTCACCGCTGGCACTGTAGACCACAATCAGGCCGAACAGGCTCAGGGCCAGCAGGCCCATCAGTAAGGGACCATCCAGGCGCAGGGTGCTGAGCAGGCCGGCATTGGCGGAGCGGCTTCCCGGGAGGCTGTCAATCGCCATTGTGGCTCTCCTTGCGCTCCAGCAGGTACTTGTCCATCACTTGTCGGGCAATGGGCGCGGCCACACTGCCACCGCCGCCGCCGTGTTCCACCAGCACCGAAAGCACGATCTGTGGGTCTTCGGCGGGCGCGAAGGCAATGAACAGTGCGTGATCCCGGAGGTGGATCGCCAGTTCCTCGTGTTCATACTCCTCATCTTCACCCAGGCTGAACACCTGGGCGGTGCCGGTCTTGCCGGCGATGCGGTAGGGCGCGGTGAAGCTGATGGACCGACCCGTGCCCCGGGGCGTGTGGATGGAATCCACCATGGCATCGATTGTTCTTTGCCAGTTAGCCCCGTTTATCCCGTCCAGCAGTTCCGAACGGTAGGCCTCGGGTGGCGGCATGGCTTCCAGTTCCCGGGTAAAGGCATTGCGAACGCCGTAGAGCAGGCGTGGCCGCCGCAGTTCGCCGCGATTGGCGAGGGCCGCGGTGGATTTGGCCAGTTGCAGGGGCGTGGCCAGCATATAGCCCTGTCCGATTCCGGCAATGACCGTTTCGCCGTGATACCAGCTTTCCCCCAGGGCGCGTCGCTTCCAGTCGCGGGAGGGAATCAGACCAGCGCTTTCGCCGGGGATGTCCAGTCCGGCACGGGCACCCATTCCGAAGGCAGTGAGGTACTGGTGGATGCGATCAATGCCCAGCCTCATGGCCAGCTCGTAAAAGTAGATGTCGCAGGACTCCACAATGGCCTTGTTGAAGTCGGTGGGTCCATGGCCCTCACGGCGCCAGTCTCGGAACGGCCGGTCACGCCCTTCAACAAAGAATTCGCCGGTACAGCGCAGGGGGCGATCCGGGTTCAGGTCGGTGGCGTCCAGCCCCGCCAAACCCAGGAAAGGTTTGACGGTGGAGCCCGGGGGGTAGCGCCCACGGGTGGCCCGGTCGAACAGGGGGCGGCCGGGGTCGGTTTCCAGCTGCCGGAATGTGGCCCGATCCAGGCTTTCGGCGAGTATGTTCGGATCATAGGCGGGCCGGCTGACCATGGCCAGAATACTGCCATCCTTGGGGTCCAGGGCAACAACAGCGCCCTGTTTGCCCTCCATCGCTTCCCAGGCCGTTCGTTGCAGTTCGATATCAATGCTGAGATAGATATCGTCGCCCGGGACAGCGGGCTCCCGGACTTCCAGGGTCCGTATTATCCGGCCCTGGGCATTGGTCTCTACCCGGCGGCTGCCGGCGCCACCATGCAGGATGGGTTCATAGGAAAACTCGATGCCGGATTTGCCGATCTGGTTGGTACCGCTGTAGCGACTACGGTCAATGCGAGCCAGGTCCTCGCGGCTGATGGCGCCCATATAGCCGACCAGGTGGGCTGTCATCGCCCCCTGGGGGTAGTGGCGGGCGAGTCGCGCCCGGATCTCCACGCCGGGGAAGCGTTGCCGTTCCACGGAAAAGCGCGCGATTTCCTCTTCGCTAAGGTTTTGGCGAATGGGGATGGGCTGGAATCGTCGCTGGCTGCTGAGCAGGCGGAAGAAACGCTCCCGATCCCGTTCCTGGATTTCAATGATGTCACCCAGGGTGTTGAGCACCTCGGTGATGTCTTCCACCTGTTCCGGGATCAGTTCAAGCTGATAGTTGGGGACATTTTCAGCCAGTACACTTCCGTGGCGGTCGTAGATCAGTCCGCGGGTAGGCGGGATGGGTTCCACCCGTACCCGATTGCCATCGGCCAGGGTGGCGTAATGCTGGTGCTCTACCACTTGCAGAATGAATATCCGGCTGAGCAACAACAGCAGCAAGCCGGTGGCAACCACGCCGGCCATGAGTGCCCGCCGGCTGAAAAGGCGCCGATCCTGTTCATGATCACGAATGTGGAGATGGTTGGACAACTAGGGAGCCTCTGATTAAACCATTCGCGCCCGGCCTCTCCGTGGCCCGGCAACCGCTGCTCAGCGGTTCCCTCATCTTACATCGAAGCGCCGGCGCAGAAAGCGCAACAGGAAGAGCACCCAGGGCCAGAACAACATGCCGGTAACAATGGGCGCCCAGCGCCATTCAAGATCGTACAGGCGTCCGGTGGAGCCTTCCACCAGGACCAGGATCAGCTCGTTGACGGTGAGCATGAGCAAGACAAACATGGCCTGTTGCCAGACGGGAAAGACCCGTACGCGCAGATGGCTCGTGGCCACCAGCACGGCCGTGATTGCCAGCGCCATGGCGTGCTGACCCAGCAGGCTGCCGGTGAGTACATCCAGAATCAGCCCGACGCACCAGGCCGTGCCCACATTGACTCGGTGGGGCAAGGCCATGATCCAGTAAATCAGAAACAGGGCCGGCCAGTCAGGACGGAAGGGCACGATCATATCCGGCAATGGCCAGATGATCAGTATCAGGGCGCCCAGCAGGGACAGCCAGATGACGCCGCGACCCTGGGCAGGGGCGTCACTCATGGCCCACCTCCGGCATCGTCCATATCTTCCATCAGCGGATTGTGATCGAAGGGCAAGCCATCCTCGCGCCAGACCAGCAGCACTTCACGGCTGCGATTGAGTGCGGCGGCGGGTTCGGCGTGGATTTGGGCGAAAGTTTCGCCGGGTCGGCGCTGTACCTCGGTCACAATAGCCACCGGGTAGCCGCGGGGAAAACGCATCCCCAGACCGGAGGTGACCAGAAGATCGCCGGGGCGGATATCCGCGTTATTGGGCAGGTAGGGTAATTCGAGGCGGCTGATATCACCGGTACCCAGGGCGATGGTGCGCAGTCCGTTTCGGTTGACCTCCACCGGTATGGCGTGGCTCGGGTCGGTGATGAGAATGGCGTTGGCGCCGAAAGGCCCCACCTTTGTTACCTGTCCCATGACCCCGTCCGCATCCAGCAGGGGCTGGCCCATGTGGACGCCATCCCGCTGCCCCTTGTCCACCAGTACCCTGTGGCGGAAGGGGTCCAGGCTTACCTGCAGCAGTTCTGCCGCCAGCAGGCGTTCGCCGACCCGGGCACCGGATTGGAGCAGCTGACGCAGGCGTTCGTTCTCCTGTTCCAGACTTTCGAGGCGTTGGACCCGGGCACTGAGTTCCAGGCGCTCGGAGCGCAGCGCCCGGTTCTCCGACAACAGCTGACGGCGGTCGGCGAGGCTTTCACTGGCACGCTCGAAGGCAGCGGAGGGCAGATCGACCATCAGCTGTATGGGGTAGGTGATCAGGGAAAGGGTACTGCGCACCCGGTCCAGGTGGCCTTCCCGGTAATCCACGGTGATGATGACAACAGACAGCAAGACCAGCAGGGAGACCCGCACCAGCGGAGACGGGCCGTGACCAAATCGCTTGTTGCTCCCGCCGAAGGCCGTTGCCATCATGCCACCTCAGTGACGGTTGGCGTTGATGAGGCAGAGACCACAGCCAAGGCCGGGCTCCAGGCCCGACCTTGGCTGGGTAGTGGCGACTCGCACTGCTTCATTCGATGGAAAACATCTCGCCGCCGGTTTTGTCCATGATTTCCAGCACGCGACCGCCGCCGCGGGCAACACACGTGAGCGGATCGTCCGCGATGACCACCGGAAGGCCGGTTTCCTCCATCAGCAATCTGTCCAGGTCGCGCAGCAGGGCGCTGCCCCCGGTGAGTACCAGGCCGCGGTCCGCGACATCCGAGCCCAGTTCCGGCGGGGTCTGCTCCAGCGCGGTCTTGACTGCGCCCACGATCCCGGCCAGCGGTTCCTGCAGGGCTTCCAGTATCTCGTTGCTGTTGAGGGTGAAGGCCCGGGGCACGCCTTCGGACAGGTGTCGGCCCTTGACCTCGATCTCGCGGACTTCCTCGCCCGGAAAGGCGGAGCCGATTTCCTTCTTGATCCGCTCGGCGGTGGCCTCGCCGATCAGGGTGCCGTAATTCCGGCGCACATAGTTGATGATGGACTCGTCAAAACGGTCGCCGCCAATACGCACGGAGGCGGCATAGACGATGCCATTGAGGGAGATGACGGCCACTTCGGAGGTACCGCCGCCGATGTCCAGTACCATGGAGCCCTTGGCTTCGTGCACCGGCATACCGGCCCCGATGGCGGCTGCCATGGGCTCGTGAATCAGATGGACCTTGCGGGCGCCGGCCCCGGCGGCGGATTCCCTGATGGCCCGGCGTTCCACCTGGGTGGAGCCATAGGGAACGCAGACCACTACTCGCGGGCTGGGGCGGAAGTAACGGGTGCCGTGTGCCTTGTGAATGAAGTGCTGAAGCATCTTCTCGGTCACGGTGAAGTCGGCGATCACGCCGTCCTTCAGCGGGCGAATGGCCACGATATTGCCCGGCGTACGGCCGAGCATGGCCTTGGCTTCTTCACCCACGGCGGCAATGGTCTTGCTGCCACGGCCCGGATCGTCACGGATGGCCACCACGGAAGGCTCATTGAGGATGATGCCCTTGCCGCGTACATAGATCAGTGTATTCGCCGTGCCCAGGTCGATGGACAGGTCGCTGGAAAAAAAGCCTCGAATATTGTTGAACATCGGGGGGGATCTTCTTTGTCAGTCGGGCCGGATAACCCGGCCCCGTGGTCGATGTCTTCGCGCTGGCGGCTTGGGAAAAAATCCGCATTGCGCACCGCGCGTACTTTATCAATCGCCCCTGATTTCGGCAATCGCTATTACAGGGTCATTTGCTGTCCGGGCGCGGCGGCCGATGACGGCCCCACCCGGCTTGTGGTAGATTTCAGCGCTTCGTTTCAAGGCCTGGAGGCTTAAGCAATGTCACTCAGTCCAGATCAGGTCCGTCATATTGCCCACCTGGCAAGGCTCCGTATTGATGACGGAGATGTGCAGCAGTACGCGACAAATCTAAGCCGTATCGTCGATTTTGTCGACCAACTCGGTCAGGCGGATACGGCCTCCGTGACGCCCATGGCGCACCCTCTGGATATGGTGCAGCGTCTCCGCGACGACGAGGTCACGGAGAGCAATCACCGGGATGAGTACCAGAAAAATGCGCCCGCCACCGAGGCCGGGCTGTATCTGGTGCCCCGAGTGATCGAATAAGAGCGATTTGCGCACCGCTGAATGGGCGGTTTGCCCCGTTTTAACGGGTTTTGCATTGATCAACGGAATTTCCAAGCATGCATGACAAGACACTGTCCGAACTGGCCGCCGGCCTGAGCAAGGGCGAATTCTCCAGTGAAGAGCTGACCCGGCATTTTCTCGATCGTATCGAGCGCCTGGATGGCGGTTTCAATGCCTTCGTGACCCCGACTCCGGAGCAGGCCCT
>SL_3KL_010_SEDDRAFT_10005016_pt1 | contig 11911 bp, 10 predicted proteins | sample SodLakKL_010_SED_2_FD_10381 | JGI IMG/M metagenome (IMG submission 10381)
CAGATCTGTTCAGAAAGCTGTCGTACGAATCGGCGTCATCCGGGGCAAAGCGGGTGATCTGCTCTTTGGTCAGCTCCCGGTCCGAAAAGTTGTCGAATATTACACCATCGGAATAAAAATAACGGCAGATTGGATTGAGTTCCGACCAGGACATGTAATCCTGCATCGTTTCTCCGCACGCATCAAACAAACTCTCGAGTACAAATGGCATTGTGAAGAGGCTGGGTCCGGTATCGAAACGGAATTCGCCGGTACGTACTTCCTGCATCTTGCCGCCTGCAGCCGCATTCTTTTCGTAAACAGAGACATCAAACCCTTTTGATGCAAGCAAGGCGGCTGCAGCCAGTCCTCCAAGCCCGGCACCGATTACAACGACATTCTCAGGTTCCTGCATCTTCGTTTATTTATTAAAGGTGTAATCGTTAATGTGTAGTGGTATAATAGTGCAATTGTGTATGTATCGTTCGCCAAAACGATCAACAATTAACTTTTAACGATTAATCACCGTTAATTCTCGTCAGGCGGGCAACCGCTTCGATATGATATGTCTGTGGAAACATATCGACGGGCTGTACACGTTCAATACGGTAAAATTGCTTCAGGATTTTGAGATCACGGGCCATGGTGGAGGGATTGCAGCTAACGTAAACAAGCCGTTTGGTTTCGAGTTGTGCCAGCTGTTCAACCACATCCGGATGCATTCCTGAACGCGGCGGGTCGGTAATCACACAGTCGGGCATGCCGTACTTTGATAGAAACCCGGCGTTGAACGTATCTTTCATATCACCCGGCACAAACTCTGCATTTTCGACGCCATTTTCTTTTGCGTTGAAACGTGCATTTTCGATCGCCACATCAACTATTTCAATGCCGATCACTTTCTCAGCTTTATCGGCCATATAGAGTGATAGCGTGCCTACGCCACAGTAGAGATCAAAGAGACGGCCGCCATGATTCAGTTCTGCATATTCACGAGCAACGGAGTAAAGTTTCCCGGCCTGCCGGGTATTGGTCTGAAAAAATGCGTTGGCGTGAATTTTGAACGAGTGATTCCCGATTCGGTCAACAATGTAGCCGGGGCCATGCAAAATATTCTCAAATCTGCCTGTGGCCGTGGGATTGGGCCGATCATTCACATTATTTACAACAGTGGTGATCTCCGGAAATTTAAGAAGCAGGGCGTCTTTCAGTTTCCCGACAACCTCCGGATCATCTTTGTAGGTTACAAGGTTCACCATCAAATCATCGGTGAAGTGGGAGTTCCGTATCACAAGGTGCTTCATAAAGCCGGTATTTTCCCGGTTGTTGAAGGCGGGTATATCATTTTCGATGCAGTAGCTGCGAACAAAATCGAGAAGGCGATAGGAAATGGGATCTTGCAGATGGCACTCGTTCAGGTTGAGGATTTTATCGAAACGCCCGGGAGCATGAAGACCGGCCGAAAATTGATTGTCATCCACAAATTCTTCTCTTTGAATCTCTTCTTCAGTAAGCCAGCGTCTGGTTGCAAAACTGTACTCCATTTTGTTGCGATAGTAAAACTCATCCTCACATCCGATAATGGGCTGTACAATACCAGGATCAAGTTCAGCTATGCGTTCTATATGATCGCGCACATGCTGTTCCTTAATCTTAAGCTGTTCGGAGTAGGGAAGGTGCTGCCATGTACAACCGCCACATACATTTGCGTGCGAACATCTTGGAGTTATTCGCAGAGATGAAGGTTCAATGATCTGAAGCAGCTTTGCTTCCATGAACTTCTTTTTTTTGCGGGTGATGCGCGCCTCGATGTGGTCGCCCGGTGCGGTTCCGGGTACAAACACGGCTACTCCATCATGCCTCGCCACTCCTTTGCCTTTGAACGCGGTTGATTCTATGGTGAGCTCAACCGTACTTCCTTTTTTTAATGCCATGAATTACAGACGTGCTGCCTGACTAAAATGTTTATTCCGATTCTTTTTCGAGCTCATAAAGGCTTTCGAACTGAATCGAGAACGCGGTTTTCGTGTCTGTAGCCTCAGCAAGTTTGCGAACGGATAGTTCAAGCTGCTTCATCACTCGTTTCGAAATGGCCTCGAGAAATTTAACGGCCGTTTCGGGGTGCCTTTTTTTCAGTGTTTCAAAATCAGGTTTAAAGAACCCGAGTAAAACACAATCGGTTAGGCATTTTGCCGATGCCATTCTGCGTATTTCGTACCCTATCGTCATGGTGCCAATTTCGCGTGGTGCCTGTACATTTTGAGTAAAAATGTCGCTTTCACCATCGTTAAGGCTATTCGAGACAGAAAGCTCAACAGTACCCTCTTCGATAAAGTACATACCCGTGCCAGGATCGTTCTGGAAAAAAATGTATTCGCCCTCTTTATATTTTCGCCGGTGGCATAGCTGCAGCAGCTCGTAGCGTTCGGTTACAGAGAGGCCGGATAAGAGTTTTGATTTCAAGACAATGTTGCCCTGTTGTTTGATTTTTTGAAGGTCACTTTTTTTGAACATTTCTGATCAAGGATTTAGAATGAATGTCCGATTCCGAAACTGAAGTACCTGCTGCCATCATTGAACCAGCCACGTTCAAGATCTCTTGCACGGAAGGTTACATCGAAACGAACCACGAAGAATTCCCAGTCGAGCCGGATACCGATGCCTGAACTAATGGGAATTTGCTCATAAAATGTGTTAAACGAAAACCTTCCTTCATCCAAAATGTCTTCATCATCTTCATCCAGAAAACGATTGCGCGGCCCATACCACACATTTCCGGCATCCGTATGCCAGGCAAGATACCATCGCGCATTGAAAACGTTTTGCATAAACACCTGCCTCAGTTCTGTAAAAGCCGCCAGTTTTATCTCTCCGCCGGGAACGGATAATTCAGTAGGCGGAATTGCCCCTGGGCCAAGGCTGAAAGGGGCATAGCCTCGGATGTCGTTACTTCCGCCTGCAAAGAATCTCCTGTTTACTGGAATGGTTTCGCTGGCTCCATACGGTTGAGCAAAGCCTCCGAATATTCTGAACGCAGCTACCGAATTTGCAGAAATGCTGAAGTATCTTCTATAGTCAGCCGATAGTTTAAAAAACCTGCTGTACGACAGGTCGCTGGGAAAAATACCAAGTGGGAGGGATACATTCCCCGTAATTTCGCCGGGAGAAATCAAGTGTCTGTCAATCAGGTAGGGAACATTACCCCCGACCGCTACCGAGAACTCACTGAAGTAACCAAAATTACGTTTAATAAGGTTTGTATTCTGATTGCGGAGCGTATATCGTATGATGGAGGAAAATTGCGGGCGGAAATCTTCAAAAATGAATTGCACCTGAGGCCGGTTTTCAATTTCAGTGATTTGTTCCGGCGTTAAATCTTCAAAGTCTTGATCGAACGTATTGAATTGCCTCAATATAGATGTTCGGAAATCATCGGCAATTCCGATATCCACAACGTCAAGCTCTATCATATCGAAGAAACTTCTCAGCCTCGGTGAGTGCATCACCTCGTAGCGGAGATTTAGCCGAATATCTGAATTTACATCAAAAAACTCCTGGCTGGCCTGGCTGTAGGAGAGGGAGTAAAGTGTTCTGGAGCTTTCGACCCACGAGCGGTTCTGGAATGCGCCAAATGGAAAATTGAGTCTCGGCAGGGAGTATTCAGCCCTTGTTTCGAAGGTTCTGAAGATTGTGGAACCTCCGACCTCACGTACTCCCGACGGCACAAATTCGATATTACCGTTTACGCTCAGCGAGAAGTTTTCGGCGCGTCCAAAAAGGTTGTTGTTATTGTACACAACACCTGCACCGGTTCCGAACCCATACCGCCGCATGCCAAAAAGTTCTGCGCGTATGGAGTGCCTGGGCAGCGTCTGCATTTCAAAGTACACCGGAATCTCTGACTTGCTGAAATCGGGAAGGGAGCTGTCTTCACTGAGTCCGAATCGATTCATGACAAGCATGCCAAGATTTTGATAAGCGTTTACACTTCTGAGGTAGAGCGACTGGTTAAACGTATCACCCGGGATAAACTGAAGCTGATCACTCAACAATCGAAACCGCGTTTGTGCTTCGTTCTGCTTACGCATTTCTATGCGATAGCCCTCCAATGTGCTGGGCGGACCTTCAAGTATTTGCTCTTCGTCAAAATTGTTGGGGCCGTCGGGGCCCGAGAGTTCGATGAACACATTTCCAAATGTGTAAAACCCGCCCGGCCGTATGGAGTAGAGCACATCGTACAGGTTTCTGTCATCGTCGATTCGTTTTACCAGCGCCCGTACGGAATCTCTCTGGGCGGCAGCATACCCATGATTTCTGAGAAAAGTGATAATTCTCGACTGTTCTTCGCGAAGCTCCTGCGCTTTGTATTGACGATTTACGGAAAACGTGGAATCGTTGATAAAACGGCTGCCAAAGTTGCTTTGGTCAAAAAAATCATCCCGGATACTGTCGTCATCAAAATCCGGAAGGCCTGTGTAAGAGACCGAATTGATTCTTGACATCGGCCCCTCGCGGATAATAAAAGAGACTTCAACCCGGTTAGTTCGGTATTCTACAATTGTTGTGTCTACGGTTACGTCAAAGAATCCGAGATTTTCATAGTAAATCCTGATTCTGTCCATATCACTGCTCACAATTTCACGGTTCAAAAATGAAGGGGACTCTCCAACACCGAAAACATTGTGAATGTAATACCATGGTGTAAATCGCGGAATGCCAAGAAATTCACGATTGGTTCTCGTGCGTACAAGTGTTCGTAGGGCACGATTTGAGACGTTGCTATTTCCTGTAAAACGAACTTTACGGACTACCTTGTCTTCGTCCGCTTCAGAGATGCCGTTTGCCTGGTTAGTTTGGGCACCCGCAAGTTCTCCGGTAATTGTGAAAAGCAGCAGAAAGAATAACGGCAGGAGCAGAAAACGCACGCAAGTAGGAGGTTATAAAATTGAACCGATTGATAGCCATATGGATGGGTAACGAATCAGATACAAAGAAAATTGAAAGCAATTGAAAAATGATTAAACATCATCGTAATCAAACCCTTCGTCCTCTTCGCCATGAAAGAAATCCTCCTTTCGTATGTAATCAGGCCATATATCCTCTATTCCCTCATAGATAGTTTCCTCACCTTCTTCAATTTCGTCAAGTTCGTAGAGGTTATCAATTGCCTGTTGCGGCAGACCATTGCGCTCGGCCCATTCGATCAGTTCAGCACGGGTTGCGGGAAATGGCGCTTCGTCCAGCGCGGCAGCTAATTCAACGGTCCAAATCATAAGTCTTGTTGTTCCTAAATTTTTTAAAAGAATTTTCGAATGCTATAAACTGCTAATACAGGAGAAAAGCAAATTTTTTATACATGAAATTTGGTTGCGCGAAAATACGAACTTTTTTGAAACCTGCCCGAAAGGTCTATGAAATATTTTTTATCTTGTTTTGTTAATACAAAACCAACATCCACCTTACAGAGTTAATTATATGGGAAGCTTCGGAGCTATGGAAATTGTTATCGTGGTACTTTTCGTGCTCCTGTTCTTTGGTGCAAAGCGAATACCAGAGCTGGCCCGCGGTATTGGTCAGGGTATACAGGAGTTTAGAAAGGCGTCTGACGATATCAAAAAAGAGATCGATCGTGGCAGGGAAGATATCAAAGACTCTACCCGTCCTACACAAAGGAAAGAAGAAGAAACAGAAAATAAATAACCGCTATTCTCAATGGATAATCTGCTCTCTGTGCAGGAGCAACTGAAAGCAGGTAAAACGGACCTAACCGATCATGCCGGCCGTTACCTCGACACAATAAACGAAAAGAACCCCACCGTAAATGCTATTGTGCATGTTGATGACGAACAGGTGCGATCGCAGGCCGCGACTATACAAAAGAAAATTGATGACGGCACCGCCGGCAGACTTGCCGGAGCGGTAGTCGGTGTTAAAGATGTGATCTGCGAAAAGGGAAAAAAAGTTACCTGCTCAAGCCACATTCTGCACAATTTCGAAAGCGTCTATAATGCCACCGTTATTGAGAGGCTGCTGAAAGAAGATGCTCTTCTGATAGGCCGGTGCAATATGGACGAATTTGCCATGGGTTCTTCCAATGAGAACTCCATTCACGGACCAGCCAGAAATCCCGCCAATACGGAGTATGTGCCGGGCGGATCTAGCGGTGGAAGTGCCGCTGCCGTTGCTGCCGGAATGTGCAGCGTTTCCCTGGGTTCCGATACCGGCGGCTCAATTCGTCAGCCCGCGTCCTATTGCGGGGTTGTTGGCCTCAAGCCAACTTACAGCCGGGTTTCAAGATATGGATTGGTAGCATTTGCCTCATCTTTCGACTGCATCGGGCCTTTTTCCGGGAATGTAACCGATACCGCACTGATGCTGCAGCATCTTGCAGGGTACGATTCGATGGATAACTCATCATCCGATAAACCGGTGGGGAACTACCTCGAAGCGGTTCGGCAAAACGACAGAAAACTTAAAATCGGTGTGCCGGACGAGTATTTTGGCGATGGACTTGACGATGAGGTAAGACAGATTGTTGAAACGAATATAAAAGCCCTTGAGAAGGAAGGTGCGGAACTTGTGCCAATCAGGCTGCCGCACACAAAGTACGGTATCGCTACCTATTACATTCTTGCTACGGCTGAGGCTTCCAGTAACCTGGCGCGTTACGACGGCGTTCGCTATGGCCACAGAGCTGATTTCAAAAAGATTGAGGAAGAGCTTGGACTTGAAGTGAAAGCGATTGAGCAGGAGATCAAAATCGCCGTTGGGGCCGATAAAGAAGAAGCAATCGAACGGCTGGCAAGGCTCGATACTCCGCTGATCAGGCTCTATAAAAAATCGAGGACTGAGGGATTCGGCACAGAGGTGAAACGCAGAATTATGCTCGGTACCTACGTGCTGAGTGCCGGTTATTACGATGCCTACTATGCCAAGGCACAGAAGGTGCGACGCCTTATAAAGCAGGATTTTGAGAATGCGTTCGACAAGGTGGACGTCATTGTTTCACCCACTGCGCCAACCACTGCGTTTAAGCTGGGTGAAAACCAGGACGATCCTGTGCAGATGTATTTGAACGATGTCTATACCATATCCGCTAACCTTGCGGGTATTTGCGGCATCAGTGTACCTGCCGGAACCCACTCGAACGGACTACCCGTGGGCATACAGTTTATGGGCAATGCCTTCCGCGAAGAGGATATCCTGACAGCTGCAAGGCAAACCGAACTGTTGAACGGAGGGAGCTGATGCAGCACTCAGGCCGGCTGAAAGGAAAATGGGTTCTCATAACGGGAGCCACGGCCGGAATAGGGGAAGCTGCCGCACGCCTGTTTGCCTCCGAGGGTGCAAATCTGATACTGACCGGTCGCAGAAAGCAGAGGCTTGAGAAACTGAAAAATGCGCTCCTAAAAGAAGGGTCAGAGACTTTTCAGGTCGAAATCCGTGATTTTGATGTGCGTAACCGGGGTGCATGCAGGCATTGTGCTGAATCCATCAAAGGTAATATCGACATTCTGATCAACAACGCAGGTCTTGCCTCGGGCCTGGATCCGGTTGACAGTGCCGATTTCGAAGACTGGGATCGCATGATAGATACCAATATCAAAGGACTTCTTAACATGACTCGCTTTATAGCTCCTCGGATGAGAGAGCGGAATGAAGGGCACATCATCAATATCGGGTCTATTGCGGGGCATGAAGCCTACCCGGGCGGATCTGTGTATAGCGGCACCAAGCACGCCGTTAAAGCGATAACCCAGGCAATGAAAATGGATTTTCATGGAACTGGCGTAAGGGTAAGCGCGGTATCGCCAGGTTTGGTTGAAACCGAGTTTAGTGAAGTGCGATTTCACGGTGACAAGGAAAGAGCTTCGCAGGTTTATGATACCACCACTCCGCTTACTGCATTTGATGTCGCTGAGATCATACTTTTTGTGGTAACTCGACCCGCGCACGTCAATATCATGGATACTATTGTACTGCCCACGTTCCAGTCATCCTCAACCATGGTACACAGGGAAGAAAAATGAAGCTGCGATCCCTTATAACGGCAGGTACCCTTTCACTGCTGATGTTTATTTCGTGCAAGACCGAAGACGACGGCCTTGAATTCAGGGAAATGGGCCGTGAGGTGCCTGCTTTTTCTTCAGAGAGAGCCTACCAGTACATCGAAGAGCAGGTTGCATTCGGGCCGAGGGTGCCCAACACGGAAGCGCATATGAATGCGATAAACTACTTCAGGGATCATTTCAGGGCAACGGCAGGACAAAGAGCGGTATTTGTGCAGGAATTTGAGCAGGAAGTGTATGGAGATAATCTAAGGATGTTTAATCTTGTTGCCGCATTCGGCCTTGAACACAGCGACAGAATCGTTCTTGCAGCTCACTGGGATTCGCGTCCGCGGGCCGAGGAAGACCCTGATGATCCGGATTCACCAATACTCGGAGCGGACGACGGCGGGAGCGGCGTGGGCGTTTTGATGGAGCTGGCCAATATTTTTGCTGAGTATGAAGTGCCGATTGGAGTTGATATAATCCTATTTGACGGTGAGGATTATGGAGTACCCGGTGATCTTGACCATTACTTTCTTGGGTCGAGATATTGGAGTCAGAATCCGCCTGTACCCGGATACAATCCGAGGTTTGGCATTTTGCTTGATATGGTGGGCGGGGTCAATGCCGTATTCCCCAAAGAGGGCTATTCCATGAACTTCGCTCCATCGCTGGTCAATGAGATCTGGTCAATTGCCGAAGAATTCGGCCATGGTGATCTTTTTATTGATGAAAGAGGGGGGATGATCCAGGACGATCACATCATTGTACAGCGATATACCGGTATACCGATGATCAACATTATTCACCATCGGCGAAATCCCGCAGGAGGCGTGGATTTCCCTCCCTACTGGCATACGCACGACGATAATATGGATATCATAGATCAGGCTGTGCTGCAATCTGTTGGAGATGTTCTTCTTGAATTAATCTATAACCGGATTCCGCGGTGAATTACGTTAAGCTGATTTTTGAAATTGACGAAGCATACCAGGAGCTTTTTATTGCAGAGCTCATGGACCTCGATTTCTATGGCTTTGAACAGTTCGATGACAAACTGATTGCCTATGTGGAGAAGCCGCGATATAACGACTCGAACAGGGAGTTTATCGAGCAGATTATAGCATCCTTTCCGGGCGCGTCCTTTACGGAAATGGAGGATATTGAGGAGCAGAACTGGAACGAGGCCTGGGAGCGTACCATTCAGCCCCAGGTAATCGGTCCGTTTCTCGTAAAGCCCACATGGGCTGAGGCTAAGCCATCAGAAGGGCAGATTCTTCTCGAAATCGATCCAAAAATGGCATTTGGGACCGGGTATCATGCAACTACAAGGTTGATACTCCGACAGCTGGCAAACATGAATTTCAGGGATAAAAGTGTGCTCGATGCCGGTACGGGAACGGGTATACTCGCAATAGCAGCGGTTAAGCTGGGCGCAAAAAAGGCGATCGGTTTTGATTTTGACCCGTGGAGTGAGGCAAATGCAAATGAAAATACGCTGATCAACGGTGTGAGTGACCGGGTTGAGATCCGGTTTGGGGGCATTGAACAGATCCGCAAAGACGAGCGATTTGATATTTCCCTTGCAAACATCAATCGGAACGTAATCCTTGAGCTGATCCCGGTGCTGGTGCATCACACCAGGCCGGGAGGCATTATCTGCCTTACCGGACTGCTTCACAGTGATGAAGATGCGGTGAGGGAAAGATTGCAGAATGAGCCTGTATCGGTAACCGATTTAAGAAGGGAAGAAGAGTGGATCCTTTTCGAGGTACATGTGAATTCCGCCTGAGTTCGAGATAAAATCTTTGAATTTTGCAGCCAAAAAGTCCCCTCCCCCAAAGTGTCGGCATCAAAAGAGACTTACGAAGGAGGGTAGACATTTTTTCAAATTCTTATATCGAACTAACAGAAAAAGAATAACAGAATGATACGTTCATCCATAGATATCGGCACAAATTCCGTTCTTTTGCTAGTCGCGGAGTTTCAAAACGGGCGACTTCGCGTTCTCGAGGAAGAGCAGTCAGTGCCACGGCTTGGAAAAGGCGTTGACAGCGCGAGAACACTGCATCCCGACAGCATGCAACGGGTTCTGGATGTTCTAATCCGGTACAAAGAGCTGCTGAATCAGAAATACCCCGATATTTCCGACGATACAATTGTAACGGCAACGAGTGCGGTGAGGGATTCAGCCAACCGGGAAGAGTTTTTGGATAAAATCAAAGAAGAGACAGGCTGGGAGGTACGTCTGCTGAGCGGCGATGAAGAAGCCGAGACTACATTTCGCGGAGCAGTTTCAGTATTAAAGCCTTGCGAGAGCGACTTTGTAAGGGTAGTACTCGATATCGGAGGAGGCAGCACCGAAATCGCGGCTGGCAGTGATACAGAACTGAAAGAGGCAGTTTCGGTTGATATGGGCAGCGTTCGATTTTCGGAGAAATTCCTGAAATCCGATCCGCCGCAACCTGCTGAAATGGATGCTGCCAGAAAAGAGATTCAAAATCTGCTGGAAGGTGTGAGGATGAACGGTATCATGAGTAGACCCACAGGCCGTATTGAAGCCGTGGGAGTGGCAGGCACTGTAACCTCAGTAGCTGCAATTGAATTGGGGCTGGATGAATATGATGCGGATAAGATTAACGGCTTTGTACTGACCAAAAATAGGTTAGGCTATATCATCGATAAATTTTCTAAGGCAGATTCAAATCAAATTGAGAAAGAATATCCGGTATTTCTGGCGGGCAGAGGAGATGTTATATTGGCCGGTTTACTAATCCTGGACGAGTTTTTGGGCTGGTGCGGCGTGACTGAGATTACGGTTTCTACGGGTGGGATCAGGCACGGGGTTTTACTGGGTTAACCGGATGTTGGTTAATGGTGTAATGGTGTATTGGTTAATCGGGTGATAATTTGGACGGGATGCAGATATTGCATCTGAGATAAGACTATATAGCCTAAATTAAAGATTAGAGTTTGGAATAAAATCTCCCCTCCTTCGTAAGGAGGGGCCAGGGGTGGTTAAAATACTTTGATTTGCGAAAAAAATGGTTGAGAAATTTGCTCAAGACCCTTTTTCGTATCGGGAAATCTGTGGCACAAACGCCCCAAAATGACTCCATGGGAATCGTATCGCTTCGCGTGCAAAAAATGAGCGCTCTGAGCCTCTCATTTCACCGTTAGGGATCTGTGGTTTGGACACATCTTGTCAATATCGTTTTGCCTCTGATCTGGAGATCGCTCTGCTTCAGGCCTCCCGTTGGGTATGCATTCGCTGCACTCACTTAGTCGGGATGAGGTGGAGGGATCTCCTGAAAACCACTGTTGAGTTATGGGATGCAGTTATATCACAGATAAAATTGTGTACACACGATAATCAAATAGCCCCATTTACATGGTTCTTCGCTGCATTTTCATTAGTTTTCGAAAATGGATCCCCTTGCAGCCACAATTAAAGTCCGCCAAAAAGCCCTCGAACTCGGATTCGACAGAATCGGATTTGCCCGTGCCGAACCTCTCGACGAAGAAGCGCGAAGGCTTGAGGAGTGGCTGAAGCAGGATCTGCACGGATCTATGGATTGGATGCAAACCCATTTCGACAAGAGAATCGACCCTACCTTACTCGTGCCGGGGTCCAAGAGCGTAATCAGCGTGATTATGAGCTATCGTTTTGAAAACAATGAGCTCTACGACGCAGCATACCACAACCCCAAAATTGCTAAGTATGCGCGCGGACGTGATTACCACAAGGTTTTTAAAACCCGCCTGAAACAGCTTTTTCGGTTCACGGAAGAGCTTATTGGAAGTATCCATGGGCGCGTATTTGTGGATTCGGCCCCTGTTATGGATAAGGCCTGGGCGCAGCGGGCCGGACTCGGATGGAT
>SL_3KL_010_SEDDRAFT_10005017_pt1 | contig 11911 bp, 10 predicted proteins | sample SodLakKL_010_SED_2_FD_10381 | JGI IMG/M metagenome (IMG submission 10381)
CACGATAGCAACTCCAAAATCCACTGCTTCCCGGTCACCCTCGAGAGCGACGGCAAAATCCTGCAAAGATATTTCAGTAACTTCCTTCGGTATTGTTTGCAGTGGATGAAAACTAGCCCCCGATGCTTCTTTATTTCTCATAGGTTCAAAGAGTGAACTCGTTAACGCACCTGAAGTGTGGAAAAATATTTTCCCTTCAAACGACGGCAGCACATTTGCCGATCGTTCTATTTCAGCCTTCAACGCATCATCGGGAAGGCAGAAAAATATCACCTCAGATTTTTCAATTGCCCCATCGTTGCTTGCATGTTCGTCGGGTATATTCAGGCGTTTACTCAATGCAACGGTACGTTCCTGATTATGTCCCGCCAATGCGGAGATGGAATATCCGGCATTCTGTAATAAAACAGCAAGCGCCGTTCCAACGGCGCCTGTACCAATAATTGCTATTGATTTTTGTTTTGCGGGTGTTCTGGACATATTTTCTAAACAAAATAATTACATGACAAAATGATTATTAACGAATATTTGGATTTCTTGGCAGCCGTTTTAACTCATCGTGGCTGCAAGGTAGCCGACCACAGCACTCTTATCTCCGGAAATATCTCCCGAATTACAATAATGAAGAATGTTCGATTGAGTGCATCCGAGCAATTTTGATGCCTCCATAACAGAAACCATTGGTCCGCCGCCACAGGCTTCTACATGCCGTTGTTCGAGCCGTCTCATCAGTTCATCGTTATCGAACCGCTCTACCGATTCGATAACCCCCTTGTCGATATTTACTGCACTTTCATACGGATAATAATGCGACAGATCGGTACTCGCAATCAATAACACTTTCTTTTTATGAAACACCTCGTCCAGTTTACGGGATAAGGTTTCTACAAAAGTCCTGCTTTGATCTCCCATCACAACAGGCACAAACTGAAAGTCTCCGAAAATCAATTGTAAGAACGGTAACTGCACTTCTATCGAATGTTCTTCAACATGACCTTCATCCGATAACACAATACTTTTATCTTCATCGATCATATCATCACGTAACTCCTTATCGATTGAAACATCGCCAAGGGGTGTCCGGTATGCGTCACCCGGATAGAGGGTAATACCTTTGAAGTATTTTCTATGACTCGGTCCGACAACAACAATCGCATCGTATGTATTATCTTTGATTGCATTATAGACATATGCAGCAGTCTGCCCGGAATACACATATCCTGCGTGTGGGACAATTACGGCTTTAATTTTTTCCCGTGCAATTTCTTTTTTGAGCGGTGTATCGTGTAGATACGTTTCGACGTCCCGCTTTAACGCAGACGCTTTTCCGGGGTAAAATAAACCTGCAACAGCAGGGTGTCTCACCGATTCGCTTTTTCGCATCATAGTCATATCCTATTCAGTCGCGTCAATATTTGATTCATCAAAAACTTCGGCGGTAAATGTATATATTTTTACATCCGGATAATCAGGATTAAAGTCGACGATTCCGGCTTTTCGACCGAGTTGTTTGATAAATGTTAATTGATCCCACTTGCTCTCGACCGCCACCTGCGGCAAGAGCAATCCACGATAATGTTCACCTTCAAGATATAAACCGTGTTTCCCGATCTCTATTTGTGAGTAATCAGATAGTTCTTTGATTTCCGACAACACAGAAATTTCTATCAGGATATTATCAAATTCATCCTGCGTCACCGGCATAAACCGCGGATCCTGTGAGGCTGCTTTAAGCGCAATTTCAGCTATAGTGTCAGCCAGAGCATGGTCAGAATCAACATATCCGATACATCCCCGTAGTTGAGCGTTAAGACGGATGGTAACAAACGCACCGCACCTCAAAAAGAGATTTCCCTGTATTCTGTTTTTATCGACGGAAAATTCCTCATTTTGAAGATGTTTCCAGATTGCGAGACGGGCAATTCTGAGCAACTCTTTCCGTTCTACACTTGTCAATCGCATAATTAATTACCGCTAAGCAAAGTATTAACTATAACTTAATAAGTTAACCAAATTAGCACTAACATTCAAGGTAAAAATATTTTGGAGGCGTTTGTTGATTATCGGTTACGGTCTTTGTAATTTAAAGACAAATTTTCCGATGACAATTCTACACATATAAAGAAAAATTATGTCACTTATGGAATCAATCTCCGGTGTACGGGGAATTGTCGGTTCATCACTTACACCGGAAGTTGTTGTACGTTATGCACAGGCATTTGCTGAATTTTGCGACAAAGGACCTATCGTCGTCGGCCGGGACGGGCGTATCACCGGAAAGATATTGACCAATATTTTAGTCTCTACCCTGCTCGCTAAAGGATGTGATGTTCGTGCGATCGGTATTTGTCCCACACCAACAGTGGCGCTCGAGACCGAACATTCCGATGCCGCCGGCGGTGTGATCGTCACGGCAAGCCATAATCCGATGGAATGGAATGGCTTAAAATTTCTCAACACGGATGGTATATTTCTGGATGCCGAAGAGAATAACGTTCTGCGAAATCATTTCACCGATAACCCGGTATATGCACCGTGGGATTCTATAGGTACTCACTCATCAAGACCTGATGCTATTAACAAACACATTGAAGCCGCACTTGGATTGAAGTATATCGAAGTAGAATCCATACGAAAACGGAAATTTAAAGTAGTCCTGGACTGCGTTAATGCATCGGGTGGCGTTATTGTTCCAAAATTACTGGAAAGACTCGGCTGCGAGGTCATACCAATACATTGCGATGTGAGCGGTGTGTTTGCCCATACCCCCGAGCCGCTTCCGGAAAATCTTACTGAACTTGCCGGAACCGTAAAAAATGAGTCTGCCGATATGGGTATCGCGGTTGATCCCGACGGCGATCGTCTTGTATTGATTGATGAGAACGGAAAACCTATCGGTGAAGAATATTCAATTGCAACTATTGTGAGTTTTGTTCTATCTCATACAGAACCATCGGATTTGAATCGACCTGTTGTTGTGAATCTTTCAACTACCCGGGCAGTCGAAGATATTGCCGGCCGGTATGGTACGCCGGTTATCCGCACACCGGTAGGCGAGATCAATGTTGCCAAACGAATGCGTAGGGAGCGGGCACTGATCGGTGGTGAAGGCAGTGGCGGAATAATTCACCCGGAGGTGCATTACGGCCGGGATGCGATTGTCGGGATCGTGATACTATTACAGTATTTGCTGGAATTCGGAAAACCGCTATCGGAACTTCGCGCTTCACTACCTGACTATTCCATTAAAAAAGATAAAATACAGATAGGCAATTCCGACCCTGATGCTCTATTAGAATCTATCGCCGAAACGGGAGACGGTAGCGGTACAGTTACTACCGACGACGGTATCAGGATCGATTATCCCGATTACTGGGTACACTTCAGAAAATCAAACACCGAACCAATCATCCGGATCATTGCCGAAGCCCCCACAGCCGAAGAGGCTTCGACAATTGTCGATAGGTATAAAACGGCGATAATAAAAGTTATGAACAATACCGAATAGTAAAGAATTACCTTATGACCATCGGAAAAGTTACAGGCACCTACGTAGCGACACAGAAAAACCAGGAACTTCGTGGGAAGAAAATCCTGATCGTTCAACCGCTCACACCGGAACGAAAACCATCCGGCCGGGAAATACTCGCTGTCGATGTTGTTGATGCAGGGGTTGGTGATACAGTCTTATTAATGAGCGAGGGGACCTCAGCCCGGCAAGTGCTGGTTAATAATAAGATTCCGGTTCATACTGTTATCGTCGGCGTTATCGATGATATAGATGTGGTTACTTAATTATTATTATTGTAATCAGAAATTGGGAATTGAGCCAGATGAATAACAAAGCATTGCTTGCACTTTCTTTTATACCCGGTGTAGGTAATCAACGGCTTCGTGCCCTACTGGAACATTTCAAAGATCCTGCGGACGCCTTTGAGGCAAGCCCCGCCGAACTTAAACGCATTCCGGGCATCGATACCCGTACTGCACAAGCAATAGCCGGCTACGATCAATCCTCCGACGGTACGGTTATCACATCAATGCTTAATCGACTCGAACGATTAAACGGACATATCATCACCATTAACGATACAGAATATCCACCATCACTTAAACAAATATACGATCCGCCCGCATACCTCTATATGCTCGGAGCAGTCGAAGAATCGGATCACGATGCAATCGCGATTGTCGGCACACGCGAACCGACGGAATACGGTAAATCGGTAACAGAAAACCTATGTACTGCACTCGTTCAAGCCGGCCTTACGATAGTGAGCGGTATGGCCCGCGGTATCGATACCGTTGCACACACAACAGCACTGCAGGCCGGCGGTCGGACTATCGCCGTCATTGGTTCGGGTATAGATATCATTTACCCGCAGGATAATGTCCGGCTCAGCCGTCAGATCAAAGAGCGCGGAGCAATACTTTCGGAGTACCACATCGGCACCAAACCTGATGCCGGTAACTTTCCAAAACGAAACAGAATCATCAGCGGTTTGACACTTGGTACCGTTATTATAGAAAGCAGCGAAACCGGCGGTGCAATGATAACGGCATCGTATGCACTCGATCACAACCGGGAGGTGTTTGCAGTACCCGGAGCGATTTACGAAAAACAAAGCAGAGGTACCAATAAACTTATTCAGGGTGGTAGAGCGAAGCTGGTAATCTCACCGGAGGATATTGTGGAGGAGATTGCTTCAAGATTCAAATATATTCAATCAGAAATTGTTGCCGCACAATCAACACCCCCTACCTTTGAACTAAATATGTTTGAGCAAAAAATATTTGATGTACTCTCAAAACAACCCACCCATATCGATATAATTGCAGAGCAGGCTGGATTATCCACCTCCGATACACTTGTACACCTTCTCGCTCTGGAATTCAAGGGAGCCGTAAAACAGCTCGCGGGAAAGATGTTTTGCCATCGGTAACAAAATGTGTGCCAATTCTTTTTTATTCCCGAATTATTTGTTATATTTAAAAGGTATGTTTATTATTGGCGAAGCAATTGTACAAAATCCGGTAACAGACGCATATTTTTGCTGCGATCTGGAAAAATGTAAAGGTGCTTGCTGTACACTGGAGGGCGGACGGGGTGCTCCGCTGCTCGATGAGGAAATTGAACCAATGAGCAATTCACTGCCCTTTGCCCTGGAATATGTCGACAGGAAACACCTATCATATATTGAAGAGCACGGATTTTTTGAGGGGAGTACCGGAGACTACACAACGAAATGCATCGATAACAAAGCTTGTGTGTTTGTCTACTACCAAAATGGTATTGCGCGATGCAGTCTCGAACGTGCGTTTGAAGAAGGATATACTTCATGGAAAAAGCCGATATCGTGTCATCTTTTTCCGGTAAGGATATCCAACGGAAAACCGACGATGGTGCGCTATGAACAAATTGCCGAATGTAGTGCCGGTGTCAAGAAAGGGAAACGGGATGCAATACCGCTTGTGATGTTTCTGGAAGAACCGCTCAGGCGTCGGTTCGGAGACGAGTGGTATCTGTATTTATTAACTCAAGTAAACGGAGAAGATAGGTAACGTTAATTTGCTACCAGTATTATGCTGAATATTTCTCAACAACAAAAATTACTACAAAAATTATCTCCACAGCAAATTCAATATCTTGAGTTGCTGCAATTACCTGTACTTGCACTTGAGCAACGGATAAAAACCGAACTCGAGGTAAATCCGCTCCTTGAAGAGGGACAGGAACTGGAACAGGAACAGGCAGAGGATAATCAGGAACAAGTAGAAACTGCAGCCGCCGAATCTTCAGAAGAAAATGCTCAGGATAACAATTCGACCGAAAATGATTATTCGATCGAAGATTTTATTAACGACGATACCAGCGGCTATAAAACACAATATAGTTCAAACGATGATTTCGAAGAACTTCCTCAGCCTGCAAAAGTAAGCATGGTTGAGCAATTACGCCAGCAACTCGGAATGCTGCACCTGGATACTGAAGAACATATACTTGCCGAAGAAATAATCGGCAATATCGATGAAGACGGTTACCTGCGCAGGGATCTGTCGGGTATCGTTGATGATGTGAATCTGACCTATGAGTGGGACCTCACGCTCCAACAAGCAGAGACGATTTTATATAAGATCCAGCGGCTCGATCCACCGGGAATCGGTTCACGATCGCTGCAGGAATGTCTGCTTGTGCAGTTAGAAGTCCTTGAAACGGAATCCGAAGAGAAAAAAATTGCAAAGGTCATTTTAGAAAAACTGTACGATGAATTCACCCGAAAGCATTACGATGAAATAATCAAATCACTTGGTATCGATCGTGAGCAATTACGGATAGCATTGGATATTATCAAACGGTTAAACCCGAAACCGGGTGAAGGAACCATTGATGAATCACAAAATTATGTAACACCGGATTTTCTTGTACAAAAAGTTGAAGATGAATTTGTGGTAACACTTAATGACCGCAGCGTCCCTCCTCTCCGCATTAATAAAAGCTATCGTGATATAATTTCGCGGAAAAAACGCAATGCAGCATCCAGTGAAACGCGTGATTTTATCAGAAAGAAATTCGAAGCTGCAAAATGGTTTATTAACTCTATTCACCAGCGCCGCGAAACAATGCTGAAAGTAATGCGCGCAATTATTGAATTGCAATACGATTTCTTCGAACATGGTGAAGAACATCTCCGCCCGATGATCTATAAGGATGTTGCAGAGCGAATAGAGATGGACATATCTACCATCAGCAGGGTGGTCAACGGCAAATATGTACAAACAGATTATGGCGTCTATGAGTTGCGATATTTCTTCAGTGAATCGATAGAGACACAAAATGGCGACGGAATATCCAACAAACATGTTAAACGACTGATAAAAGAAATTATCGAGAGTGAAGACCCGAACAAACCGTTCAGCGATGATAAGATCGCGGCAATGGTCAGAGAGCGTGGCATTAATATCGCGCGCCGCACTGTGGCAAAGTACAGAGAACAACTCCACATACCCGTTGCACGGCTCCGGAAAAAATTATAACCGTCCGTCATTAATAATCACAATATATAAAGTTTAGTACTATGGAGAACCAAATACACGCAACAACAGTTATCGGTATACTACATAATGGGAAAGCTGCGCTCGGAAGCGACGGTCAGGTGACGATGGGGAACGCAGTTATGAAGCACAAAGCTACTAAAGTACGAAGAATGTACAACGACACCGTTCTAGCCGGGTTTGCCGGCGGGTCGGCTGATGCATTTGCGTTATTTGAACGGTTTGAGGGTAAGCTTGAACAATACCGCGGTAATCTCCAGCGGGCTGCTGTTGAACTTGCACGCGAGTGGCGAACCGATAAATACTTTCAACGCCTCGAAGCATTGCTCTGTGTTCTCAACCAGGAAACCGCACTCATCATCTCAGGTACGGGAGACGTAATAGAACCGGATGACAATATTATTGCCATCGGTTCGGGCGGAAGTTTTGCCCTCGCGGCAGCACGGATGCTGGTAAAACACACGAACCTATCGGCACGTGAGATCGTTGAAGAATCGTTACGAGCATCTTCAGAAATATGTATTTATACAAACGAAAAATTATCAGTAGAGGAATTATAGGGATATTATGTCAAAACTTGCAGAAACAGTAAAAAAACACGTTGATGTTATTAAACGCAGAGATCAAGGCGAACTCACACCACGGGAGATCGTCAAAGAACTTGACCGCTACATTATAGGACAGGATAGCGCTAAAAAATCGGTTGCCATCGCCTTGCGAAACAGATGGAGACGTCAAAATGTAACCGATGAGATCAAAGATGAAATTTTACCGAATAATATTATTTTGATCGGACCGACGGGAGTCGGAAAAACTGAAATTGCACGGCGTCTCGCCCGGCTGGCAGCGGCACCATTCTTGAAAGTCGAAGCCTCAAAATTTACCGAGGTAGGTTACGTCGGCAGGGATGTTGATTCTATGATACGTGACATATCCGATCTGGCAGTAACTATGGTCAAGGCAGAAAAGGCAGTTGAAGTACAGGATAAAGCCAGAAAAATGGCGGAAGAAAGACTTCTTGACATCTTGATTCCACCGCCGAAAAAATCACAGTATGGTCAACAGCAGCAAACGCAAACGGACGAAAATCAGCAGTCCAAAATAGAAGAAGAACATCATACAACACGGGAAAAATTCCGGGAAAGGCTGCTTGCCGGTAAACTGGACGAACGCGTAATCGAAGTGGATGTTCCGAGCGATTCTTCACCAATGATGCAGGTATTCGGACCGGTGGGTGTGGAAGAAATGGGAATGAACCTGCAGGACATTTTCGGAAATCTTATGCCGAAGAAGTACAAAAAACGTAAGATGACCGTTGCCGAAGCAAAGGACGTTCTCACACAGGAAGAAGCCCAGAAACTGATCGATCACGATGCCGCTATCCGCGAAGCAATTGAACGTGTCGAGAACTCCGGTATCATTTTCATCGATGAGATTGATAAGGTGTCCGGCGAAAAAGGTAAAGGCGGCGGACCGGATGTTTCGCGTGAAGGTGTACAACGCGACCTCCTGCCGATCGTAGAAGGATCTACCGTGCAAACAAAATACGGCATGGTAAAAACTGATCACATACTGTTCATCGCATCGGGTGCATTTCACGTATCGAAGCCTTCGGATTTGATACCCGAACTGCAGGGACGCTTCCCTATTCGTGTGGAATTAAAAAGTCTTGGTGAAGAGGATTTTGTCAAAATACTTACAACACCGCAAAATGCATTGATCAAACAATATACAGCATTAATGCAAACCGAAAATATTAAACTGGAATTTACCGATTCGGGAATTCGAGAAATAGCACGTATTGCAACGGAAGTTAATGAGCAGGTTGAAAACATCGGTGCGCGCCGGTTACACACCATTCTTACAACTTTACTTGAAGAAATACTATACGATGCACCTGACGCCATCACCGACAAAAAGATAACAATCGATGATGCTATGGTACAAGCGAAGTTATCAAGCATCGTGACCGACCGGGATTTAAGCAGGTATATACTTTAAAACCGGAATTTCGTGCCAACGGTTACCGAGGCATGCTTGCTCTTATTTTGATAGAGAAGCAATCCGATGTTTTCGGTCGCAATTTCAAGATCGAAGAATGAAAAATTAAAACCGAAACCGAGTGCCCAGGTAAATCCATTGAATCCGCCCGCTGCCATTCCCGTGCGTACCGGTAAGAAGTTGACAGGTCTCCACTCCACACCAATCGCGAACCGTGGAGTAGTTGAATTTGCCGGCATCTTATTTAATCCCTGGGTATAATCTGCTGCAACCAGTAGCTCTGGTGAGAACTGCACCGTCACGCCTGTACGGATTGCGGAAGGTAATGCAGTAGAAAACGATCCGATCGCTTCATCTTTACCGGTATAGGCATCAAGCAAACTGTCCTGTTGAGCCGAACTTACTATATCGTCTACCTCAACAACTAAATCGGCCGATGAACCGTACGTATTTTCTTTCCACCGAATACTTCCGATATCGGTTATGCTAATACCCGCCACGATGTTGTTCGAAATGCCGGCAGCGATGCCGAGATCGACTCCCCACCCTGTTCCGGCGGGTTGTCCGACCGGATTGAATTCATACATATCAGGATCATAAATAAAGTTAGCAGATGCACGGCGGGTAACCATATTCATCTCACCGCGAAGCAGAAACCCATTTTCATAATCCAGGTTTGAGATGTAGCCGTCATACGCCTCCGTCCCGAAATACGCATACCCCTGGAGATATTTTATTCCACCGCCAAACGATATCCATGGGAGAAACTCTACAAGCCGCAATCGAGGTGAAGCGTAAGCTATTGCAAACTGGCGTGTCCACCATGATTGTGCATCGGTACCGCTGAAATCATATGTCGAACCGAATTCTGAAAAACCCTCTAACAACATTTTCAGATAATCGCCCGGGAGAGTGAGGTTCATCGCTACACGGTCGGATACCGTCAGGGCAATTCCGCCGAATCGGGGAGCTCTAAACGATACTCCAAACCAGAGAATCTGGGCATCTCCCTGGATCGTGCCGTGGTTACCGGGAAACGAATCAAGTATATCCTGTTTATCCTGGGGCGATAGATGTTTTGCAACCCGTTCACCCGTCACCGGATCGTTCACTCCTGTAAAATAGGTATTATACATACTATAATCCATAAAGTTTGAACCGAGCAGTACACCGGCAGGCAATACGCTAACTTCAAATTTTGACGTATGTGGAAGTGAAAGCAATGCCGGATTTACACCAACTGCATCAATCCCCCGCGCAACAGCAGTATTTGCCCGTGCAAGACCGACAAGACGTGCACTGGTTCGATCGTTGCCCGCCTCCATACGATATGGTACTATTGCCATCAAGAGCAATAGCAGAGTAATACTGTAAGTAAATTTTATTCTCATGTTACAATCGAAATATATTTATTAATTGAAATCCGCACGCACATTAAACGTCGCATATATCTTTATGCGTATCGAATCCTGTGAGGTAAACTTAACGGTTTCACGTTCATTGTTTGTATTAATACCTAGAAGCAGTTCACTTTTATCTGCCTGGCGCAGCATTTGAATATCATCCCGGGTCAGTTCAAGGGTTCGAACATCTTTACCGCTTGTACCATTTACAAAACCGACAGAATTTACAGGAGCCGACTTAATAGCAATGGCAGGTTTCCCTTCCAGCGGAAATGCCCGTAATACCGCACCTTCACCGTTGAGAAGCTGAATTCTCAAATCCATCCCGGCCGGTATTCCGTTGTCAGTTTCAAAATACATCCGGCCGTGATTTATATAATCGAATATATCCCGGTCGATGTCATCATCAGCCTCTCCTATTGCAAGTGTATCACTGACGATTCCATCCCGGATACCGATATCAAATGGAACATCAAAATGAATGGATGTTTGTAGTTTATTAGTAACATCTATGTATCCCGGCTCATACAAAGGATTAACGAGTAAATTACCGGTAATAATGAGTTCATCGGGTAAATTTGGGGTAAACGTACTTAGGAATTCAGCAATAGTGCTGTTCGACTCATCAAGTATAATCGTTGACGGATCCTGTGCAACGATAAGTCGTTGATCATCAGGAATCATTAGTGAATCCCGGACACCATCCTTATTCTCTCCGATAATATATATATCCGCTAACGCATCGTATCCACCATCAAAGAATAAGTCAAGATTAAGTCGAACATCGCTGAAGGTAATATCACCCTCGAAATAATCCGCTGCCTCGCCGATATTAAGGTTAACTCGTTCGAAGACTGCATATTCTGTCGGTGCGATAATTCCTTCAATTTGTTCTACAATAAGTTCATCTCCGGATGATTTATTTTGGTTGATCGTACCGTTCAATTGATCCGCTGCATTGAATGTCCTGAAATCACCTGNNTCTTCGATCGTACCGAGCCGAACGGTATACGATAGTGAGTTCGTTACTGTAGATGTTTGTATCATCCATTCCTGCAAAGATATCGAGAAAGCATCTTCAGAGCCACGGGGAACGGTACGGGATATACTATAGGTCTGTGATGGATTATCACGGGATCGTAAATCGGGTATAGATATCGTAAAAGGTATATCCAGATCGATCGAGTTTTCTATCGTAAAATTCAGTATACCTTGAGAAAACCAGGCCTCAGTTATGAATGTTGAATCATCTATCACAATCTCGCCATTGAAAGATCCTGCCAGTTCTTGTCCGGGAATCCGGGCTTCGGCTTCACTAACTTCGAGATCATCAAAGCCTAACGTGAATGATAGTACAGGGTCGTCGGGAATTTCAACATAATCGGACGATGGACTGGAAAACTCAAAACTATATTCCATATCACGATAAACCCGGATATCTTCAAGGTCTACGG
>SL_3KL_010_SEDDRAFT_10005018_pt1 | contig 11910 bp, 11 predicted proteins | sample SodLakKL_010_SED_2_FD_10381 | JGI IMG/M metagenome (IMG submission 10381)
GGCGGTCANGGCGGTCACGGCGGTCACGGCGGTCACGGCGGTCACGGCGGCCGCGGCCATCGATGACCGCTGCATGAACGTCCCGGGATGACCTTCCCCTGACACGGCTGGCCGATGATGCGATAGGCTATCCCTCACCCCGACGGGACGGCGTCAGCCGGCCCCCCACACAACCGCGCATCGTGCCGACGTCGTCCTGTGTCGACCCGGCCATGCCAAAGGAGACCGATCTGATGAAGCGCCTCACCCTCGTCCTCGTCGCCGCAGCAGCCCTGTTCCTGAGCCACGCTCAGGCGCAGCGCGTCAACCTTCTCTGTAGCCCCGACCTCGCCTGGTGCGAGGCGCTCGGCCCCGCCTTCACGGAAGCCACGGGCATCCCCCTCGAGTTCATCCGCGTCAGCTCGCAAGACGCGCTCGCGCGCATCCGCGCCGAGTCGGCCAACCCCGTCTTCGACGTGTGGTTCGGCGGCACGGGCGACCCGCACCTGATCGCCATGCGCGACGGGGTCGCGGAGATGTACATCCCGAGCACGTGGGACGACATCATCCCCGAGCTCAAGTCGGTCATCAACGAGGAGTACATCCCGCTGTACGCCGGCGCCATCGGCTTCGTCATCAACGAGGAGGCGCTGGGCGACTTGCCGCTGCCGCGCTCCTGGCGCGACCTGACCGACCCCATGTACCGCGGGCTCATCGCCATGCCCGACCCGACCAGCTCCGGCACGGCGTACACCACGCTCGCCACGCTGCTGCAGGTCTTCGGCGAGGAGGACGGCTGGGAGCTCGTCGAGGGCATCCACATGAACGTGGCGCAGTACACCAGCTCGGGCAGCGCTCCCGGACAGCTGGCCGGCCGCGGTGAAGTCGCGATCGCGATCCAGTTCATGCACGACGGCGTCAAGTTCGCCGCGCAAGGCTTCCCGCTCACCGTCTTCGCGCCCGAAGAGGGTGTCGGTTACGAGATCGGCGGCATCAGCCTCATCGCCAATGCCCCGAACCGCGACGCGGCCATCGAGTTCATCGAGTGGGCCCTGACCCCCGAGGCGCAGGCCATCGCCGGCGATCTCGGCGACTCGTACCAGATCCAGTCGAACATGAACACCGTGCAGCACCCGCTCGCACCGAACTTCGACGAGATCAACCTGATCGAGTACGACTTCGATCGCTGGGGCGACCCCGCGGTCCGTGACCAGGTCCTCACGCGCTGGCTCAACGACGTCTTCGCCATCCCGCGCTGAACCTGACGCAAGCGACGATGCTCCGCTCACGCCCGTATCGGTGTGAGCGGAGCTCACCGACCGACCCGGCCGGGGGGCGACACCCCGCACCCCCGGCCGTGCCACGCCGAGCGAACCCACCATGGCCGTGACCACCCCCACCACTCCCTCCCGCACCGGCAACGGCATGGGCCTGCGCTTCAGTGGCGCGTGGCTCCCCGCCCTCGTCGCGATCGTCACCTACCTGACGCTGCCGTTCGGGCGTCCGGGGCGACCGTTCCTGACGATCGAACCCGACCTCTACGCGCTCGCACTCGGGGCACCGCTGCTCTGGATCGTCCTGTTGGGTGCCGTGGCGTCGTTCGTGTTGTCGCTGCTGCGGCTCAACACCGCGGTCCGCGGCGACGCGCTCATCGCCACCGGGACCGTCGGCCTCGGCGCCGGCGTGCTGTGGTTCATCCTCAGCGCCACGCCCTTCGGCATCGGCGCGCTCCTCACGCTCGCCGCACTCGCGCTCGTGCTCGGTCATGCGCTCAGCGAGAGCGGCCGAATCCAGGGCGACGCGTTCATCGCCACCAGTATCTTGGTCGTCTCGCTCTTCGTCATCCTGTTCATCATCTATCCGCTCTTCACGGTGCTGCGCGCCGCCGTCATCATCGACGGCTCGTTCGACCTCTCACAACTGCGCCGCACGTTGACCCACCCGCTCTTCTTCTTCCTCGACAACCCCCGCTCGCAGATCGACGAGATCGGCCTGACGCTGCGTTGGGGCATGGTCGTCGCCGTCCTGACTGGCGCCTGGGCGGTGTTCCGGCGGCGTTCGGTGCCGATCGTGGCCTTGCGTCTCGTCCTGGGTGGCATCGCCGGCCTGATCATCGGGGTGCTGCTGTACGGCCGCGGCGCCTTGCCCACCAGCCTGCTGACCGTCGCCATCGTCGCCCCCACCTGCACCCTGCTCGGGCTCGCCTTCGCGCTGCTCGGTCAGCGCGCACGCTTCAAGCCGATTCGCCGTTCGCTCGATGTGATCAGCGTCCTCCCGATCATCACGCCGCCGTTCATCCTGGCGTTCGCGATGATCTTCTTGCTGGGGCGTCGCGGGATCGTCACGCACGGCCTGTTCGACATGTCCAGCAACTGGATCTACGGCATTCCCGGCGTCGCGATCGCACAGATCCTCGCCTTCACGCCCATCGCCTACCTGCTGCTGCGCGGCTCCATCTCGTCGCTCAACCCGGCGCTCGAAGAGGCGGCCCAGACGCTGGGCGCCGGACCGTGGACCACCATGCGCACGATCACCTGGCCACTCGTGCGGCCAGGTCTCGCCGCTGCCTTCCTGCTGTCGATGATCGAGTCGCTCGCCGACTTCGGCAACCCGATCATCCTCGGTGGCGACCGGAACTACCTGGCGACGGAGGTCTACCTGTCGCTCACGGGCCGCTTCAACCCGAACGAGGCGGCGGCGTACGGCGTCGTGCTATTGGCCCTCGTGCTCGGCGCGTTCTTCATCCAGCGCCTGTGGCTCGGTGGCGGCTCCTTCGTGACGGTCACGGGCAAGCCGTCCAGCGGCGCGTTGGCGCCGATCCCGCGGGTGCTCGAGATCGCCCTCACGCTGGTCCTGTTCGTATGGACCGTGTTCGTCGCGGCGCTCTACGTCTCGATCGTGGTCGGCTCGTTCGCGCAGCTCTGGGGCGTGAACTACACCTTCACGACGCGCCACTACGAAGACTTCATGCGCGCCGGCTGGCCCGTCTTCCTCTACACCGCCCGCGTCGCGGCGATCAGCGCGGTGCCGGCGATGCTGCTGGGGTTCCTCGTCGCCTACCTCGTGTCGCGCCACCGCTTCTTCGGGCGCCGCTTCGTCGAGTTCGGATCGCTCCTGTCGTTCGCCACCCCGGGCACCGTCATGGGCGTCGCGTACATCTTCGCGTTCAATACCGGACCGTGGCTGCTCACCGCCAGTGCCACGATCATCATCCTGGCGCTCGTGTTCCGCAACATGCCCGTCGCCATCCGCGCCGCGGTGGCCGGCCTGGCGCAGATCGACCCCAGCCTGGAGGAGGCGTCCACCATGCTGCGGGCCCGTTCGCTCACGACCTTGCGGCGGGTGCTGTTCCCGCTCCTGGTCAACACGCTCGTGACCGGCCTGATCTTCGCCTTCGTCTCGGCGATGACGGCCGTGAGCCAGGTCATCTTCCTGGTCAGCCCCGGCAACCAGCTCGCCACCGTCTTGCTGCTCGGCTGGGTCGAGCAGGGCCAGCTCGGTAGGGCCGCGGCCATGGGCACGATCCTGATCGTATCGATGCTCTTCACCATCCTGGTGGTGTTGGGCCTGGCGCAGCGCATCAGCGCTCGCGTCGTGAGGGTGGAGGGCTGATGGACAGCACGACGACGGTGGTCAAGGGCATCCAGCCGGCGACGGTCGACCTGCGCGGGCTCCTCAAGCGTTTCGGCAAGGACGTCGTCGCCGTGAACGACGTCGACCTCTTCATCGAGCGCGGCGAGCTGCTCACGCTGCTCGGTCCGTCCGGTTGCGGCAAGACGACGATCCTGCGGCTGATCGCGGGTCTCGAGCGCCCCACGGCCGGTCAGATCCTGATCGACGACGACGACGTCTCGCGGCTGCCCGCCTACCTGCGCGACATCACGATGGTGTTCCAGTCGTACGCGCTCTTCCCCCACATGAACGTGTTCGAGAACGTCGCCTACGGCGTGCGCGTCGCCAAGCGGCCCAAGCAGGAGATCGAGGAGCGCGTACACGAGGCGCTCGCGATGGTGGGCCTCGAGGACTACGGGAAGCGCGCCACCAACGCCCTCTCCGGGGGGCAACAGCAGCGCGTGGCCCTGGCGCGCGCGCTCGTGATCCGGCCGCGCGTGCTGCTGTTCGACGAGCCGCTCTCGAACCTCGACGCGAAGCTGCGCAAGCGCGTCCGCGAGGACATCCGCAGCCTGCAGCAGCGCCTGGGCATCACCAGCGTGTACGTGACCCACGACCAGGAAGAGGCCTTGGCGATCAGCGACCGGGTCGTGGTGATGAACCAGGGCATCATCGAGCAGATCGGTTCGCCGCACGTGCTCTACACCCGGCCTGCGTCGCGTTTCGTGGCCGATTTCATCGGCTCTGCCAACTTCATCCCCGGTCACTACGACGGCAAGGCGATCGACGTGCTCGGGTACCGGCGCCCCCACGTGCAGGACATGGCGAGCGGGCCCGTCACGGTGATGGTGCGCCCGGAGGCGATCGAGTTCGCCCGCGAGGGTGAGGAGGGCGTCGAGGCGACGTACCTGAGCAGCGCCTACCTGGGGCCCGTCACCGAGTTCATCTTCGACATCGGCGGGGTCGAGGTGTTCGCGACCATCTCCGGTCTCGGCATGTCGGTCGCCGAACGCGGCGACACGGTCCGGCTGCGCTTCAACGAGGCTGGCGTGTCGCTGCTGCCGCCGGAGTAACGGGCGCGGCCGGCAGCGCGGTCACGATGGCTCGACACCCGGGGCCGACGCGTGCTCGCGGGCCGCGACCTCGCGCCGCACGATCGGCGCCACCTCGGTACCGAGCAGCTCGATCGAGCGCAACACCTGCGCGTGCGGCAGCGTGCCGAGCCCCATCTGGAAGAGCGCCCGGCGGTGTCCGAAGAGCGCATGCTGGGCCAGGACCTTCTCGGCCACCTGCTCGGGATCGCCGACCGCCAACGAGCCGCGCGGTTCGCGCATGGCCTCGAACTGTTCGCGCGTCATCGGCGGCCAGCCGCGCTCGCGGCCGATGCGCGTCATCACCGCGGCGTAGGGCGCGAAGGCCGTGTCCGCCGCCGCCTGCGACGTGGGCGCGACGAAGGCGTGGCCGTTCACGCTCATCGGCACGAGCGCCGGGTCGAAGCCGCCGCGCCTCAACCCCTCGCGGTGGATCCCGGCGAACGGCACGAAGCGCTCGGGCAGACCGCCGATGATCGCAAGCGCCATGGGCAGTCCCAGCATGCCGGCGCGCAGCGCCGATTCGGGCGTGCCGCCGACGCCCACCCACACCGGCAGCGGGTCTTGCACGGGGCGCGGATGGACCTCCTGGCCGTCGAGCGGCGCGCGCGTGCTGCCGCGCCACGTCACGCGCGTGCGCTCGCGCACGGCCAGCAGGAGCTCGAGCTTCTCGGCGAACAGCCGGTCGTAGTCCTCGAGCGCGTAGCCGAAGAGCGGGAACGACTCGGTGAACGAGCCGCGGCCCGCCAGCACCTCGGCGCGGCCGTTCGACAGCAGGTCGAGGGTCGCGAAGCGCTGGAACACGCGGATCGGATCGTCTGACGACAGCACCGTCACGGCCGACGTCAGACGCAGCCGCTCGGTGCGCTCCGCGATGGCGGCGAGCACCACCTCGGGTGCCGAGACGAGGAAGTCGGCGCGGTGGTGCTCGCCCACTCCGAACACGTCCAGGCCCACCTGCTCGGCGAGGACGGCCTCCTCGACGATCTGACGCATCCGTTGCACGGGCGCGATCGTGTGGCCGGTGCTGGGGTCCGGCCCATGGTCGCCGAACGTGAACACGCCGAGCTCGAACGGCGCGGGTGTGTGCACGGCCGCCGCGCTCACGCCGGCTCGGCCTCGCTGCTCAGCGTGAGCGCCACGCAGCCACGGAGCGTGTTGGCGACGATGCAGGAGCGCTCGGCGATCGTGACGAGCCGCGCCAGCAGCGCGTCGTCGCCACTGGCACGCACGTGCAGGTGGGCAGCCGAGAAGCGTGGGGGCGCGTCCTCGAGGTCGCCGCGCACCTCGACGCGGACGTCGGTGAGTGCCGCCTCGCGGGACGCGATCGCAGCCAGCAGCGTGCTCGTGAAGCACCCCCCAAGCGCCGCGAGCAGCAGTTCACCGCCCATCGGCCCGCGGTCGCTGCCCCCCTTCGCCACTGGACGGTCGACCACCAACGTGTGTTCACGGACGCGAGCGGCGCTGGCGCTCGGACCGGCCTGCTCGAGGGTAACGACGATCGTGTTCGCCATGCTGGGCCTCCCACCGCGGTCTGCGCCCTGGCGCGCCGCCTCGCCCGAGGGTACGTCGCTGCGGCCGAGGCGGTCGGTCGCCATCGCGACCGCACCGCGCGGGCTACGCTGCGGCGTGCACTTCGACCTCGAACACCCCGTGCTCGTGTACGCCTGCGACATCGACGGCTGCCTCGCGGCGGTCGGCCATGCGGCGTACGATCTCGTCGCCCTGCAGGCGCTGGCCGAGCGCAACCGCGCCAGCGAGGACGACCCCACCATCCCCGCCCTCACGTTCGTGACGGGGCGCCCGCACGCCTACGTCGACGCCCTCATGCAGGCCCTCGACGTGCGGCTGCCGGCGTCGTTCGAGAACGGCGTCGGGCTCGCCACCCGGCACCCGTACGAGGCCTGGTTGATCGACGAGGCGGAGGCGGCGAGGGGCGCGATGGACGAGGCTCGCTCGCTGCTCGAGGCGCACGACGAGGTCTTCCTCCAGTTCGGCAAGGTCGCCTCGCTCAGCGTGTTCGACGCCACGGGCGAGCGCGATGTCCCAGCTCTGGCCGCCTTCCTGCGCGCGTTCGTCGCCGAGCGGTCGCTCGGCGTCGACGTCGACCCCTCGACGGACTGCGTGAACCTGCTGCTCCCCGGCATCGACAAGGCGGTCGGCTTCGAAGCGCTGTGCGAAACGCTCGACCTGCCCGAGGCGGCCGTGGCCGGGATCGGCGACAGCGTCGGCGACGTGGCGTGGCTGCGGCGCTGCGGCGTCAGCATCGCACCGGCGGGTGCGGTGAGCGAGGTCAAGGACGTCGTCGACGCGGTCTCGGACCTGTTCGATGTCGCGGCTGCCCTGGAGGCGTACGACGCGCTCATCGCGGCCAACCGGGTGCTTGCAGCGCGGTAGGATCGCCAAGATGATCGGACCACTCACGGGCAAGGTCGCGCTCGTCGCCGGCGCCACGCGCGGCGCCGGGCGTGGCATCGCGGTGGCGCTCGGCGAGGCGGGCGCGACGGTGTACTGCACCGGTCGCAGCTCGCGCACGTCGCCGCGCCCGAAGCGGCCCGACGACGCGAGCCCGTTCGAACTGCGCGGTCGCCCCGAGACGATCGAGGAGACCGCCGAGCTGGTCGAGGCCGCCGGTGGCACCGGCATCGCGGTGCGGATCGACCACACCGACGAGATCCAGGTCGAGGCCTTGCTGGCCCGCATCGAACGCGATGGCGGCCGCCTCGACGTGCTGGTCAACGACGTGTGGGGCGGCGACGCGCTGACCGAGTGGGGCGTGCCGTTCTGGGAGCTCGACCTCGCCAAAGGACGCACCATGCTCGAGCGCGGCCTGTTGTCGCACCTGATCACGGCACGCCACGCGGCGGGGCTCATGGTGAGCGCCGGGAGCGGGCTGGTGGTCGAGATCACCGACGGCGAGCGGCTCGATTACCGTGGCACGCTCTTCTACGACATGGTCAAGACCAGCGTGATCCGCGCAGCGTTCGCGATGTCCGAGGAACTGCGCCCGCACGGCGTGGCGGCTCTGGCGCTCACGCCAGGGTTCCTGCGCTCCGAGGCGATGCTCGAGCACTTCGGCGTCAGCGAGGCCACCTGGCGCGACGCCGTGGCGATCGACCTCAACTTCGTCCACTCCGAGACGCCGCGCTTCGTCGGACGCGCCGTGGCAGCGCTGGCCGCCGACCCGGACGTGATGGAGCGCAGTGGCCGCGTGTGGTCGTCGTGGACGCTGGCGCGCGACTACGGCTTCAGCGACGTCGATGGCGCCCGACCCGACTGGGGCACGCATGCCGATCGCCAACCGTTCGGGCGCGCCGCGCGCGCGGCGCATCGGCGCTTCCTGCGTGCCTTCGAGCGCGACGACGCCTGAGCATGCCCGCACCGAGGACCACGGTAGGCTCGGTCAGCGCCGCGGCGCGCGGGCGCCGCCCGGCAGCGGCCACCTTGCCATGACCCACGCCCCCTACGTCACCCACTTGCTCGCTCTGGCGACGCGCACCCGAGACCCGCTCCGTCTCGCGGTCGCCTTGCGTGTGCAGCACCCGGAGTGGGGTGCGCGAGCGACCTATACCGCCTACGGCGTGCGCGACCTGCTCGATCACCTCGGCTGGCCGCTCGACACGACGCTGCCGAACCGCTTCGAGGCGTTCGCGCAGGAACTCGCCGACGCCCACCCCGAACCGTTGTGGGCGCTGCGGCGTAGCCAGATGCGGCAGCTGTTGTCGTTGATCGAGCGTCCGCAGCCGCTCACGCTGCGCCAGCGCCGCGGGGCTCCCGGGGTCGACGGGGCGTTGGCGCCCTTGCTCGTCGCCTGTGCTGATCGCGGCTTGACCCTCGCCGACATCCGCCATGCGCTCGGGATCGAACTGGGGCTGTCGCGCTCGGGGCTCGTCGGCGTAGGCGGCGCGGCCGGCACCGACGACTCGGGCGGGCCCGACGTGGCCGGACCCGGCGTTGCGGGTCTGACGGGTCTCGTCGCGGCGCTGGCACCCTGGCGCGCGGAGGTGGGTGGCCTCGAGCTCGGGCACTACGTCGACGTGTTGCGCCGCAGCGATCGCGAGTTCCACCCGGACGTCCTGCGGGCGGCGACCTTACGCGACCTGGCGGCCCTCGGCCGCGCCTCGATGCCCAGCCCAGAGCAGCGCCTGGAGGCGAGCCTCGCCGAGTTGGTCGAGCACGACGACGACGACGAGGACGCCTTCGTGGTTCCGGCGCGTCGTGGGGCGATGCAGGCATGACGCGGCTGCTGCCCTCGTTCGCCGACCTCATGCTGCTGCCGACGCTCGTCGACCCCGACGCCGAGGTGCGGCTCGAACACGATCGGATCGTGGTCAGGAGCGCGCAGCAGACGCTCATGCGGCAGACGCTCGCGGTCTACCCACACGTCGCCGCGCGGGTTCGCGGGGACGACGAACTGGTGCTCGAGCCGCTCGTGCCTGCTCGGGCCCGCGTGGTCCTGGTGTGGCCCGCGGGTGAGACGGTGGGCGTCACGGTGTGGCCCAACGGCTTCGTGTCGATCAGGCGCGCCGACGCCACGCTCGACGCGTCGCTGGAAGGCGACGGCGTAACGCTGGTGGAGTGCCCGGACGGAGAGACGCTGGCCGAGGCCCTCGCCCGGCTCGAGACGTGACGCTGCCGGGTCGGTGCGGCGGTGCTCAGGGCTCGGCGGCGAGCTGCTCCTCGTCGGCTTCCGCCTCACGGAGCCGGAACAGCACCTCCTCGTACTCGAGGGTCCACGGTTCGTCGCGCTCGACCGCGTCAAGGCATGTGCCGCAGACGAGGCCGAGCACCTCGGCGGGACGTTCGTGGCAGAGCTCGCACAGGCCTTCTTCAGGGATCGCTGGCGTGAGACCGACGTCGCTGTCCATGTGCGCCTCCTTCACTCCAGCCTAGGGCATCGCGACCGGTCGCACGGTCGACGCGCCGACGCGTGTGAGCAGCGTGGTCGGGGACGGTACCCTGGCGCGTGAGCCGACCACAGCGCCTCGCGTTCTGGACCCTGTGCGGCGCGATGGGGCTGGTGACGCTGACGCTTGCGACGGTCGCCACGGCGGTGCCTTTGTACGCCGTGGCGCTCGGCCTCGACGCCGCCACCGTCGGCCTCCTGGTGGCGCTCCCGAACGTGTTCCCCGTGCTGCTCGCCGTGCCCGCCGGCCGAGCCGTCGACGGGAAGGGGGCGCTGCGCTGGATGCTGGTCGGGAGCCTCGGGTTGGTGAGCGCACCGCTGATCGTCGCCACGGTCGGCGGCACCGGCGCGCTGGTGGCCGGCCAGCTGCTGCTCGGGCTCTTCCACGTGTTCCTGACGCTGGCCTCGCAGGCGTTCGTGGCGACGCTCGGAACGCGAGCGAGCTTCGAGCGCGACTTCGCGTGGTACTCGACCTCGCTCGCCGCGGGTCGGCTCGGTGGGCCGCTGCTGGCAGGGGTGATGATCGACGCCGCCGGGTTCCGGCCGGCGTTCGCGGTCGTGACCGGCGCCCTGCTGCTCAGCACGGTCCTGATCGCCACCTTGCGGCGGTGGCGACCCGAGCACGACGCGACCGTGGCCACGCCACGTCAGGCCCGCGACGAGCCGGTAGCCGGCAGCCCGCCGACCGACGCTCCACGGCCAACCGCCGCCCCACCGCCCGCCGGCGCGCGCGCGTTGCTCGGCAACGTCGGGCTCCAGCTCGCGGTGCTGTCGAGCGCCGGGGTGTTCGTCGCCATCGCGGTCAGGCAGGCGTTCCTGCCCGTGTACCTGAGCGAGCTGTCGTACAGCGCCACCAGCATCGGCGCGCTCCTGAGCCTCGGTGGGCTGGCCGCCGTGCTGGTGCGGCCGATCATGCCACTGCTGTCGCGCACGATGGGCGGTCCGGCGCGAACCCTCGTGGTCGCCATGTCGGCCGTCGCCGTCGGCGTGGGGTTGACGGGGCTCGTCTCCTCGTACGGCGTCATCGCGCTGCTCACCGTGACCGCCGGCCTCGGCGCAGGCGTCGGCTTGCCGCTGTCGATCGTGACCGTGGCGTCGCACGTCGATCCGCGCAGCCGCGGCCTGGCCCTCGGGATCCGGCTCTCGCTCAACCGGGTGGCGCAACTGGTCGCACCCGTCGCCATCGGTGCGGTGGTGGCTGCCTCGGGCTTCGCGCTCGGCTTCGCCCTCGCGGGCGGCGCGTTGGCCGCCCTCGCGCTCCTGGCAGCGGCGCGGGTCGGAGCGTTCGAGGCCGCCGCGTTGGACGGTGGGCGACCGATCGCCTAGCATGGTTGGCCATGGCATGGACGCTGCTGATCATCGCCGGGTCCTGTGAGGCGGCGTGGGCCGTCGACCTGCTGCCGAACGGCGGGACGCCGTGACCACCGGCACCGTTCGACGCGACGCCGACGCGAGCCGCGCGCTGGCGGCGTGGTCGCGCGACGTCGAACGCGTCGGCGGAGCGGCTCCGATCGACGCCTTCGTCGCCGCCCGCGCGCGAGCGCGGCGGCTCGGTGCCCACGTGGTGCGCGACGCAGTCGGCGAGCGCGTCGAGTTCGGCTTCTGGGCGCACGATCTGGACGATCGGCGCGTGCCAGACGAGCGCGTGCGCCTCGAGCTCCACATCCCGCATGGCGCGGTCGATCCGTCGGCACCGCCGTCGCTCGCACGCTTCACCCGCGTGCGACTGCCGCTCGAGCGCGACGGTGGCTTCTTCTGGGTGGCCGTGCGGGGCCTGCCGATCGGCACGCGCTCGCGCCTGGGCGCCCTCTACGCGTTGGCCTTCGCCGACGAGCACGGCTCCTGGACGACCCGCCCGGACCCGCTCGGCGCGTCGTACCCGTTCGGCGCCTTCGCGCCGGCCGAGGTCTACGACGTCGCCGCGATGCACGAAGGGCGCGCCGACGCAGGCACCTTCGAGGGCCTGGCGGCGGGCCCGCAGGCGGCGGCGGGCGACGGCGTACCACGCTTCTCGGCGCCGACCAACGTGCTGCAGCTCCACGTCGCCAGCGCCACGAAGGGCGGCACCATCGCCGACCTGACACGCGTGGTGCGGCGTGTGGCCGAGAAGGTCGCCGCCGGCGCCGAGCTCACGCCCTTCGAGCGCTGCTTCAGCGAGTACGACGCCATCCAGCCGCTGCCGCTCGAGCCGACGATCGANCGCGAGGCCGGTCAGCGGCCGTGGTCGCCCCTGGCCGGGCCGGGCGTCGCGGCCGACGCAGACGCCGACACCGGGGTCGAGGTCGACGTGGCATTGCGTCGGCCCGACGTTCACGACTGGGG
>SL_3KL_010_SEDDRAFT_10005019_pt1 | contig 11909 bp, 14 predicted proteins | sample SodLakKL_010_SED_2_FD_10381 | JGI IMG/M metagenome (IMG submission 10381)
GGTGCTCGAACCAATGGCGCACTCAATGGCGACCCCCCGCCAAGGGGGGCGACGCGCCCCCCTTGGAACCCCGCGGACCGAATGGATCGAAACGATGGGCCCAGGGCCCGACAGGGAGAGAAACATGGCAAGCACCGTGATCAGGAACGGCACGATCGTCACCCATGACCTGACCTATGCGGCGGATGTGAGGATCGAGGACGGCAGGATCGTCGAGATCGGGCTGGGGCTGTCGGGGGAGACCGAACTCGACGCCTCGGGCTGCTACGTCATGCCCGGCGGGATCGATCCGCATACGCATCTGGAGATGCCCTTCATGGGCACCTATTCCACCGACGACTTCGAAAGCGGCACGCGCGCCGCCCTTTCGGGCGGCACCACGATGGTCGTCGATTTCGTCCTGCCGGGCCAGGGCCAGGGGCTGATGGACGCCGCCAAGATGTGGCACAACAAGTCGGGCCGCGCCAATTGCGACTATTCCTACCACATGGCGATCACCTGGTGGGGCGAGCAGGTCTGGAACGACATGGAGGAGAGCATCAAGGCCGGGATCACCAGCTTCAAGCATTTCATGGCCTACAAGGGCGCGCTGATGGTCAATGACGACGAGCTTTTCGCGTCCTTCCGGCGCGTCGGCGACCTGGGCGGGCTGGCACTGGTGCATGCCGAGAACGGCGATGTCGTGGCGGAACTGACCGCGAAGCTCCTGGCCGAGGGCAATAGCGGGCCGGAGGGGCACGCCTATTCCCGCCCGCCGCAGGTCGAGGGCGAGGCGACGAACCGCGCCATCATGATCGCCGACATGGCCGGCGTGCCGCTCTACGTGGTGCATGTCAGCTGCGAGGAGAGCCACGAGGCGATCCGCCGCGCGCGCGCCCAAGGCAAGCGGGTCTGGGGCGAGCCGCTGATCCAGCACCTGACGCTCGACGAGAGCGAGTATTTCCACCCAAACTGGGACCATGCCGCGCGCCGGGTGATGTCGCCGCCCTTCCGTTCGAAGGACCATCAGGCGAGCCTCTGGGCCGGGCTGCAATCGGGCTCGCTGAGCGTCGTCGCCACCGACCACTGCGCCTTCACCACCGAGCAGAAACGCATGGGCGTGGGCGATTTCTCAAAGATCCCCAACGGTACCGGCGGGCTCGAGGACCGGATGCCGATGCTCTGGACGCATGGGGTGGCGACCGGGCGGCTGACGCCGAACGAGTTTGTCGCCGTCACCTCGACCAATATCGCCAAGATCCTGAACCTCTACCCGAGGAAGGGCTCGGTGCTGGTCGGCGCGGATGCCGACCTCGTCGTCTGGGACCCCGAGAAGGAAAAGACCATCACCGCCGGCGCCCAGCAATCCGCGATCGACTACAACGTCTTCGAGGGGCAGAAGGTCAGGGGCCTGCCGCGCTTCACGCTGACCCGCGGCAAGGTGGCGGTGCATGACGGCGAGATCCGCACCGAGGAGGGCCACGGCAAGTTCGTCGGCCGCGAGGCGCGGCCCGCGGTCAACCGCGCGCTCAGCCAGTGGAAGGAGCTGACCGCGCCGCGGCCGGTCACCCGCACCGGCATTCCCGCGACGGGGGTCTGATGCGCGACGCCGCGACGGTGCCGGTGATCGAGGCGCGGGGCCTGGGCCTGACATTCGAGACGAATGACGGCCCGGTCCATGCGCTCAAGGACGTGGACCTGACGATCCACAAGGGCGAATTCGTCAGCTTCATCGGCCCCTCGGGCTGCGGCAAGACGACCTTCCTGCGGGTCGTCGCCGATCTCGAGCACCCGACCGAGGGCACGATCACGGTCAACGGCATGTCGCCGGCCGAGGCGCGGCGCGCGCGCGCCTATGGCTATGTCTTCCAGGCCGCGGGCCTCTATCCCTGGCGGACGATCGAGGGCAACGTGAAGCTGCCGCTCGAGATCATGGGCTATCCCCGCGGCGAACGGGCCGAGCGGGCGCGGCGGGTTCTGGAGCTCGTCGAGCTGACGGGATTCGAGAAGAAGTTTCCCTGGCAGCTTTCCGGGGGCATGCAGCAGCGCGCCTCGATCGCCCGGGCGCTGGCCTTCGACGCCGACATCCTGCTGATGGACGAGCCCTTCGGCGCGCTCGACGAGATCGTGCGCGACCGGCTGAACGAGGAGCTTCTGAAGCTCTGGGCGCGGACCGAGAAGACCATCGGCTTCGTCACGCATTCGATCCCCGAGGCGGTCTACCTGTCGACCAAGATCGTGGTCATGTCGCCGCGCCCGGGCCGGATCACCGACGTCATCGAGAGCCCGCTGCCGCGCGAGCGGCCGCTCGACATCCGCGACAGCCGCGACTTCATCGACATCGCCCACCGCGTGCGCGAGGGGCTCAGGGCGGGGCATGTCGATGACTGATCCGCGGGCAAGGGACCGGCGGACATCCGTTCCGAAGAGGCCGGGATGAGAAACCTCCTGCCCGTCCTCACCGTCGCCGTCGCGCTGATCCTCGCCTGGTATGTCGCCGTCGTGCCGATGAACGCGCAGTGGGAGCGCGACCAGGCGGCGCGGGCGGGGACCGAGATCGGGTTCTCGGAGCTTGTCGCGCGGACCATGGCACAGGACCGCCCGCGGCTGCCGGCGCCGCACCAGGTCGTGGCGGAGCTCTGGCAATCGACCTGGGTCGAGGAGCGCCACGGCCGCCGCGGCTGGTGGAACACCGGCACGCTCTCGAACCGCAGCCTCGTCTGGCACGGCTGGGTGACGCTCTCGGCCACCATGCTGGGCTTCGTCATCGGCACCGGTCTCGGCGTCATGCTGGCCGTCGGCATCGTCTACAACCGGGCGATGGACGCCTCGGTCATGCCCTGGGCGATCGCCAGCCAGACGATCCCGATCATCGCGCTGGCGCCGATGATCATCGTCGTGCTCAATTCGGTCGGCATCACCGGCCTGATCCCCAAGGCGATCATCGCCGCCTATCTGAGCTTCTTTCCCGTCGTCGTCGGCATGGTGAAGGGGTTGCGCGCGCCCGACGCGATGCAGCTCGACCAGATGAAGACCTGGAACGCGAGCGGGTTGCAGGGTTTCCTCAAGCTGCGCCTGCCCTCGTCGATGCCCTATTTCTTCGCCTCGATGAAGATCGGCATCGCCGCCTCGCTGGTCGGCACGATCGTCGGCGAGCTGCCGGTGCAGCAGGGGGGGCTGGGCGTGCGGCTCCTCTCGGGCAGCTATTACGGGCAGACGGTGCAGATCTGGGCCGCGCTCTTCGCCGCGGCGATCCTGGCGGCGACGCTGGTCGGCATCATCGGCGCGATCCAGCGCGCGACGCTGCGGCGCATGGGGCTCGCGCCATGAGCGGGGCACTCGCCTTGGTGCCGCCCTGGGCGCGGCTGGTGCTGGCCACGGCGCTTGTCGTCGCCCTCGTCCTGATCCTGCGCCTGCCGACGGCCGGCGCGCCCGATCCGCGGCTTCTGCTGCTTCTCGCGATCTGGCTCGGCGCCTGGGCGGCGAATGCCTGGCTGGTCGCGGCCTTTCCGGGGCGGCGGACCGGGGCGCTGGCGGCGGTGATCTTCGGCGCGACGCTGATCGGGCTGTGGGAGCTTGCCACCCGGCTCTACGAGGTGCCGCGGGTGATCCTGCCACCGCCCTCGATGATCGGTGCGCGGCTCGTGGCCTCGACCGAACTGCTCTGGATCGACGTCGTGCAGACCTTCTTCAAGGGCGCGCTTGCCGGCTTCGCCATCGGCACCGGCGCGGCGATCCTGTTCGCGCTGATCGTCGATCGCTTCGACTTCCTGCGCCGGGGGCTCTTGCCGGTGGGCAACTTCCTCGCCGCGCTGCCGATCATCGGCACCGCGCCGATCATGGTCATGTGGTTCGGCTTCGACTGGCCGTCGAAGGCCGCGGTCGTCGTCGCCATGGTCTTCTTCCCGATGCTGGTCAACACCGTCCAGGGACTGGCCGCGACCGAAGCGATGCAGCGCGACCTGATGCGCACCTGGTCGGCGAGCTGGCTGCAGACGCTTCTTGCCCTGCGTCTGCCGGCGGCCATGCCCTTCATCTTCAACGGGCTCAAGATCGCGGCAACGCTGTCGCTGATCGGCGCGATCGTCGCCGAATTCTTCGGCTCGCCGACCCGCGGCATGGGTTTCCGCATCTCGACCGAGGTCGGGCGCTTGCAGCTCGACATGGTCTGGGCCGAGATCGCGGTCGCCGCGCTCGTGGGCTCGACATTCTACGGTTTCTGGGCTCTGCTCGAGCGCCGGGTGACCTTCTGGCACCCGTCGCAGCGTGGCAGGTAACTGCCGGGTGTTCCGGCCAACATGGAGGTGACTGAAATGAAGGTAAGACTGACGAGTATGGCGGCGGCCTTCGCGCTCGCCGCGGGTTCCGCACAGGCGCTCGACGACGTGACGCTGCAGCTGAAATGGGTGACCCAGGCGCAGTTTGCGGGCTACTATGTCGCGCTCGAGAACGGCTATTTCGAGGAGGAGGGGCTCAACGTCACCATCCGCCCCGGCGGGCCCGACATCGCGCCGCCGCAGGTGATCGCCGGCGGCGGCGCCGACGTGATCGTCGAATGGATGCCCGCCGCTCTCGCCGCGCGCGAACAGGGCCTGCCGCTGGTCAACATCGCCCAGCCCTTCGTGCGCTCGGGGATGATGCTGACCTGCCTTGCCGATACCGGCATCACCGGGCCCGAGGATTTCCGCGGCCGCACCCTGGGCGTCTGGTTCTTCGGCAACGAATACCCGTTCCTGAGCTGGATGAGCACGCTCGGCATCCCCACCGATGGCGGCGAGGACGGAGTCGAGGTGCTGCGCCAGGGCTTCAACGTCGATCCGCTCCTGCAGCGGCAGGCCGACTGCATCTCGACCATGACCTACAACGAGTACTGGCAGGTGATCGATGCCGGCATCTCGGAAGACGAACTCGTGACCTTCAAGTACGAGGACCAGGGCGTCGCGACGCTGGAAGACGGGCTCTACGTGCTGGAAGACCGGCTCGAGGATCCGGAATTCGTCGACAAGATGGCCCGCTTCGTGCGCGCCTCGATGCGCGGCTGGCGCTGGGCCGAGGAAAACCCCGAGGAGGCCGCCGACATCGTCCTCGACTATGACGAGACCGGCGCCCAGACCGAGGCGCACCAGGTCCGCATGATGGGCGAGATCGCGCTCCTGACCGAGGGGTCTTCGGGCGTCCTCGATGTCGAGGCGTACCAGCGGACGGTCGAGACCCTGCTCGGCGGCGGCTCCGACCCGGTCATCACCCGCGAGCCCGAGGGTGCCTGGACCCATGCCGTGACCGACGCGGCCTTCGACTGATCGACGCGCGCGGCCGGGGGCGACCCCGGCCGCCAGCCGCCATGCACACGACCTTCGTCATCGAGACACGCGGTCCCGGCATTTACGAGTTCACCGACCGCCTGCGCGGCTGGGTGACGGGCGAGGGGCTGCTGACGCTCTTCATCCGCCACACATCGGCGAGCCTGCTGATCCAGGAGAACGCGGCGCCAGAGGTGCAGACCGATCTCATGGCCTTCCTTCACCGGCTGGCACCGCCCGCAGATGACCCGAGCATGTCGTATCTGCGCCACCGCGACGAGGGCCCCGACGACATGCCCGCCCATATCAAGGCAGCACTCCTGCCCGTGAGCCTGCAGATCCCGGTGATCGGGGGCCGCATGGCGCTGGGCACCTGGCAGGGCGTCTACCTCGTCGAGCACCGCACGCGGCCGCACCGGCGCAAGGTGGTGGCGATGCTGCGCTGATGCTCCCGCAATCCTGGTTCGAACGCCCCGCCGTCGAGGTCGCGCCCGAGCTCATCGGGGCGGAACTGATCCTGCGCGGCTGCGGCGGCATCGTCACCGAGACCGAGGCCTATTGCCCCGACGATCCCGCCTCGCACAGCTTCCGCGGCCCGACGGCGCGCAACGCGGCGATGTTCGGCCCCGGCGGGCGCGCCTATGTCTACCGGTCCTACGGCATCCACTGGTGCCTGAACGTGGTCTGTGGCCGGGGCCACGGCGTGCTGATCCGCGCCTTCGAGCCGCGCTTCGGCATCGGGCGGATGCAGGCGCGGCGGAGGACCGGGGACTTGCGGCTGATCGCCTCGGGGCCCGGACGGGTCGGGCAGGCGCTCGGCGTCGGGCCGGGGGACAACCACGCCCCCTTCGACGCGCCCGATTTCTGCGTCCGGCCGGGCGTGCCGGTCGAGGTGATGGTCGGCCCGCGCATCGGCATCACCCGCGCCGCCGACTGGCCGCGCCGCTTCGGGATGAAGGGATCCCCCTTCCTCAGCCGCCCCTTCCGGTGACCCCCGACGCCGGGCCCGGCCCGCAAACCGGCCCCCCCCGGACTCCACGAGGCTCCCGCCCCTCGTCCAGCTGTGCGTTTTACGCACAACTCTCCTCGCGTTGGGCCGGGCGCCGCGCCCCTGCGGGACGCGGCGCGGGGGCGCTGCCGCCGGCGTCGCGCTCTGGATCGGCGCGCGGGCCGGGACTGCGGGAGTCCTACGCGAGTCCTACGCCTTGCGCAGCCCCTCCGACCGACCGCAGGATGGGCCCGGACCGCCCCTCCTCAGGCCTTGCCCCGGTAGATCTCGACCAGCTTCGCCAGCATTTCCAGCGCTTCCTCGCGCGGCCTCTGGAAGCTGTTGCGGCCGATGATCGAGCCGTTGCCGCCGCCGTCGCGGATGGCGCGGGCGTCGTCGAAGACCGAATCCGCGCCCTTCTTCGCGCCGCCCGAGAAGACCACGATCCGCCGCCCGTTGAACGCCGCCTGCATGCAATGCGCGACGCGCGCCGCCTGGCTGGCGACGTCGATCTTCTGCGCCTCGTAGACCTGCTTCGCCTCGCCGAGTTCCAGATGGTCGGTCGAGAGCTTGATCTTGATGACATGCGCGCCCAGAAGGGCGGCGATCTGCGCCGCATAGGCGGCGATGTCGATCGCCGTCTCGCCCTCCTTCGTCAGCGCCTCGCCGCGCGGATAGGACCAGATCACCGTGGCGACGCCCTTCGCCGCGGCCTCCTCGCGCAGGGCACTGATCTCCTCGAACATCTCGAGCGCCATGTCCGAGCCCGGATAGATCGTGAAGCCGATGGCCGAGCAGCCCAGCCGCAGCGCGTCATCGACCCCCGCCGTGATCGCCTGGTTCTTGCCGGCGGTGTCCGACATCAGCGAATTGGCCGAGTTGCATTTGAGGATGGTCGGGATCTGGCCGGCATAGGTGTCGGCCCCGGCCTCGATCATGCCCAGCGGGGCGGCATATGCGTTGAGCCCCGCGTCGATGGCGAGCTGGTAGTGGTAATGCGGGTCGTAGGCGGCGGGATTGGCGGCGAAGCTGCGCGCCGGGCCGTGCTCGAAGCCCTGATCGACGGGCAGGATGATCATCTTGCCGGTGCCGCCGAGCTTGCCGTGCATCAGCATCCGGCAGAGATTGGCCTTCACGCCCGGCGTGTCGCCTTCGTAATTGGAAAGGATTTTCTGAACGGTTCTGGTCGCGCGCATCGCGAACTCCTGTGGTTGGCAACTGCCGCAGGATTACCGGTCAAGGAGCGGGGCGACAATGCCCAAGGGCGGCGCATCGCCGCTGACGCGTCGGAAAACGCGAGCAATTCGCGCCTTCGCAGGCAAGGGGCGCGCCTCCGGTCCCGGCCGCGCGCCCCGCCCCTGCTTCCGGGCATGCGCCCGGAGGCGAAGCCGCGATCAGTTGCGCGCGCGGTCGACCATCTTGCCCTTGGCGATCCAGGGCATCATGCCGCGCAGCTTCTCGCCGACCTGCTCGATCTGATGCGCGTCGTTGAGCCGGCGCGTGGCCTTGAAGCTGGGCTGGCCGACGGCGTTTTCCTGCATGAAGTCGCGCACGAACTTGCCGGTCTGGATGTCGGTCAGCACCTCCTTCATCCGCCGCTTGGTCTCCTCGCGCGGCAGGATCCGGGGGCCCGAGACGTATTCGCCGTATTCGGCGGTGTTCGAGATCGAGTAGTTCATGTTGGCGATGCCGCCCTCGTAGATCAGGTCGACGATCAACTTCACCTCGTGCAGGCATTCGAAATAGGCCATCTCGGGCTCGTAGCCGGCCTCGACCAGGGTCTCGAAGCCCATGCGGATCAGTTCGACGAGGCCGCCGCAGAGCACCGCCTGCTCGCCGAAGAGGTCGGTCTCGCATTCCTGGCGGAAGTCGGTCTCGATGATGCCCGAGCGGCCGCCGCCGATGGCGGCGCAGTAGCTCAGGCCGAGTTCCATCGCGCGGCCCGTGGCGTCGTGGTGGACGGCGACGAGGCAGGGCACGCCGCCGCCCTTGACGTATTCGCCGCGGACGGTGTGGCCGGGGCCCTTGGGGGCCATCATGATGACGTCGACGCCGGGCTTCGGTTCGATCAGGCCGAAATGGACGTTGAGGCCGTGGGCGAAGGCGATGGCGGCGCCCTCGCGCAGATGGTCGTGGACATGCGCGCGGTAGGTCGCGGCCTGCAACTCGTCGGGCATGGTGAACATGATCAGGTCGCACCAGGCGGCGGCTTCGGAGATGCCCATGACCTGCAGGCCCTCGGCCTCGGCCTTCTTCGCCGAGGGCGAGCCCTCGCGCAGCGCGATGGCCACGTTCCTGGCGCCCGAGTCGCGCAGGTTCAGGGCATGGGCATGGCCCTGGCTGCCGTAGCCCAGGATCGCCACCTTCTTGTCCTTGATCAGGTTGATGTCGCAGTCGCGGTCGTAATAAACGCGCATTCTTTCCTCCGGGGATGTGTTCGCATGCGAACATACCGGCTGTCAGGCCGCTGAACTGTCCAAATTTTGACGATTGGCCGGGAAAAGTGCAAAATCGGAACGGAATTCAGCCGGATTGTGAAAAGAATCATGAGAATCGACGCGACCGACTTGCGCATCCTGCGCCACTACCAGGCGGAGCCGGCGCTCCCGACATCGGAGCTGGCCGAACGGGCAGGGGTGACGCTGACGACCTGCTGGCGGCGGCTGGAACGGCTGCGCGCGGGCGGCGTGATCCGCGGCGTGCAGGCGGTGATCGACTGGCGCAGGCTGGGCTGGCAGGTGGAGGTGAGCCTGCGCTTCACACTCGACAAGACCAACCCGCGGGCCTTCGACGATTTCATCGAGGCGGCGCGGGCGGTGCCCGAGGTGATCGAGATCCAGACCTTCCTCGGCCGGGTCGATGTCCGGCTCAACGTCATCGCCCGCGACATGGCGCATTACCAGGAGGTCTATCGCGCGCGTATCCTGACGCTGCCGCATATCGCCGATATCGAGGCGCTGATGCATGTCGCCGTCATCAAGGACGAGGAGGTGTTGCCGCTATGATCAGGCCCCATCCGCTCGACCGGGTGATCCTGCGCGGGCTGCAGGAGGACGCCACGCAAAGCGCGCGGAAGCTGGCGGCGGGGCGTCTCAACTCGGCTGCGATCCAGCGGCGGATCCAGAAGCTGGAGGAGGCGGGCGCGATTCGCTCGCGCCGGGTGATCCTGGACCGCGAGGCGCTGGGCTTCGGCGTCACGGTGTTCCTCGGCGTGAAGCTGGCGACCAAGGGGCGGGTGAGCCTTGACGATTTCGAGCGCGCGGTGGCCGCGATCCCCGAGGTGCAGACGGTGCAGCATGTCCTCGGCGTCTACGACTATCGCCTGCGGGTGGTGGCGCGCGACCTCAGCGACTTCGAGCGCGTGCTGCGCCGGCGAATCATGACGCTGCCGGGCGTGGGGCAGGTCGATGCCAATGTGCTGCTGAGCGAGGAGCGGCGGCCGGGGCCGATCTGACGCGGCGATCGTTTCGGACAGCGCCCGCGGAACGGCCCACCCGCCCGCCCCCGTTCCGCGGGCGCTGTCCGTCCGGGGCGTGGGCGAAGGCCGACTTGCGGGGGAAGACGCATCTGCTGCGCGGCGGCGCACAATCCCGGTGCGCGCAGGGGGATAGGCGCGGGGGCCGGCGGCGCCTATCTTGCCACCGGTTTCGGATGAAAGGAGGCGATCATGCCCCAAGTCTCACCCCCCGAGCTTTCTCTCGGGCTCGACACTTTCGGCGATGTCAGCCGCGGCGCCGACGGCAAGCTGAAACCGATGGACCAGGTCCTTCGCGACGTCGTGGACCAGGCGGTGCTGGCCGACGAGTTGGGCATCGACTTCATCGGGCTTGGCGAGCATCACCGCGACGATTTCGCCATCTCGGCGCCCGAGATCGTGCTCGCCGCGATCGCCGGGCGGACGCGGCGCATCCGGCTGGGGACGGCGGTCACGGTGCTCTCGACCGACGATCCGGTGCGGGTGTTCCAGCGGTTCTCGACGCTGAACGCGGTCTCGAACGGGCGGGCCGAGGCGATCCTCGGCCGCGGCTCGTTCACCGAGAGCTACGCGCTCTTCGGCCACGAGCTGCAGGACTACGACCTGCTGTTCGAGGAGCGGCTGGAGATATTCGCCCGGCTCCTGCGCGAGGAGACGGTGAGCTGGCAGGGCAAGACCCGCGCGCCGCTGAAGCAGGCGGCGGTCTATCCGCGGCTGGGCCAGCCCCTGACCACCTGGATCGGCGTCGGCGGCAGCCCCGAATCGGTCATCCGCGTCGTGCGGCACGACCTGCAGCTGATGCTGGCGATCATCGGCGGCGACCCGCTGCGGTTCAAACCCTTCGTCGACCTCTACCACCGCGCCATCGCCCAGACCGGGCAGGAGGCGCGGCCGATCGGCGTGCACTCGCCGGGCTTCGTGGCCGCGACCGACGAGGACGCGCGGGAAAAACTCTGGCCGCATTACCAGGCGATGTTCGGCCGCATCGGGCGCGAGCGCGGCTGGCCGCCGGTGACGAAGGACCGCTTCATCGCCGAGGTGGCGCATGGCGCGCTCTTCGTCGGTTCGCCCGAGACGGTGGCGCGCAAGATCGTGCGCGCGGTCAGGGGGCTGGGCATCCAGCGGTTCGACCTGAAGTATTCGACCGGGCCGCAGCCGCACGAGGAGCTGATGGAGGGGATCCGGCTCTACGGCGAGAAGGTGATCCCGATGGTCCGCGACATGCTGGCAAGCCAGGCGGCGGCCTGAGCCGGGCGTGGCGCGACGGGCCGGCCCGTGCTAGGCTCGGTCCATGGACCTGATCGTCATGGCCTATTACGGGCTGATCTGCGCGGCGCTCGCCGGCGTGGCCGCCGCTTCCGGGCAGCGCGGGCGGATGATCGTGCTCGGTGCGCTCGTCGGTCTGGTCGCGGCGGCGGCGCTGCCGATGCTGCGCGGCGCGCTGGGGGTCTGAGCCGCCGGGTCCGGGCAGCGGGGTCAGGCGGGCCAGGTCTTGGCGACCATGGTCAGCACGTCGTATTGCGCGACGACCTCGTCCTTCTGGTTGGTCACCCGGCAGTCCCAGCGCACCTCGCCGTAATCGCCGTCCTGGCGGGGATTGATCTCCTTGCAGGTGAGCTCGACGCCGAGCGTGTCGCCGGGATTGACGGGCGTCAGGAAGCGCAGGTTGTCGACGCCGTAATTGGCCAGCACCGGGCCCGGATCGGGTTGCACGAAAAGCCCGGCGGCGAAGGAGACGATCAGGTAGCCATGCGCGACGCGGCCCTCGAAGAACGGGTTGGCGCGGGCGGCGTCCTCGTCCATGTGGGCGTAGAAGGTGTCGCCGGTGAAACGCGCGAAATGCTCGATATCGTCGAGCGTCACGGTGCGCTTTTCGGTCACCACCCGGTCGCCGATGCGCAGGTCAGTCAGCGACTTGCGGAACGGGTGGATATCCTCGCGGGTCTCGGCGCCTTGGGTCCAGCGGCCGGTGACGGCGCTCAGCAGGCGGGGGGTGGCCTGCACGGCGCTGCGCTGCATGAAGTGCTTCACCCCGCGGATGCCGCCCATCTCCTCGCCGCCGCCGGCGCGCCCCGGGCCGCCATGGACCAGCATGTAGAGCGGCGAGCCGTGGCCGGTCGAGGTCCTGGCGCTGGCCCGGTTGCCGATCAGCACGCGGCCGTGGGAG
>SL_3KL_010_SEDDRAFT_10005020_pt1 | contig 11909 bp, 8 predicted proteins | sample SodLakKL_010_SED_2_FD_10381 | JGI IMG/M metagenome (IMG submission 10381)
GCATTGTGTAGACCCGGTCACCATCCACATGCAAAATCCTCCTCTCTCCCTCCAGATCGAAACTTCCGATCGGCTCACCGTTCGAATCCAGAACCAGAAACTCCGGCGAATCGTGGGTTTGAAGCCAAAAGTTCTGCCGGCGATCCACCCACATCGCTTCGGCAACCGGTTTGGTATCCGGCATGTGCTCGGAAGCAAGCGATCGAAATTGGTCCATGCCGTCTAACCGTTCCCGGCGCTCTTCGGTGGTAACAGGCTGATTGGGAACCGCTGCCCGGATGGAGTCAGCCGGATCCAGTTTTGCATCGTATGCGGCAATTTCAAAATTCTCATTCCAGGTCATATGGAGTTTACCGTCGTGCCCCCTTGCAAGAAGTGTGGTTCTACCAAACGGGATCCCATTCATCATTCCATCATCTCGTACCAAGAATCCCATCTCCCTGAACTCTACAGCATCATCATCCTTCAATCCATCCTGCAGAGAGCCGGTCCCCAGTACATGAACAAACCAGAAGGCTCCGGGTTCAGGCATCTGATCACGGCTCTGTCTCACGATGTAGTTTCCGGCTTTGTCAACGGTTTGAACTCCAAATCTTGTTCCTTCTATCGACACAAACTCTTCAGGCTGCCACGATCCATTCTCTTCCCGGAAGAATACGCTTCGGTTATTTGCCATATCGAAGACAATCAGCTGATCGTTCTCATCCACAAACATATTGAGTATCGCCCTGAACTCATCCGGTCCGGCACCCTCCCGGCCAATGGTGGTGATAAAATTCCCGGTTTCGTCGTAAACCAGAATGTGATTGGCTTCCTGGTCTGAAACAAAAATCCTTCCCTGTGAATCGCTTTGCAAAAATCTAATTCTTTCAAAAAAGATTCCTTCAGGTTCGTCAAGAGTGAAAAGGTGCGATAGTTCGATCTCCGGCAGGTCTGAAGTACGGATAGGTTCCATTTCGTCATACTCATGACTGCAGGCCACTAAAATTATGCCCGCAACCATCAGAATTAAACTACCCTTGATTTGATTTAGCTTCGCGTTGTATAGATTCATTCTCATAGAGTTATATTGAAATTATCATTATCGTTTCACAGTTAATTGCACAACACAATGATTCGGATCTCAGAAATCTATCACCCTGCGCCCCGCGGTGAAACCCTCATGAACCGACGCTGTCAGGAACTGCGGAGGCTGACAGGTCGGGTTCCTTTTCCCACACTCCCATCAGCAGCAGAATCAGCGTCAGGCTGGTTCCCAGGCCCCAGATTACCACGACGGCCAGGTCGGTCCAGAAATCGTTGGTTCCAAAGATGATTAGCGGCAACAGCCCGCCCATAGTGGTGAGGGAAGTAATCATTACCGTCCGCATTTTGTTTCGGTACACCTGCACCCAGCTTCGAAAGCCGTGAATGCCCAGGCTGCGGCACCGCTGTTTTTCATGAATTAAGAGAATAGAGTTGTTTACCACCACGCCCACTGCAAGGAGGGTTCCCGCAATGGCTCCCTGGTCAAAATTGATATCGTGATAGAGTGCTCCCATCATTACTCCAATCAGGCTGAGCGGAATGGCCAGAAGCACAACAATGGGATCTCTCCAGCTTTCGAGCAAAGCGGAGACAATCATCCATACACAAAGCACGGTTAAAAAAAACAGAAGCAGGTAATTTTTTAACTGTTCACTTTCCCCCCATGAAAAGAAACCACCGCCATACTGTATAGACGCCCCCACCGGAACCGGAACCTGATCTAGTACTGATTCAATATAATTACTTGCAAGACGGAAGGGGCCCAAAAAATCGACCGTAAGCGTTCGGCTGTATGATTGATTGTCTCTGATAATTTGGTTCATGGTTCTCTCTCGGGTTAAAGAAGCCACCTCACTGATTTTGAACATCTTGGTTCCTGACAGCCGGGAACGATCTAAAAAGTCTTCCTCATACTGCGTTTGAGCCTGATTGGATCCCATCAGATATAGCCTCTCGCCGGCCAGCTCAATCACTCCAAATGAATTTGCAGGATTCACATCCAGCTGAATTGCATCAAGCACGTTTCTTCTGTTCAGGTCTTTTAAAGAGAGTCTCTCTTCATCCAGGTTCAGTACATACTGAAACATATCATTCCGGCCCCAGCCTACCGAGTGAATATCCACTTCCTTTACCCGCTGGTTTCTTTTTAATCGTGTAGCAATGTCCTCAGCCAGAAACAGCAGTTCATCATACGAGAAACCTCTCAGGGTTATCCTTTGGCCGGATACACCGCCGCCAAATCCTGTACTGTGTCCATCACCTAACCCACTTACAGAGATGCCGGAGTTACCGGTTCCGGAGGCCAGGTATATAGCCTCACTATAAAAAATGTAGGGCTCGTTGCGAAACAGGTATTCATCTTTGATAAAGAACTGAAGCCGGGCACCGCTGTATTCAGAAATATCAGCTTCGAAATAATCAAATGCTTCCATATAGGGCAGCGCAATGGTTTCAAAATTTCGGACCATTCTGTCGATCTCTTCAATAGGTGTTCCCTGTGGAGTTCGTATGTTGATGAAAATACGCTCCTGCTGAGCCCCTCCCCATGGCGTGCCAAAATAGGTTTCGTTAAAAAATTTATGCGTTAAACCACCAACCCATGGATCAATATCACTGCGATTGTCAAAGTAGGAACGTGTAAATTCCGGCCAGTTTGTGTCGTCCCAATCCGGTTCATCAATGGCGAACAGCGGAATGCCAAACAAGGCTATAAATGCGATGTAGAACACCCACCTGGCTTTATGGCGCCAGTAGAAAAACCTAACCATTACCCTGTTCACCAGCCGGTTGATTCTTTTTTTGAGAGGCTTCTCCTCTTTTTTTATGGTTGCCGGAACCAGCCAAATGAGGGCGTATGGTATCCAGCTAAGGGCTATTAAAACTGAGCACACCAGTGTAAGGGTAAGAGAAATGGCAAGGGGCACCAGGAACAGCTGAAGTTCTTCCATTGCAAAGAACAGAGGAATGAAAATACCAACGGTAGTGAGTGTGCTGCCAAAAACAGGAACCAGGGTGTATGGAAGCTCGTTTTTTACGTGATCAATACGCTTCTCTTTATCGATCGGCAACCTGGGATTGAGTTGTTCAAACACCACAACGGCGTTATCAATAATCATTCCCAGCGCAACTGTAAGGCCTGCCAGAGTGAGTACATTCAACGTGTAGTTCATGAAAAAGAGAATACTCAGGCTCATTAGCAGTGAGAAAAGGATACTTCCCAAAATCACAAACGGAGCGCGAAACCTTCGAATAAACAGCAGAAGAATTACAAAAACAAATAAGAGGCTGAATGCAGACTGGTATTGAAGATCGCCAAACTGCTCACGCAGGTCATCAGTGGAGTCTCGTTCAAGCTGGATGGTGACATCATTGGGCAAACTTGCTTCAATTCTGTCCATCTCATTTCGAACCGTCTCTGCCAGGCCCATTGCGTCTGATCCACTCTCTCTCACAAACAGCATGGTTAGCGCGGGCTTCCCGTTTAGGCGCTTCAGGCTTTTTACGGGATAATCTTCTATCTCAACAGTGGCAATATCCCCCACCTTAATCTGTCGCATACTGTTGGGAATTGCAATTTTCATCTGCCGAATGTCATCAAGTGACTCAAATTGCGGCGGAATTAGCATGCTCAATCTCATGCTGCTCTGCTCTACAAATCCGCTCGACCTCCAATTAAGCCTCTCCCGTATTTCGCCCATTAACTGCCTTGAATCAAAATCGTATCTCTCTAAAAGAGAGGTGTCAAAACGGATTGTCAATGCAGGGTCTTCTGCTCCCTGGATGTCAATATCTGCCAGGCCTTCGAGGCCCAATAGCTGCAATCGAATCTGTTGTGTGGCAAGCTGAAACAGTTCCCGTGACGACCGTTCTCCGCTGATGGAATAAGCCATAAATGTCTCCTGGGCCTGCAGCTCCTGAGGTATTGACCGGCTGATGCTTGGCCGACGAACCTGCGGCGGAAACTCATCGCTCAGCCCGTAGAGATACTCCTGCAGTTCAAGAACCCTGTACTCTACCGGCGTACCCTTTTCGAATGTGATTGTGACACGGGATCGGCCTTCCTGCGAGACCGATCGGATTCGCTCCACATTCCTCAGCCTGGTAGCCACCGACTCCACCCTGCGGGTAATCTCCTGTTCCATCACTTCCGGCGAGGTACTTCCCCAGCCGTAGCTCACCGTAACCGACGGCAACCGCAGGTCTGGGGTCATCTCCATGGGGATATTGAGCCACGCCACAACCCCAACTACAGCGATAAGCATGTAGCTAAGAGAGATGAAATATTTACGTCGGAAGATTTCTTTCATGGCAGATAGCATTGCGAATACTTTATTAGCTAATACGTCCAGCTTTTGTAGTTCAATTTTTTACTCTACTCCACAACATCTTCCCTCACAATCTGGCCCAACATGCGGGGCCTTACCTGCTGAAGGTGGCTAAGGGCAAAATGCCGCCCAACGGCAATGGTATCGCCGGGCGCAATCTCATTATGATTGATGATTGCCCATTCAGAAGTTGCAAATTCCGGATCTACATAGACCCATTCCACAATATTATTATTAAGCTTAAACAGCAGGGTTCTTCCGCCATCTCTTTCCAGAATAGATTCGCGGGGCACCCTTGCAGTACCGCTGTGTGTTTCAGCTCTGATACGGCCTTCCACCGTCATACCCACCCGTAGTGAGCGATCACTGTTGTCAACCTCTACAACTACCTGCCCTGTTTTACTTTCAAAATCTACAACCGGAGCAAGCGATCTGATTTCGCCAACTTTTCGTTGGCCCGATGGAGTTGTGAGTTCTACTGCCATCCCGCGGCTGAGGCGGTTCAATTCAGATTCGAGCACATCAAATCGAATTAATAACCGGCTGTCGTCGATCAATCTCCCTAATTCGCTCCCGGCCGAAATATAGGCCCCTGATGTAACTGCTACGGGAACTGAAAGTTTACCTGAAAAAGGTGCTTTAATTGCTGTATAGGATAAGTCAAGTTTTGCTCTTTCCATCAACATTTCGGCGGCCGCAAGCCCTGTGCTGATGCGTACCATACGGTCTCCATTTCCGTCATTGCCACCCCTGTTTTGACGTTGGCGGGTTTCAATATTATAGGCAACCAGTGCGGTTTCATACTCATTTTCGGCTTGCTGAAGCTGATACTGCCACTCCTGATCATCAAATGCCAAAATGGTTTCGCCCTGCTGAACAAGTTCACCATCTTCAAGATTATTTTCGGCAATAAAGCCGCTGATTCGGGGGCGAACCGTAATATCCCTGATTGGCTCGGCCACACCCTGGCTTTCAATATAGATATGAAGCGGACGATCATCAGCAATCGCGAAAGTTACATCAGGACGAATATCCACATCATCGGGCCGTTCGGGTCGTTCTCGATCGTCGGCACCGCTGCATGCGGAAAGTGATAGGCATAGTATAAAAATAGATAGTAAGGTGGCAGAATATTGACTATACATAGTACAAGTTTGTTTAGGTGACTGCCCTCTCCTCCTTTCCCACGTAGTGATCCCTACGGGACAAGGAGGAGCCGGGTGTGGTTTCATCAAAAATTTTCATTCAACTCANTCTTAAATTCTTTGGCTCGATCCCTAAATATATCCTCCGGATAGTGAATCACAATTTTATAATCTTCTTCGAAATAATGGACATCTCCATCTATCTCAATAGCATGTTTTAAAGCCGGGCAATAGAAATCTACAATGTAGTTTTCTAGGTCATATTGCCTTCGAACTTTAAAGCCAAGCATCTTTTTTCCCTTCAGATCATTCCACAAACGAACTTTCCACTTCGTCATGTAATTACGAAGATACTGGTGCTGTTTCTTTGTTTTTTTGGGATTGATCATTGGGTCATTATCAAAAAATGTTTGTTGAACTAGCTATAGGGTCTTTATTTAACCACCCCCTGCCCCTGCTTTCCCACGTAGTGATCCCTACGTGGGAAAGCAGGGGAGTTCTTGCTCATTCCATATCAGGCGCCATTTCACTACTGCCTTTTGCCTTTTCACTCCCCTTTTCCACCCAGCCAAAAATAACCGGAATCAGATAAAGGGTTAATATCGTACTTGTTACCATTCCCCCCATCAGCGCCAGGGCCAGCGACTGGCGGAACGCATAGCCTTCTCCGAATGGTATTAACATGGGGGCGAGTCCTAAAATTGTGGTAATACTGGTCATAACTACCGGACGAAACCGATGCTTACCTGCAAGTTCAATGGCTTTGGTCAGGTTTCCGGTATCGGCCAGGTATCGGCGCATAAAGTCAACCTTCAGAATGGAGTCGTTCACCGCGATACCCGTTAAAATCAAAATCCCCATAAACGACATGGCATTGAGTCCTGTTCCGCTCACCCACATGATAAGCAGTGAGCCTACCCATGCAAACGGTACGGCCAGAATAATGATCAGCGGATATTTTAAATTTTCGAACTGGATGGCAAGGATGATATAGATAATCAAAATACTGAGCAGCAGCAGCTTGGCCATATCGGTCATCAGGGTTTGTACCATCAGGGCATTACCGGCAACCTGTACCTCTGTTCCGGTACTTCTAACAAAATCCCGAATGGTATCCATGGTTTTTGCGCGATTCCACCACCAGTCGGCCAGGTCCCAATCGGCAACATAGCTGAGAACCGGGGTTTGGTCTACACGTTCGAGCTGTTCAGGCTCGGATGCCCTTTCAATGTTTGCGATATAGCTGAGCGGAATTTCGCGGCTTCCCAAGCGAAGCGTGATTTCAGACGGGTCATAGATCTGCAGCCTGCTTCCCAATAAACGTATACCAATTCGTTCATCCTCGCGGGTCCAGTCGCTCACAAAACTGCCGCGGGTTATGGATTCAAGATATCGAATTACCTCCTGTTCGCTAACGCCCAATTGAAGCATTCTGTCATTTCTAAACCTCAGGTTCCATGTATCCACCTCCTGGTCGAACTGTTTACGTAGAGATACGGGCAGACCTGCACCGGCAAGCGCCTCCTCCAGTTTTACCGCAGAAGCTTCACTCTCTACACGATTCATGCCGATAACCCGAAACAGTACCGGTGGCTGATCGGCTCCAATCAATGCGCTCCAGCTTTGAGTTGCAGCAACCGGCTCAACCGTCCAGCCGGGGAAATCGCCATCAAATACCGACATGATTTCTGCGGTCTGTTCTGCCTGAAGGTACCCCTGTACAGGAACTGATATCGTAAATTTATTAAGGCCTTCGCGTGCCAGGTTTGCCAGGTTGGTTTGATCGGTATATCCGCCCTCCATCTGAATGCGTCCGCCTCCCAACCCGGCCCTCTGTAACCTTATCCGTAAGGCGTCAGACGCTTCAATGGTAGAAAGGAGTGATGTGTTGCCGGGCAGCTGAACCCGGTAAGTAACCAGTGAGGGCTCATCTTCGGGCAACATGGTTTTTGGAACCACCATAAATGCATAAAAAGCCGTAGCCACCAAAAAAGTTGCGAAGGTGAACATCCAAATCGGGCGTTTCAACACCTTTTGAAGGGAGCCTTCGTACCACTCCAGCATATCATTGAAAAACTTACGGGTATTGAGCTGCCCGTCTCCTTTAGCATCATCCGAACTCTTTTTCCGGCGTTCCAGAATTTGCACCACCAATACCGGTAATATCACCAGGGCAACAAACAGGGAAGCCAAAAGACTGATGGAAAGCGTATAGGCCTGATCCTGGAAAAAAGCACCTTCAAATCCGCCTAAAAAAATCAGGGGAAGAAACACAGATATCGTGGTAAATGTGGAGGCCGTAACGGCAAGTGCGATCTCTTTGGTACCCTTCGAAGCTGCACGTTTAACCGTTTTGGAGAGTGGCATATGGCGGTTTATGTTTTCCAATACCACAATGGCATTATCGAGCAAAAGGCCTATACCGAGCGTGAGGCCGCTCAATGAGACAATATTGAGCTGAATTCCCGAGGTGAACATTACAAAAAAAGTAATGAAAATGGAGACCGGAATAGCAACCCCAATAGTGAACGGAGTTCGTATATCATTCAAAAAGGTAAACAGAACAAAGAAAGCGAGAATACCACCTATGAAAAGGGTTTGAAGAAGATTCTGTATCGCTTTTCGAATAAATGTAGCATCTTCACGGAGCACCTCAATATTGATATTTGGATACTGCATGCGCAGTTGCTCCACCAGAGGCATCAGCGTATCAAATACCTCCACCGTATTGCTGCCAAACTCTTTTTTGACAAGCAGGTTTAGCACCCTTTCACCTTCAAGGGTTGCAAAGGAGCCGGGGTCGGTTTCATCGAGTTCAATTTCTGCTATTTCGCCTAAATTTAAAATTCGCCCCTGCCCCAGCCTCACTAAAGGAACCTGTTCAAGATCGGCCAGTTCTCGAATCCGGCTCTCAATTTTCATGGAGTAGCGGTACCAGCCGTCGCGGATTTCCCCGCTTGAGGTAAAGACATTTGCATCGCGAACCAAATTTTGTACCTGCATTAGCGACAGGCCGTAGCGGTCAATTTCACGAGGCAAATAGCGAATCTGAACTTCCGGTTCAACGGCACCTACAGACACCACCTGTGCAATACCCTCTGCCTGTTCAAGGCGCCGGGAGAGAACTTGTTCTGCCCATCGTTTGAGTGAAAGGCGTGTTTCAAAGTCTTCGTTAGGACGGTCTTTGGCCGTAATGGCCAGTACGGCAATCGGCTCATCGGCAGTGGTGTTAAAGATGAGCTGTGGGCGCGAGGCTTGCTCCGGCATTATATACTGTACCTGATCGAGCTTTTCGCGCACGTTGAGGAAAGCAAGATCCATATTATGGCCCCAGCGGAAGTTGAGGTAGATCACGCTCTGCCCTTGCCGGGCAAAGCCGTGAACCTGCTCAATTCCCGGAATGGTACTCAGCACCGCTTCGAGACGTTCGTTAATCCGGTTCTCTATTTCGCGCGGCGAAGCACCCTGCCAGTCGGTGCGCACCACCAGGTTGGGTGAGTCCACATCGGGAAGCAGATCTACAGAGAGTTCACTCAGCGCCAGGCTTCCAAAGATAAGAGCCGCCAGGATCAGGATAATTGCCGTTATGGGTCGGTTTAGTAGCAAATGGGATCGATAAAATCTGTCGGTTTAATAGGAGCGAAAGAGATGAGCTTTACACAGCCTGCGCATTCATTTTCACTACGATGATATTAGTTTTCAAAAATGAGAACTGCAAGTGTTTATTTACTTTTTAGATGTGGTTAATGGTTTAACAATCTCAGATTAACCCACTCAATAGTTCTTCTCACAAATAAACTCACCGCTCCGTATTCGACTTAATTCAACTCATAGATCCGAATCGTTTCTGCTTCTTCGGGATTTTTATGCAGTGTATAAATCCTGTTCTCTTTAATTACTTTTATTTCATCAAATTCAGACAGTGAAATTCTGCCAACCGGCTCTCCCTCCAACGTCATGACCATCAGCTCTTTCCCCTCGGAGGAACTGTCCATATGCAGAAAAATAGAGTCTTCAGTTGCCCAGACATTTAAAAATGGCGGTTTAAATTCCGGTATTCGCTCCAGCATGATGCCGTGGTAATCTTGGGGGATATTTTCCAAAAACTCTGATACCTCATCGTCACCAACCGGCCGCTTTTTAATCTCTAAATTGAGAATCGAATCAATANTATGAGTTTTGTTAAAAATAGTTATGGATGCACTATCAGGCCTGGCNATCAGGTAACGATCTTCATCAATAACTTGAAANCGATCATCCATTTGATAAGGCGGCATCCCAATNACCATCATCGATCGTTCACCATATTCAGCAACAACAGTGGGGCGTTTTAGCACATGCAGTGAATCCTGAATGATCTTCTCGTATCTATCTGCAGTGGCAATCGGTACATAGCTGAAACCACTTTGATTTTTTCGCGCTTCCATTAAATCATTGGTGTTGTGAGGGGCCAAAGCATAGAATTCAGATTCCGAAAATTTACCCAAAAAAGTAACAAAGCGATCGCCCGGTGCTTCAAACGAAATGGATTCTGAATAGCTATACTCTCCTGCTCCATACTCATCAGTAAAGTAGTCTATATGCTGCCTCATCCCACGATGGCGAACAATCAGTTTATCTTTCCCTCCATTATACAGTAAAAAGAAAGAAGAGAGCTCACCGGGACCTCCTCCCTCCTTAGCAATTGTTCCCTCATAAATTCCATCCCTATTAAATTGTTGAATGGTAACACTGCTCCAATCCGAGACAAAAAATGTTCCGTTATCCATAACCACCAAATCCCTTAACCTTCCAAAGAGATGATCATCATTATTTCCAATCTCTTCAGCCAGAACAATGTCTAACTGATCTAAACTTCTATAGTCAATAGATGAATCATCGAAATCGCTTNCACAACCCATCAGAACCGTGATGGGTAGAAAAAACGATAGTATGTATAATTTTTTAAGCATGNNNTGGTGNTTTTACTNTTACCGTAAGCTCAANATAAAGTGATTTAATTAGGCAACATGAGAAAACCCTTCCTTTCAAAGAAAGGGCACTGAGCACAATCGATATAGGCAGGAAGGGGTTATTCTATCAGGTTAATGAGTTAATTTCTCAATTGTAAATCCATATTGAAACCTTTAATCACTCCCGGCAACTTATACTACCCATTTAATCTTAGAATAATTAAAAATATTAAAAACCTCCGTTCGATTAATAATCTTTCCAATAACCTAAGAAGGAAGTTACTCCTTACAAGGGGGCTTTTACATTCATTATTCAACAATCGAACTCAGGTTAAAAGTAATTCCACAGATTAAAATGTTCCAGCGCTTTGATGCAAACCACGCCATTTCGCCGAGCGTCATAAGAGGCGCTCCACCAATCAAGGACGGGGGATTCTTTTGCTCTTTTAACGAAGTAAATTATGCCGGTTTTTTAAAAGAGTTGCCAAAATTTTTGAAAAGTAGTACTTTAGTATCACTATGAAAACAGAACTTGTTACAACACTCAAGCGCCAGGCAACAAAACTCTTAAAGGAGCTCAGAGAGAATAAAGAGCCGGTATTGATAACAGAGCACGGCAAACCATCCGCTTACCTGGTAGACGTAGATCATTTCGAACAGATTCAAAAAAAATTAAAACTGCTGGAAGGTATAGCCAGGGGTGAAAAGGCTATTCTTGAAGACCGGGTTGTCTCTCACTCAGATGCCAAAAAGCGCATGGCGCGATGGCTCGAATAATTTGGACCGAACCTGCTCTTCAGGAGCTTGATGAGATTGCAGATTATATTTCACTGGACGATCCGGCGGCGGCCAAAAGACTCGTTCGTAAAGTTTTCAAAAATGTAGATCAATTAGCTCAACATCCGAAAAATGGAAAACGCTTAGAAGAGATTGAAGCGACCGTATATCGGGAAATTATAGTGCCACCCTGCAGAATTTTTTACCGATTAGCTGAACATGTCGTATACATCATCCATGTGATCAGAGAAGAGCAGTTGCTTCACATCGATATTTTGAAGTCAAGGTAACCACGATTCAACGGTATAGTCAGTGCTTGTTCCCGGCAAGCTGCGAGTGTGCTTATAATCAATAAGCCAAAAAGCACAAGCATGTTACAGTTTCGCATAATCATAGTTTCAACCGTAAATTTGTTATTGCCACGGCTCATCTTTTGACGCGAAGCGAAACACAGAGGTTCACGGAATTTTCAATCGCTTTCCTTGATTCGCTTCGCGTCATAAAATGAGCGGTGGCAAACCTGTAGTACCTCAATCTCATTCCGCCTCCCTGAACTCTATCCGATACTTCACCACATACTTCGCTCTCGTTTCTTCATTCTTTTTTCATTAAACAATTTCAGAAAGGATAAATTCTTATATCGCTCTCATTGAATGCCGGAGTGTATAATCTGCGATTTTTAA
>SL_3KL_010_SEDDRAFT_10005021_pt1 | contig 11909 bp, 6 predicted proteins | sample SodLakKL_010_SED_2_FD_10381 | JGI IMG/M metagenome (IMG submission 10381)
GACATTGTGGCCGATTTTTCTGCAAACCAGCTGGAGGGCTGTCATCCCTTTACCGTAGATTTCACCAATCTTTCGCAAGGAGCTACCGCTTATACTTCCTATGAATGGGATTACGGTGACGGACAAACTTCCTCCAATGATGAAGAAGTTCATTCGCATACTTTTCATAATTACAGCAACACAGAACCCGTCACGTATACCGTGGAGCTGATTGCCCATAACGAAAACGCCTGTTCAGACTTCACCGAACTTGAGATCACAGTTTGGCCTGCACCCAAAACCCTTTTTACCGTGGACAACCCCACAGGATGCTCCCCCCACGATATTGTGATTGAAAACCAGTCGGTAGGTGCAGAGAATTTCTGGTGGGATTTTGATGACGGCAATACTTCCGACACCGATGAAACCACTTTTGACTATTCATTCCAGCATCCCCCGGATCCCGACCCGGCCCTCTTTACCATTTCACTTGAAACCGGCAATCAATGGGGTTGTGCATCTGATTATGAACAAACCGTTACTGTATTTCCTGAAGTAACCGCTTCTTTCGAATCCGAAACCGAGGGGTGTCACCCATTGCATGTCAACTTTGAAAATACTTCCCAGGGGGTAACTTATACCGAATGGAGCTTTGGCGACGGCAGTCATTCCCAGGCTTTTAACCCTTCGCATACTTTCTTTAATTACAGCTATACCGACCCTGCGGATTTTTCGGTATACCTGCTTACAGAAAATGATTTTGGTTGTATGGCATCCCAATTGGACACCATCACCGTATTTCCGCTCCCCTTATCCAACTTTGATCTTTCGGAAACGGCAGGCTGTTCGCCTTTTGAGCCGACCCTATTTAACATTTCCGAGGGGAGTACCACCCATTTGTGGGATTTCGGGAACGGGATCTCCGACAGCGACGAGGAAGAATTTACCCATACCTGGATCAACCAAACAGAGGACCCCCTCTCCTATCAACTCATTTTAGAGGCAGGTAATCAATATGGATGTGCGGACCTTAGCATGCAGGTAATCAATGTTTTCCCGGAAGTAACCGCCGACTTTACCACCAGCGACAATATTTTTGAGGGTTGTTCACCATTTACCGTTCAGTTTGAAAACCTGTCACATCTGGCCCAAAATTATCACTGGGACTTTTCCACCGGGCATACCACCAGCGGTTCCAATCCATTGCATGTATTCACTAACGACAACATGGATCCGGTGGATTTTCCTGTCGAACTGATCGCTACAAGCACATACAATTGTGTGGACACAGTAGTAAAAGACATTCGCACCTATCCCAGCCCGGTAGCCAATTTTATGCCGGTGCCCCTGGTTAATATTTATCCCGAAACGACTTTCCGCCTGGAAAACCTCAGCAAAGAGGGATACTGGAATTATGAATGGGACTTTGGCGACAACAACACTTATGAAACCAGCTCAGCCGAACCATTTAATCACACTTACGAATATGATGACCTGAATGACCTGACTACCCGCCATTTCAACATTGTATTGAATGTACACAATGTGTATTGCCACGATTACAAAACCCGGCAGGTGACGATCACCTCCCCCGTTCCTGATGCTGAGTTTATTTCCGATACGGCAGGCTGCACCCCATTTGAATTACAATTTTTCAATACAACAGAGTATGCACACAGTTTTCACTGGTTTTTCGGGGATGGCTCAGAGTCGGTAATGCCTAATCCATTGCATATTTATACCGAACCCGGGGAATACGAAGTCATGATGATTGCCTGGGGGGATGGAGGAGTGGATACAACCTACCAACAGATTACGGTTTTGGAAAATCCTACAGCAAAGTTTTACCTTATTAACTCTCTGATAGAAATACCTTATGAGCCCCTGGAGGTTGTTAATGATTCCAAACTGGCCGATTTTTATTTCTGGGAGTTTGGAGACGGAAACACCTCCCAGGATTTTGAACCCGTTCATTATTATGATGAAGCAGGCATCTATACCGTAAGCCTTACGGTGCACACCAATACCACGCCCAGCTGTTCGGACATTATGATCAAGACCAACGAAGCCATTGTTCAGGATGCCTGCCAGGTGAAATTCCCCAATGCCTTCAAGCCGGATCCTTCCGGGCCCTCCGGCGGGCAATATGACCACAGCAACCCGGTAAATGAAGTCTTTTACCCACTTTATGAAGGCATAGAAGATTATGTGCTGGAAATATACAACCGATGGGGAGAGTTAATCTTCAGAAGTACCGACCCGGAAGTTGGGTGGGACGGCTACTACCGGGAAAAACTGGCTCCCATGGATGTATATGTGTGGAAACTTTCCGGACGTTGTTCCAACGGCAAAGAGCTCAATAAAGTAGGCGATGTTACCCTTTACCGCTAAGATATATTTGTTATTTTTGCACCGGATTTCAATTGGGTGTATAATAACAAAAGGAGACATTAGATTATGGAGGGGAAACTGCCTACAAGCATTTATTCCGAAATAGGTGAGCTGGAGGGTGTTATCACACACACTCCCGGGCCGGAGGTTGAAAATATGACCCCGGAAAATGCCGAAAGAGCACTTTACAGCGATATTCTCAACCTCAGGGTAGCTTCAAAGGAATACAACCAGTTCAAGGGAATACTGGATTACTTTACCCGCACTTTTGAAGTAAAGGATCTTTTAAAAGACATTCTCAAAAACGAGAAAGTTAAGCAGGGACTGGTAGAGAAAGTTTGCCAGAACGAAACCGCCGATTGCATTAGTGAATTTCTTTTAAGTAACGGTGAAGAAGAACTGGCCCGTTCATTGATTGAAGGGGTGCCCCTGCAAAAAAACTCCCTGACCAATTTTTTAAGCAAAGAAAGATTTTCTTTAAAACCGCTTCACAATTTTTTCTTCACCCGTGATGCTGCCATCTCCCTTTATGACAATGTATATGTGGGCTCAATGGCCTCCCCTGTAAGGCTCAGGGAATCCCTGATCATGGAAGCCATTTTTGATTTTCACCCCTTGTTCAATACCAAAACCGTTAACCCCAATCCCGGAAAAAGCAGGGACAGCCGCATTGCCATAGAAGGAGGAGACGTACTGATTGCCCGGGATGACCTGCTCATATGCGGCATTGGATCGCGAACCACATCCATGGGGGTGGATTACATTCTGAGAAACCTGAAAGAAAAAAAAGAAAAACAACATATCCTGGTGCAGGAACTCCCCCTTACCCCCGAATCTTTCATTCATCTGGATATGGTTTTTACCTTGCTTGACAGGGATACCTGCATGATCTATGATCCGGTGATCATGAAAATGAATAAATACCAGACCGTGCATATTTATGCAGAAGAGGGTAAGGTTAAATTCATCCGGGAGGTTGAAAACCTGCCGGAAGGCCTGCGCAAACTTGGCATGGACCTTAAACCTGTTTTATGTGGAGGGAAGGATGACCAATGGATACAGGAAAGGGAACAGTGGCACAGCGGGGCCAATTTCTTTGCTGTTGGGCCCGGACGAATCATTGGCTATGGCCGGAATGTGCATACCCTTGAAGCTTTAAATCAAAATGGTTATGAAGTCCTGAAAGCTTCCGACATCCTCAAACAAAGAGTCAACCCTCATGATTATCATCGTTTTGTTATTTCCCTCGATGGATCTGAACTTCCAAGGGGCGGAGGCGGAGCAAGGTGCATGACCATGCCCGTAAGCCGTAAACCGGTAGATTGGTAAGCACTGCTTTGGCAGCCCCGGGATTTTTTTGTACCTTCAAACCTGCAAACACAAAAAAATCCTGCCCTATGCGAAAACTTTTTACCCTTTTCTTATTGACATCTTTTGCTTTCTTTGCCCATGGTCAGTTTGTGACCCCCGGTGATGGAGAAACCTATACCATGGATGACCTGGTAGATATCAGCCAGGGTGTGGTTACCTTCGAAAATGATGCCTACACCATCCATGAAGACCTGACCATTTCGGAAAATGACATTCTTGAAATTTTGGAGGATATTGTCATTAAAACCGCTTCCGAAAAACGCATCGTTGTTTACGGAGCCTTTATTGCCGATCCTCCCGAAGAGTTATTGATTATGGCTGTTGACCCGGCAAACCGATTCCGGGGTTTTCGCTTTGAGGAAGCTTCCGAAACTTCAATGATGAGAAACACCATCGTAGAGTATGGCGGTGGCATACAGCTCATTGATACGGATATGCTATTTGAAAACTGCACCATCCGGTATTTTGACCGTTCCAACACCAGTGCAGCCATTAACCTTTCGGGTTCCAATCCTGTAATACAGCACTGCTACTTCCTGGAAAACGGCGGCTCTGCCATCGGCAGTGGGGCCAACGTGCAGGCATCCCCGCAAATCCTCCATAATCAATTTATAAAAAACAGCAGCGACAATACCAACCGTCCCCAGATCAATATGGGCCCGGGGGGTAGCGATACTCTGAAGATAATCGGGAACTATATTGAAGGGGGGTATATCATGGCAGGTGGAATTGCTGTAGCAAACCTTTTCTCTGTTGGAAATACCGTCGCTTTGATCAAAGATAATCACATTGCAGATAACCGATACGGCATTGCCTCTATGGGAGGACAAATCACCTCCATTATCACTGGAAATACCATCCTGGATAATAATATCCAGGGCGAGCCCATGCAGGGAGGAAGCGGCCTGAACTTCTTTGGAGGTTCCACTAACCAGGCATACGTGCACAACAACGTCATCAGGGGCAACCTATGGGGCATAACCATTCAAAACGAGGCCCAGCCCAACATTGGAGAGGAAGAAAACCCCCTGACCGGCTTTAACGTGATTGAAGACAACGAAAACAGCGGAGTAATTTACGGTCTGTACAATAACACCCCGGGAGCCATCATGGCCCAAAACAACTATTGGGGTACTGAAGATGAGGAAACGGCTGCAGGATATATTTTTGATGAAGATTTTGACCCCAACCTGGGCCCGGTAACCTTCCTGCCCATATGGGTACCGGAAAACATGATCTATGAATTTGTATTTGAGGCGACGATGAACGAAAGTCTTCAGGAAGATGTGGCCGGTACCATTGACCAGGATGAACAAACCGTTCACCTGTTGGTCCCTTTTGATGCCAACCTTGCCGAACTGACACCCACCATTCAACTTTCCGATTATGCAAGCGTATCTCCTGAAAGTGGAGAAACGGTTGATTTTACCGATCCGGTTAATTATATAGTCACCGCTGCTCACGGGCAGGAACGCCACTATATGGTAACGGTGATACAGGAAGCCCAGGCGTTGTTTACCCTGACTTTTGTGATTACCGATCCTGAAGGAATAGACATTGAGAATGCAGTAGTCACCCTTAACGGGGAAACTGCCGAACCGGGGTATTACGTATTTCCCGACCTGGAACCCGGCACCTACGAATACCTGGTGGAAAAAGAAGGCTATTCCAGCGAAGAAGGGACCATCGTAATTGAAGATCAGGACGAAACCGTAGAAATCACCCTGGAGCCGGAAACCGGCATCATTGTTCTTTCGCTTGATAACTTAACTGCCTTTCCTGTTCCGGCCAGGAATTATATTGAAATTCAATTTGAGCAGGAAAGCCATCCTGTTGTCCTTCGGATTTATTCACTAACAGGCAGCCTGATGAAAGAGGTTCCGGCTGTGAATTCAGGCACAAGGATAGACGTTTCCGGTATGAACAATGGGCTTTACCTGATGCAAATCACCGATGGTGAGCATACCGTTACAAAGCGCTTTACCATTGGCCGATAGAGAGTTTGGGAGCGAGGACTGCCCGGAAAAAACAAAAATATAGAAACAAGGTGTTTTTGTTTTGCGGAATCCGTACCTTTGATGCATTTAATCTGAGGTTTCAGCAAACGCGCACCGAAAATGAATGATTTCTGCATTCCAAAAGCCTTAAAAAGGTTTTTTCTTCTGGCGGCCCTCTCTCCTTTTCTTATTCTGTTTGAAGGGTGCAAACCCGCTCCCCCTTCGGATGTAAATATTGAACTTGCGGACCACCCAAAAGCAAAGCACCTTCTTGCACCCGGAAGGGGAACCATTGGAATCATTGAAGAAGGTGCCGTAAACATTTTTTACCTTGATAAAGAAAACCAATGGGTTCCCGATCCGGATTCCCGCTTTACCATTCCGGAAAAAAACCAGGGTATCCTTGCCATGGGTGATGGCACCATTGGAGTAAGAATCCGGGGGGGAATGCACTTTTATAAACTCAGTGCCAGCCAAACCTGGGAAAAAGACCCGGCCCTTACCTTCGACCTTCCCCGCAGATATGGCCATATGCTTTCGGTAAAAATGCCCTGGGAAACCGGGATCCTTGCTTTTGAGCGGGACAGATACCTAGAGTTTTATTACCACGAAGATGGCGAATGGCTGTATGACGAAACGGCCTTATTCTCCATTCCGGAAGGTATAACACATTACTTCTCCATGGGCAACATGACCATAGCCATTGTTGAGGGTGGGAAACTGGGCTTGTATTACCTGCACCCTGAAGGTGACTGGAGATTCCTGGAAGACCATGTGTTAAGGTTACCCGATGCATACGATGCCATCATTCCATACGAAATGGGTGTTATTGCCATTTTGAAAGAGCAGCAGCTTGATTTTTATGAATTAAACCTTTCCACAGGCAGATGGTCGGTTTATGAAGAGGTTTCTTTTCAACTTCCCAAAAAAAATGAACGCTGAGTAATAATTCTTTCCTAAGCTTTTTGCAGGTTGTATTCTTTGGCCATGGCAGTGATAAGTCAGGCCATTTAGTAAAACAGAATTTACTCCTCTATTGGAGTGGAATCCTCCACATACTCCTTTTCATCCATAAAAACGGTGGTTTCGGGGATCTTCAGTTCGTAGGTTTTTCCAGGGTAAAGCGGCAATTCATAGGACCTCAGCCAGGGGTTGAGCAACCTCAGGGATTTATAGGTAGTTTGATGGGCAAGGGCAAAATCCGGAAGGCTTGAAATGGCTGTATCCACTTCCACCAAATAATACTCAAGTGGTGGATAAAGGTCTTCTTCTCTAAAATAGAAGCCTGATGCAGCAGGGTCGGAAAAAATGGTTTTGATGGCCAGAATGCGGAAAACATAGCGGGCAGTTTCCTCATTGAGAAACAGGTCGTAATAATTGTCAGTATTCTGGTTTTCCAGGATCCTGCCAAGGCGGGAATTGCCAATGTTATAAGCCGCAGCGGCCAGGGTCCAGGAACCGTATCGTTCTTTTGAATCTTTGAGGTATGCAGCGGCAGCAGCAGTGGCTTTTTCCACATGATAACGCTCATCTACATGCCGGTTCACCTCCAGGCCGTAGTCACGGGCAGTACCTTCCAGAAACTGCCAGTAGCTGGCGGCTCCTGCAGGGGAAACCACATCCATCAGCCCGCTTTCTATCAAGGCCAGGAACTTAAAATCTTCCGGAACCCCATGCTCTTCCAGGATGGGTTCAATCACCGGAAACCAGCGGTTGGCCCTTTTGAAAAACAACAGGGTTTGCGACTGCCAGTAAGTATTGACCAGCAATTCACGGTCAAATCGCTCGCGAACATCAAACTGTTCAATGGGGACCGGCTCTCCGGCAAAGGTGAGGGTGTCGGGAATGGGGAGGGCAAAAATTCCGTATTGGCTGCGAAAAGCATCCAGATAAGTTTGATTGGTATCCCCTGCCGGACTCCAGAAAATAAACAAGCGAACCAGTAAAAGGGAAAAGACCGTGAGCGGGATATATAAAAGCGAACGTTTGAACATAAAATTTCCTCTGAAAATAATTTAGAATAATTCCACGCAATGACTGATAATGGCTGCCATCATGGATAACAAATTTAGAAATAAAAGCCCGGAAAGCAGCTAAAAATAGTAAAATTTATCCCAATGCAAAAAAAATGAATACCAGACTGTAAAATAACTTGGCCAATGCGCTGAAAGTGCTGTTATTATTAATTTTTATAAATTTTAATCGGGGATTGTTTAAATTTTGTAGTTTTGTAACCGGTTAAAAATTAAACACTTTTAAAGGAGATTAAATATATGAACATTACCGAGTTAAAGGAAAACATCAAAACCCTGAAAGCGGTCGATTACAAAAAGACCCCCCTCGACAAGGGCTACACGGATAAGATCCTTTACATCAATGTGGGCAACAATGAGGTAAAGGAAAAAGAGGTTCCTCCAATGATGAAGGAAAAATTCGTCGGAGGAAGGGGATATGGACTCAAACTGCTTTGGGATGCCACCAAGGCTGACACCAAGTGGAACGATCCCGAAAATGAGATCATCATTTCCCCCGGCCCCATTGCGGGCATTACCCAGTATTCAGGCGCAGGAAAATCCCTGTTGGTTTCCCTTTCTCCCCAGACCGATTCGGTTATGGACTCCAATGTTGGTGGATTTTTTGGCCCTTTCCTGAAGTTTTCCGGCTTTGATGCCCTGGAACTGCAAGGAAAAGCAGAAAAAGACATTATCATTTACATTGACGGGAAAAACGAAAAAATTGAGATCATTGAAGATCCCGGCTTCTCCACCGACACCCATATTCTGGCGGAAGAACTTACCGAGCTTTATGCCGAAGACGAGAATGACGCCAAACACCTGGGCATTGTTTCTACAGGAGCCGCTGCAGAAAACTCCCTGCTTGGCATGATCAACTTTACTTTTTATGACGTAAAGCGTCAGAAGATCAGGCTGAAGCAGGCCGGCAGGGGTGGTATTGGCACCGTTATGCGCGACAAGCGCATCAAGGCCATTGTGGCAAAAGTTGAAAAAATTTCCGGCAACCTCAACAATGTCGACAATATGGAAATGATCCGCGAAAGAGGCAAGCGCTTCAATCGCGAAATGAAGGAACTTGACGACAAGCAGTGCCAGATGAGAAGAAAAGGTACGGCCAACATCATCAACGTAATGAATGATTACGATCTTTTGCCCGTGCACAACTTCAAATACGGAAGCCATGACGATGGATATAAAATCCACTCCGATGTATTCCGGGATGAATATTTCACACAAAATGTACCCGATGGTTGCTGGATCGGTTGCACCATGTCATGCGCCAAAGGGGTGGATGATTTCGAACTGAGAACCGGGCCATATAAAGGACAGCAAGTGATCGTTGACGGACCGGAATACGAAAACGCAGCCGGCCTTGGTGCAAACCTGGGCATCTTCGATCCTGCCTACATCATTGAAGCAAACTTCTACTGTGATACCTATGGCATTTGCACCATTACCTGGGGAACCGTAATGGCCTTTATTATGGAGTGCTATGAAAACGGCATTCTGAATAAGGAACGCACCGGCGGGCTGGAGCTCAATTTTGGCAATAAAGAAGACTCTATGGAGCTTCTGCACCAGTTGGCCCGGGGCGAAGGTTTCGGAAAAGTGGCCGGAATGGGCGTTAAAAAAATGAAGGAAATGTTTATTGAAAAAGGATGGGGCGATCCCAAATTTCTTCAGGACATTGCCATGGAAAACAAAGGCCTGGAATATTCCCAGTACGTTTCCAAAGAATCACTGGCCCAGCAGGGAGGATACGCCATGACCAACAAAGGCCCGCAGCATGATGAAGCCTGGCTGATCTTTATGGATATGGTTAACAACCAGCTTCCCTCCTTTGAAGATAAGGCCGAAGCCCTGCACTACATGCCCATGTTCCGTACCTGGTTCGGGCTGATGGGATTGTGTAAGCTTTGCTGGAATGACGTGGTGCCCGAAAGCAATGTTGAGGCAGAGGAGCCGCACAAAATCCCCGAGCACGTAGATAATTACGTGGCCATTTATAAGGGAGTTACCGGCAAGCCTTTCGACAAGGAAGAGCTGATTCGTCAGAGTGAACGCGTATATAACTTCCAGCGGATATTCAACCTGCGCCGCGGATTTGGCAAGCGCATCCATGATGCACAGCCATATCGTGCCGCCGGCCCCGTAACCGTGGAAGAATACGAATCCCGTGCCGACCGCTACGACAAGCAATTAAAAGAAGAAGCAGGATTTGATCCTGAAGGAAAATCCGTTGAAGAAAAACTGGCCGCATTGCGCAAGTATCGCGAAGATCGCTATGAGCAGCTGATCGATGCAGTTTATAAGCGCCGCGGATGGACCATGGACGGAATCCCCACCATAGAGCACCTCAAAGAGCTCGGCATGGATCTTCCTGAAGTTCTTGAAGAAGTAAAAAAACACCTGAATTAATAAGGTTTTCTCAATGAATATCAAAGGCCGTCATGCACAAGTGACGGCCTTTTTTTTATTCACCCCTACCCCTACCCCACTTAATTATTTAAACCGGAAAACAATTTTTGATTTTCCGGTTTATACGTTAACAAACCTTCAAAGTAAAAAACCGGGAGGCCGGATCCTTTAATTCCAGTCTAAAACTAGTCAAGGGGTCATGCATCTATCTCCATCAAAAAGTTGTACCTTTGCAGGTTGATTTTTTTACCATGAACCAGGAAGTTTTCTCAACCATAGCCGAAGATCGTCTGGAGATATTTGGTGCGCGGGAGCACAATCTTCAAAACATTGATTTGACCATTCCCCGGGGCCGCCTGATCGTTATCACCGGATTGAGCGGAAGCGGCAAATCCTCTCTTGCATTTGATACCATTTATGCTGAGGGTCAGCGTAGGTATATTGAAACCTTTTCTGCCTATGCCCGCCAGTTTCTGGGCTCATTGGAGCGCCCCGATGTGGATAAAATTACCGGCCTTAGCCCGGTGATCAGCATAGAACAGAAAAGCACCACCCGCAACCCCCGCTCAACGGTCGGAACCATTACCGAGATCTACGATTTCCTGCGCCTGCTTTATGCACGGGCCGCAGATGCCCACTCATTCGTTACAGGCGAAAAGATGGTGCGTTATACCGACAGCCAGATCCTAGACCTTTTGCTGGAACGCTTCAATGGAAAAAAATTGATGCTGCTGGCACCTTTGGTAAAAGGCCGTAAAGGGCACTACCGCGAATTGTTTGAGCAGGTGCGCAAGCAGGGTTTTTTGAAAGTGAGGGTTGACGGGGAAGTTAAAGAGGTAAGCCCCGGCATGAAAGTGGACCGGTATAAGATTCACGACATTGAAACCATGATCGACCGTTTTTTGGTTGGCCCCAAAGAACGGCGCCGCATGGGAGAATCCTTAAAAACGGCAATGAAATACGGTAAAGGCATAATCATGGTGCTGGACGAATCCGACGATAAGGTTTACCATTACAGCCGCAACCTCATGTGTCCCGTTTCCGGCATTGCATACAAAGATCCCGAGCCAAACACTTTTTCCTTTAATTCTCCTTACGGTGCCTGCCCAAAGTGTAACGGTCTTGGGTCGGTAAGCGAACTGGACATAGAAAAGATCATTCCCGATCCCGGCCTTTCCATTCGCAAAGGAGGCCTCGCCCCGGTTGCCAACACGAAAAATGCCTGGATTACCCGTCAGCTGGTAGCCATCGGTTTAAAATACGATTTTACCCTGGATACCCCCATCCGCGAACTGAGTGAAGAAGCCCTCAATACCATCCTTTACGGGTCTGAAGAGGTTTTTAAGGTGAAACACGAGAGCCTCGGCATCACCAACACCTATACCTTAAATTTTGAAGGGATCATCAACTTTATCAGCAATCAATACGAGGAAAGCCCTTCCACTTCTGTAAGGAGATGGGCTTCGGGTTTTATGCGGCAGAAGGATTGCCCGGAATGCCAGGGGAAACGCCTGAATAAAGAAAGCCTTCATTTTTTGCTTGAGGGCCGTAGTATTGCCGACCTGGCAGAGATGGACCTGCTCACCCTCCGGGATTTTATCGACAATTTGGCGGGCAGGCTGCAAACGCGAAAACAAAAAATTGCCACTGAGATCCTTCGTGAATTGCGGTTGCGCCTGGGGTTTCTGCTGGATGTAGGGCTGGATTACCTGGCTTTAAACCGTCCGGCCCGCAGCCT
>SL_3KL_010_SEDDRAFT_10005022_pt1 | contig 11908 bp, 8 predicted proteins | sample SodLakKL_010_SED_2_FD_10381 | JGI IMG/M metagenome (IMG submission 10381)
GTTGAGAGTGCAGAGCAACACTCTCAAAATGTCCTTCTAAAAAGCCGGAAATGAACCTCCGGCTTTTTTTCGTTGTCGATTATATCGTTTTCTGTTAAGTTAGCTTTCCCTCTTATTTCAAGAACTACGGTATGGCTAAAACATTACAACTACTGCTCTTTTTTGCCCTCTTTCCCTTCTTTCTTCTTAATGCTCAGGTCATCGTCTTGGATGAAGACTTCGAAGATCAAGATCTGACCCAAAATCCCGAATGGACCGGGGATCTTGGCGATTTTACCTTTTTTGATGATGCCGGAAATATTCAACTTCGATTGGATGGAACTTCAGATCGTTCGCAAATCCACACCCCTTCATCAACTGCATATGGTGAGTGGAGTTTCTTTATACAAGTACCGGCTACAAGCAGCTTCAACAGGGTGTATATGTTCCTCATGTCTGATGACACAGAGCTTGACACTGTAGGATCCGGATCCCCAAGTAATGCCAACGGATACGCTATTCATACAGGTGGGGGAAATTTTGAGCTCGTTCGAGTTAGCAGTGGTAATCCTACCACAATTTTAACATCAGATACTGATATCGAGGACGACACAGAGTATCAAGTGCGAGTAACTCGAAGTGAAGATAATGAATGGCAGATTTATGTTAGTGAAGGGTACGGCTCAACACCCCAATTGGATTCCGGCACAATAAACGATGACACCTTTACAGAATCTGATTATTTTGGCCTTTATGTTCGTTATTCGGGAGGTAATTCAAATGATTTTTTCTTTGATGACATTCTGATTCGAGACGGCATTCCACCTTTGGAGTTGACAAATATTGATATTGAATCAGGAAATAGCCTGAGAGCGGCTTTTACAGAACAGGTGGATGAAACATCCATTCAAACATCAGATTTTGAGCTGAACGGAGTTCAACCTGTTAATGCTGCACTTGATCAAGACAATCAAAATCAAGTTGTACTTGAGTTTTCAGATGGCCTTGATCAAGGGAGTAACACCTTGTCAGTTAGTAATATCGATGATTTTCGCGGTAACACCATCGAACCTGTCAATTTTGAATTCACAATTTCAAACCCCTTCTTTATCAACTCCGTAGATCTTGCTGATGCCGTGAGTATCGACCTGGAATTTTCGGAAGCACCTGACGAGGCAGGCCTGACTGAAAGTGCCTTTTCTGTGAATGGAGTCGGTAGTCCTGAATCTGTTGAATACGACAGCGGCACCGATCCTCTTTTGGTAACACTCGTGTTCGATTCCGCTTTTGATGACGGCGATTACGAACTCTCCATCATTGAAAATATACGCAGCATCAATGATTGGAATCTCAGTGGTGACACTGAATTTGAGTTTACGGTAGAAAATCCATTTATGGTTTCCGGATTTACAGCGCTCTCTAACGAAGAGATCGACATTATTTTTACCGAAGATGTAGAAGATTCATTTTTAGACGATCCATCCAATTTCACCGTTGAGGGCGTAGGATCACCTAGCAACATCGAATCTCCCGCTGCCGGTACTGTCCGGCTTACATTTGACCCCACACTGGATGCCGGAGAGTACCAGCTTACCATCGGCGATATACGGAGTGAGAACCAGTGGCCCCTGAGTGGAGAAGATGAATTTGAGTTTACGGTTTTCGATCAGCTTCAGGATGGCGACCTCATCATTACCGAATTTTTCTACCGGGTTCCAACCGACTGGCGAACCGATGAGTTCGATCGCCCTCGATACATTGAGGTCTACAACCGATCCGACCGGTTTTTAAACCTGCGCGATTTTACAATTAACGACGATAATATCAGCCCTGATATTGATGTTCCAATTTCGCCTGAAGAGTATCTTGTCATCACGCAGGGCGAACCGGTATTCCTGGAAAAGTTTGGGGAGCGCCCATTCTTTGAGGCGGATGAGTTTCCATCATTAAGCCTAACAACAGAGAACGAAATCGTTTTTAAAACCGATCAAGAAGTAGTGGTTGACTCACTCTATTACAGAGCCGGGGACTGGGGTGGAAATGGAGTTGCACTGGAGCGAAAATCCAACTCGGTATCATCGATATTTCGCGATAATTGGGGCGAATCGGAAGATGCACTGCTCGGCTCACCGGGACTTAACAACACTGTAAATATCCCTGAAGACGCACCCGAAGTAGTGGAGATCACTTTTCCCGTCCCGAGAGAACTGCGGGTAGAATTTTCGCGAGCCCTTTCAGCAGAAGCAGTTGATGAATTAGAAAATTTCGCACTTTCTAATGAGGCTGTTCTTGGATCATCAGAATATAATACCGAAGACCGGCGGGAAATTGTGTTTGAACTGGCTGAAAACCTGGTCGATCAAAACCAATACACGTTCACATACCAAAATGTAGCCGATATTTTTGGTAATGAGGTAGTTGAATCCATCTTCGAATTCAACTATATGAACCCGTTTAGAGTTGCATCAGGAGAGATTGATGAGGGGAATTTCGTCCTTTTGGAATTTACCCAGCCACTAAATACATCCACCGTTTCAGTAAATAATTTCCAACGGGCAGATGGTACCTCACCGACAAACCTGGAAATTTTAAACTCCGAAAATATCCGCCTCGAATTCAGCGAAACGTTCGGCGTTGGTTCACACCCCATTATTGTCAACGACATCCAGAGCATGATCGGCTGGACCATTGAAGATGACACGGAGTTTGATGTTTTTGTATTTGATGAATATGAGGCGGGGGATATCATTATCAGTGAATTTATGTACAACCCACCGGATGGGTACACCCAATACGTTGAGATCCACAACATCTCCGATAAGATTTTAAACCTCCGCGATTGGGAGCTCAGGCGACGCGATGGAGCTTCGAACAACGGCGGAATTATCAGCGAAACGACATTGGCCATCGAGCCCAATGGGTATTTAGTTATCACTGAAGATAGCACACCCCTTAACGATATCTTTGGAACGCGACCATGGGTTGAAACCGACAACTTCCCCGGCATAACCATTACGCAGCCGGATGCCATACGACTTTTCGACAGCGAGGTGAATCTTGTTGAAATGATTGAATATGAGCAGTCTGCCTGGGGCGGAAATAACATTGCGCTAGAGAGGCGTTCCGCCGAAGTTTCTGCTGAGTTTGTAGAAAACTGGGGAGAATCTCCCGCAGAACTATTAGGCACACCGGGACTTCCCAACGAAATTCAACCCGATGAAACCCCACCCACCTGGGAAAACCTGGTTACATTTGGCAACAACGTATTTATTCTAACTTTTGATGAACGCCTTGATGAAGATGCAGCCCTAAACGGCAGCAACTACTCCATCAGCCCGGAGCTGACTATATCAAACCTGTTTGTAAATAGAAATGAAGTTCAGCTTGTTGTGGAGGAAGAGTTTGAAAATGAAGAGGTTTACGAGCTAACGGTGTCCAATATCTCCGATCTGTTCGGTAATAACATTGAGGAAGAAACCCGCTCGGTAGAATACTTGGAGTTTGAAGAGGCCGAACCGCGGCAAATTGTCATCAATGAAATTTTATACCGCAGGCTTGAGGCCGGCAGCCCGGAATTTGTGGAGATTTTTAACCGAACGGATCAAAATATTGATCTCTCCGGCTGGGAGCTTGCCGATGCTTCCGGAAGCACACAACTACCGGCGGGAACGGCTATTCGTGGCAATGAATATTTAGTATTTACAGATATGGAATCATTTGCGGCGGAATCAGACCAAATTATCTATTTATCCGGGTTTCAGTCATTGAGCAACAGTGGAGATGCCGTTGTATTGAGAAATGAAAATGAGGTTGTGATCGACAGCTTGTTCTACCAGCCCACCTGGGGGGATAATGAGCAGGGAGTTTCACTGGAACGGCGCGATCCTGATGCCATATCTGTCGACCCGGCAAACTGGTTGCCGAGCACCGCAGAAAGCGGGTCAACGCCTGCGGCAGAAAACAGCCGCCTGGAACCGGATGAAACACCACCGCAAGTCGTTTTTGCCAACCTTTTTCACCCAGATTCACTCGAGGTACGATTTTCGGAATTTGTCGATCTGCAACAGCTCCCATCAAACCAACAAAGCAGACGAAGTGGTTTTGAGGCCTTCTCAGAAAATGGAAGTACGCGTTTTTTAGTGAACGACCAAGAGGCTGATATTTTGGAGTATAATCCCAACCGGGCGAATCGTATTGTGCTTGATGCATCGGGGGTTGAAACCGGTGAAGAGATCACGCTGCAAATTGAGAATTTCGGAGATTTCCAGGGCAACATTCAGGCATCACAAAGTCAACCTATTGCCCAACCGGTACAGGAGGGTGACCTGGTATTTAATGAAATTATGTTCGATCCCATCCGGGATAATCGCGAGGGATTAACAAATCAAACCGAGTATATCGAAATTGTAAATACACGGGATTATGCCATATCTGCCGAGGGAATTTTCCTGCACGATCGGCCGGATGAAAACAACGACATTTCCTCTATCAGGCCGGTTAGCACCTCATCTCGCTGGATTCCGGCCAACGGAGTGTTGCTGCTTCATGCCGAAGATGCGACAAATATATTCAATGAAAGTAGAACTGCTGTCTTTTTTGACCTGGATGAATCGGTTGAACAACAGGCCATAAGAGTCAACCGATCTACGCTCAGCCTGCCCCTCTCCGGGCGGGAGGTTTACCTGGCCGACAGTACCCGAACCGTGCTCGATATGGTTGATTACAGGCCCGATTGGCACAACCCCAATCTTATTGACACCCGGGGAATTGCACTTGAACGCGTGAGTCCGACAGGTGAAACCAACAACCCCGCAAACTGGAGCTCCAGTGCGGCAACGCTTGGCGGAACTCCGGGAAGCCAAAACTCAATTTACCAAGAATCAGAAGGGCCGTTAGCGGAAACCGGAATTTCACTAACCCCAAACCCATTTTCTCCCGATGGCGATGGGCATGAGGATAATCTATTTATCAACTATCGGTTTGATGAACCCGATTACCTGCTCAGAGTTCGAATTTACGACCGTTACGGCCGATTGGTGAGAACGCTGGTCGACTCTCATCAGGCCGGATTTGAGGGATCACTGATTTGGGATGGACTTACAGACGACGGGCAGCGAAATCGTATCGGAATCTACATCGTGTATGTTGAGGCGTACAACAGCTCCACCGGCAGCAACCGGAATTTCAGGGAGACAGCAGTGCTGGCCCGTCAATTTTGATTGCTACACTTCGCTCAGTTTTTGATGAAGCCTTTGCACTAACTCCGGAATAAACTCAAGGTGTTCCGGCTTCATCAATACGCTCCGTAAAATCGTTACATGGTCTTCGTCGGCTACATATTCGGGGAAACGATCCAGGAACTCTTCTGCAGAAACCCGGAAAAGGCTTACGTGAAATCCATCTTCCGGCTGCTCCATCCCTTTTTCGAACACTGCCTTGCTCAGCCGGCTGACTTCACTGACATTTTTAGCTTCTCCCTTCGGAAAGTATCCGAGAATATCTAAATCGGGCTGTTGATACACCTCGTAATATTCAGAATCCTTCAGCTCATCATACATCTTATGTGCAGCCTCGAGAGATTTCTCCAACACTGCCCCCAGCCCGGTTCTTGTCAGTGGCAACAGCTCAAGTGTTGCCCAAAGCGCAGCCGCTGAAGCTCCAGCCCGCGAACACTCCAGGCTGATCTCACCAAGATGCAGGTCATCTGATGTAAAATATGTATAGGGTGAATCGTGGGAATAAAATTTACCAACAGCCGGATCCTTAAACAGAATACTTCCGCACCCATACGGCTGCAACCCGTGTTTATGAGGGTCCATAACGATGCTATCCGCCTCGTTCAAAACCTCCCAGTGCCGTCGACTTTCGAGGTGGTTCGAAATTATGTTAAAAAAACCTCCATACGCTGCGTCAGCATGAACTCGAACACCATTTTTTTGAGCCCAATTCAAAAGATCCGCCAGGGGCTCAACGGTTCCCAAACCTGTAGTACCCATCGTTACAACCACCGTACCAATTTCATCTTTATGGCGGTTCAGAAAATCGATATCCGGTACACCCTGCCCATCAACCGGAATTTCGAGAAATGGAGTATTCAAAATTCGGCACATCCGGCTATGGGTATAGTGAGCACGGGATGAAGCCGCGATCTTTTTGCCGGGATGAATCTCGCGCGCAACAAAAAGAGCCTCAAGATTTGCAATGGTTCCGCCCGATGTTAAGTGCCCCAAATAAGGAGTATCATACCCAACCATCTTTGCCAACCGCTTAACCACCTCTTTCTCCATTTTGGATGTCGGTGGCCCGCCATCAAGGGCATGGTTATTTGGATTGATGGTGGATGCCAAACTATAGGCAATCCACGCCACCGGGTGAGGCGGTTTGAGCATCTGGCCTGCATACTGAGGATGGTGAAACGGGTAGTTTCCCTCCAGCCTTTTTTGCAGTCGATCTATTACATCCGAAATTTCGTTTTCCGATGAGTTGTCATCCGGCCAATTTTGAACGTCACCGAATTTAGAGCGCCACGCATCGGTTTTGCGTAACGCTTTTTCAAGAAGTGGAAGATATGATTGGTACCAGCTCAATATATTCCGGTTAAATCAGTATGAATGAAATACCCATTGAAATCACCTGCCGAACCTGAACTTCGGTGGAGAAATCATCGTCATAAGCTAAATCCAGCCTGAATGAGGCGTTCATCACACGGTTAATACGGCCGGTAACCTGATTTGAAAAATATACATCCGTGCTTCTTACCGATTTATTCACGTTTGTAAACGTTTCGATGCTGGAATTAAGTACTAAGTTTGAAGCGATCGTTTGGCTGTAATCCGCCCCGAGGTTCACACCTGCCTCATTTCGGAATCGAGTTCCTTCATCAAGTCCGTATGTTGTAGAGAGCCTTTCGTCACTTACGATGGTTTGCCGTAAACCGACACCCGCCTCGAAATAAAAGTGATCACCCGGACTGTAGGCCAGACCGGCGTTTTGTGTGATGTAGGCAGGTGCCATAAAATCGGAAATTAGCCGATCATCACCTCTTGTTAATTCATCACCTTCAACACCTTCACCATACCGATAACCTTTCGCAAACTGGGTTCGAAAATTCAGGTTACCGAAGATTGAAAACTCACTCTCTTCACCACCGATATCATACAGAAATCGGTTTCTTATGGAGAAAAGATCATCGGTTTTTCGGGTTCCTTCACCATCAATCCTCGATTCGCCATACCGTGTATCGAGGGCAAATGCGTAGGAGTATCTACTTTGTCTGTATTTGGCTGTAAAGTCGGAATTTCCGGCAACGCTTATATTATCAACTCCACCACCGGACCAATTTGAGTAAGAGGATTGGGAACCATTCAGCCCTGTCGTCCAATTAAATTTCCAGCCATCGAGTGTGTCACTGACGGCGGGTGCCTCTTGTGCCTCAACTTGAGCAAACGTGAAAAGAATAGTCGCAAATAGCAGTAATAATTTTTTCATGAGCTAAATCATCTATTGTTTTGTAATTAAAACTTCTTTCGGCTTGTTTTTTGACAGACGGAAGTCCACATGTTCATTGAGCTTTGTGGGAATTGTTACTCCAACAATACCGGCCTGTACCGGAACTTTTCGGTGTCCCCGGTCAACCACTGCAGCCACATAAACATTTTTGAAAGATGTTAGTTCCGGTATACTTTCAAGAGCATTAAACATGGTTATACCGCTAAAAATGACATCATCTACTATAACAAGAATTGAATTTTTCGGAATAGGTTTCTCTATATCTAGTTCTTTTTCCTCTTCAACAAACAGCTGAAGCAGATTTACCTCTGCTGCGCCCTCTTCTTGTATAAACTTCTCCATTAATGAGGCTACGGAAAATCCGCGTTCATTTAGCCCAACGATAATAATAGGTTCTCCGCCGGCCTCCTCAACCACCTGAAATGCCATACGTTTGATGGTTCTGTGCAGTCGACTATTGTTGAGTAAAATCATAGGTGATTAAGAAATCGGTGTTTACCTTGAAAGTATTCGGCAAATTTATTCAATTTCAGTGGGTTAATAAAACAGAACTTCATCAAAATCGTTATCCAATAAATTGTAATAAAATCGGAACGTTATGAAATCTATACTGCGCAACTCCCTTATCGGTGGTGGTACTTTCTTATCCGGTTTGGCAACAGGTCTTTTTATTCACTCGATCTCCAAAAAAAGTTTCTATAAAACTTTGCGGCGTTCATCAAACCGAACATTAGACACGATAAAGAAACTACCGGAAATAACATTTGGGAACGTACAGAGCCCGATTCCAAAACTTTTTAAAGAGTCTGATACCATTATCCTGCGTCAAGAAGATCTCCGTGATGTCTGATAAAACCTTTCCACATCGTGAAGCTTTTTTGCAGTGGATTTGGGCCAACCTTGAGTTTGAGGCCACAGATCTCCAAACGATAGACGGCCAGCCGGTTTCAATTGTAGATAATGGCAAACTGAACAACGGTGCCGGACCTGATTTTTTGGCCGGTCATGTGCGCATTGATGGCATTTCGCACTACGGGAATATTGAAATTCATACATCAGAGTCGCATTGGAGAGCGCACGGCCACCAAAACGATCCGGCATTTAATAGCGTGGTACTACACGTTGTTTATCAATCTGCCGAAAATAGGAAGCCGGCCTACAGAAAAGATGGAACTCAACTACCTCTACTTGTGCTTAAACCCTTCATCAAAAAACCGCTGCAATCGTTATTGAATGCGAGCCATACGCCCGGACTTCCTTGTGGAAATCAAGCCACTTTTATCAATCAACATGCTTTTGAGAAACAGATCGAATTTGCGCACAGAGAGTATTTTAACCTAAAAGTTGATGAATTTCTCACTCGTTATGATCCCAGTTTACCGCCATCTGAGGCGTGGAAACTTGCGTTAATTCATAACCTTTTTATTGGTCTGGGGATCTCTCAAAATCGAATATCGATGGGGCGTCTGTTCGATGTCGTTCATGGTTCTGATGTTCAATGCGATTCTCTCCCTGAATTCTCAAGGGATATTCTTCAAATGGCTTTTGCACCATCTGAGTTGCATCATTTTAACTGGATAAACTCCGGGATGCGGCCGGCAAGTCAGCCTTCTGTTCGAATAGAGCAGGCAGCCGCGCTCTACGTTCATCTGCAAAAAACACCATTTCGAACTATTTTAAAACAAGGTGTAGATTTCTGGAATACTCTCTACTCTCAAATCCCTCCAAATTACCACTCCGGCAAACAGATGAAATCCCTTCTGTTTTACACCGTATTTTTACCAGGCATCTATTTGATTGGAGATCTGTTCCAATCAGAAAAGCATCGCAGGAGTGCTTTGAACCGATGGGCAGAAGACACCCAGCAGGTGCCCGCGGTTATTCAAAAACCTTTTACGAAATCCGGGTTTTCTGTATCATCTCAAAACCGTAAATTGGGCATGGCTCATCAATTAAAACGGTATTGCCATAAATTGCAGTGTTATCGCTGCGAGATATTTAAAAATGCAATTTCCTCTTGATTGATTTCTAATGACTTTCTATCTTTGGGGTCTGTGCAATTTAGCAAATATTGCCCGGTCGTCTAATGGCAGGACACCTGGTTTTGGTCCAGGCAGTGGGGGTTCGAATCCTCCCCGGGCAACATCTAATAAAAAGGGTGCCTTTTAGGACATCCTTTTTCTTTTACTCACACTTGAAACAATAGTTCATTGGATACACCACTGGCAATTTTTGCAGGGAGAAGCAACGTTGCACTGGCTCGCGCCATTGCTGAAAGTTATGGAACCCAACTTGGTGAAATTACCATTAAGAATTTCTCCGATGGAGAGATTTATGTAAAGTATGAGCAGAGTATCCGAGGTGAGGATATTTTTGTGGTTCAATCCACACCTCCCTCCGGAGATAATATTCTTGAACTACTAATGATGCTCGATGCGGCAAAACGAGCGTCTGTTAAGCGGGTTACGGCTGTAATGCCTTATTTTGGCTACGCGCGTCAGGATCGAAAAGATCAGCCACGTGTTTCCATTGCTGCTAAACTGATGGCGAATTTATTGGTTGAAGCCGGAGCCGACAGAGTTCTAACCATGGATCTGCATGCTTCGCAAATTCAGGGCTTTTTTGATATCCCCCTGGATCATCTTTACGCCAGCAAGGTTTTTCTGGATCATTACAGAAAAAACCCAATGGAAGACCTTGTAATTGTAGCTCCTGATGTTGGCAGTATTAAAATGGCTCGTGCGTATTCTAAGCGACTGAATGCCGGGTTGGCTTTTATAGACAAAAGACGACCTAAACAGAATATTGCCGAAGTGATGAATATTATAGGTGAGGTAGAAGGTAAGAATGTATTAATGATCGATGATTTGATCGACACAGCCGGCACGCTTACAAATGCTGCTGTAGCATTAAAAAAACGAGGTGCGGTTTCGGTAAATGCGGCGTCAACACACCCCATTTTATCCGGCCCAGCCTATCAACGAATTGAAGATTCGCCTATTGATGAACTGCTTGTAACTGATTCGGTGCCGCTTCGAAAGCCATCTGATAAGATTAAAGTATTAAGTGTGGCCGGTATTTTTGCGGAAGCCATTGAACGGATCCACACAAACAACACCATTAGTGCACTTTTTGATGATTAATTTAATAAACACGTAAAACCATGACGCAACCAGAATTATTTCCACTAGAGGGAACAAAAAGAGAATTAGGCAGAAAAGAATCTGAAAAACTGCGTGATGAACTTCGAATTCCAGCCGTACTTTACGGGCCGAAGGTAGAAGAGAATATCCATTTTTCGGTACTTGAAACCGATCTTGAAAAAATTCTTTCTGTTAACAAAACGAAGCTGCAAAATTTAACTGTAGAAGGGAAAGAGTTTAAAACACTTCTAAAAAATGTAGAGTTTGATCCCGTAACAGACCGCGCTCTACATGCAGACTTTTATGTGCTCGATCCTGAATCTCCTGTTACACTAAAAGTGCCTATTAAGCTCAACGGTGTTGCAGCAGGTGTTCGAGATGGCGGTGGCCGTGTATTCCAGCCGATGCGAATTGTTCGAGTACGAGTACTGCCAGACAACATGCCTTCTCAATTTGAAGTGGATATCTCTCCACTCGAAATTGGTGACTCCATCCACGTTAGTGAATTAGAGATGGAAGGTATTGAGCCTCTTGACGACTCATCCAGAACTATTGTAACTATTGCGCCTCCAAAATCCGAAGAGCTCTTTACAACATCTATCGAGCCGGACGAAGATCTACTCGACGAAGAAGCCGAAGAACTCGAAGAAGGAGAAGAGCTCGAAGAGGGTGAAGAGCCTACTGAAGAGGGCGAAGAAGGAGACGAAGAGTCCAAAGAGTAAGCTGATTTCAGCAAAACATTATGGCTATTATAACCGGCCTTGGTAATATAGGCTCGAAATATAAAGGAACACGCCATAATGTTGGATTTGAGGTTGTCGACAAACTTGCTGATGACCTCTCCATATCATTTTCCGAAGAAGGCCCTTTCCATATTGGAGAGGGTTCTTTTAAAGGGAAAAAAGTAATCCTCATCAAGCCAACCACTTTGATGAACCGCAGCGGGAAAGCTGTCGGTAAAATATTGGCTCAATCGGGCCTATCCCCTGATCAATGCCTTGTCTGTTACGATGATATAAACCTCCCACCCGGGAAAATACGTTTGCGCCCATCGGGAAGTGCAGGAGGCCATAACGGTATTAAAGATATTATTGACACCATCCAGACAGACCAATTTCCGCGTTTGCGAATAGGAATTGGAAACGACTTTGGAAGGGGTCGACAAGCCGACTATGTACTCTCCCCATTTAATGAAGATCAACGCATTGCCGTAGACCAGGCAATCGATCAATCCTGCGAGGCAATTCTTACATTTTTACGAGCAGGAATTGATATTG
>SL_3KL_010_SEDDRAFT_10005024_pt1 | contig 11905 bp, 10 predicted proteins | sample SodLakKL_010_SED_2_FD_10381 | JGI IMG/M metagenome (IMG submission 10381)
TTCCTGCTGCAGGTGGTTTTCAGGTGCTGCAGACCCGGATGAGGCTTGTCCAGTATACTTTCCACTCAGACTCATAACGAATACTAATAAAACGATAACCCCACTTAACGTAATTTTTCTTGAAATGGATAAAAGCTTTTGAAACATAAAAAGTCCCTCCTTAAATTTTTTGAGGGACCGACACCGAAAATAAAAAGTACCTGTTTCGGGAACCTGGCAATCATAGTCCGTAAAACGAACTTTAGACCCATGGCTTTGCGTCCTTACCTTTCGATAAGTTTGCCTTTGTCGGTCAGGATTTCATACCTTTCCTACGTATTCATTTTTAGATTCTTACTAAAATATGGACTATTGTGCCAATAGGATACTTTGTAAACTGCTGGCATAGTAATACTACCATCCTTTGGTTATTCTGTCAATATATATTGTCTTTATTTTGTAAAGTTTTCTAAAAATATCGGAATTAATTATTAAAAATTTTTATGACCAGCTCCTATTGTCATGCTTTTTATATTTCTTTGTCCTTCTATCCTCTCTGCCGCCCTTAAATTTCGGCTTCCAGGGGGACCCTGATGCTCCTACCTTAGGCCCCTTTGTCTTCCTCTGCCTGAAGGGAGCTTCCTCCGTTAAAGTAACCTGTGTATTATCAGGTTCTTTTGTAAGGATTTTCAATGCTGCCGCTAGAAGTGATACAGAGTCTTTTTCCTCTAACAGGCTTACAGCTAACTCTCTATATTGATGGAGATCCTCCTGGTCAACAAATTGTATTAGTTTATCCATGGCAATTCGCTGCTGTCCTTCTAGTGCTTCGCTTAGTGAAGGGACTGTCTGCCGAAGGATTTTTCGTTTTGTGGTTTTTTCTATTATTTTCAGCTGATTGATCTCCCGGGGAGTCACAAAAGTCGTTGCAATACCATCTTTTCCCAAACGCCCCGTGCGCCCCACCCGGTGAACATACCATTCTGCATCTTGAGGAATATCGAAGTTATACACATGGGTAACGTTGCTTATGTCCAGGCCACGGGCAGCTACATCGGTAGCCACTAAAATATCCGTAGTGCCATTTTTAAAGTTTCGCATCACACTGTCACGTTTGGCCTGGGTGAGGTCTCCATGAATCCCTTCCGCAACATATCCCCGTTTGTTTAAGGCTTCGTTCAGTTCATCTACCCGTCTTTTAGTCCTTCCAAAAATTATGGCTAAATCCGGAGACTGTATGTCTAAAACACGGCAGAGAACATCAAACTTTTGTCTTTCGTGAACTTCATAATAATACTGTTCCGTATTGGGGACAGTAACTTCTTTAGACTTTACCTGAATCAATTCCGGATTTTTCATGAACCGCTGGGCCAAATTCTGAACCGCCTTAGGCATGGTAGCAGAAAAAAGCAGTGTTTGGTGATCAACAGGAATTCCCTCTAAAATTGTTTCAATATCCTCAATAAATCCCATGTTCAACATTTCATCCGCCTCATCCAATACCACCATGGACACCTGTTGGAGACGAATGGTTTTCCTCCTCATATGGTCCATTAAACGGCCCGGTGTCCCAACAATGATTTGAGGCCTGTTCTTAAGGGCTCTAATCTGCCGGGTTATATCCTGCCCCCCATAAATGGGCAGCGCCTTAATTCCTTTAATTTGGCCTATGGTATTTATTTCTTCCGCCACCTGAACCGCCAATTCCCTGGTGGGTGTAACCACAAGGCTCTTTATATCTTCTGTTCCTTGTTCTATCTTTTCAATCATGGGAATAGCAAAAGCGGCTGTTTTACCTGTTCCCGTCTGCGCCTGTCCAATAATATCCTTTCCTTCCAGGGCTGTCGGAATCGCCTGCTCTTGGATGGGTGTAGCAGCTTCAAAACCCATCTTTGAAACAGCCTTAAGTAAAGAGCGACTTAACCCCAGCTCTTCAAAAATCTGCATAAACTTACCTCTCCTTTAATCTAAAATTTCCTGTTATACTTCTTTTTTATATTCTAGTCTTCCTATTTTTACATGTAAAAAACACAAACCAACCCAATAATTTTCATACATATCATAAAATAAGGACATTTCCGGGAATGCCGAAAATGTCCTTATAAACATTCTTTACTTTGTCTTAGAACTTAGTAACATTAGCGGCTTGAAGCCCCCGATTGCCTTCTACTACATCAAATTCTACATCCTGCCCTTCATCTAATGTCTTGAAGCCATCTCCCTGAATTGCGGAGAAATGCACAAAGACATCTTCGCCTTCGGACCTTTCAATAAATCCATACCCTTTTTCTGAATTAAACCATTTTACTTTACCTATCATCATATAGGCCTCCTTAAAAAAATTTTGTTGAAAAAGCGAATAATATCAAGCACCTTACGTCCTACCTGTTGATTCAGAGGCCTAAAGATGGTGAAAATTTACTCAACTTTTTAACACTGTCATTAACCATATCATATAAAATAATAAAGTGCAAGCAATTTTTACAAAATGTGGGCATATTGTGGGCATATTTAAATTCATTCCCCCTGGTAACAGGGTTCATCCCTGCCTATATTACGGCAACTGCAATACTGGCAAACCCTAATATTTTATAATCTTAATATAAGTTTGCGCTCTTTCTGTTGAGTATATACATTATTTCTTGCAACTTTACTGCTTACCTGCTATACTTTGAATGTTCCATAAGGAGGATTAAAAGCAAATTATGAAATGCTTACCCAAAGATAAAATTAGAAATATTGCTATTATAGCCCATGTGGACCATGGGAAAACCACGTTAGTGGACTGTCTGCTGCGTCAAAGTGGGGCTTTCCATGATAAAGCCGCCGTTGTGGAAAGGGTAATGGATTCCATCGACCTGGAACGGGAGCGGGGAATCACAATTTTAGCCAAAAATACAGCTGTTAATTATAAGGATATCAAAATAAATATTGTTGATACCCCTGGACACGCTGATTTTGGTGGGGAGGTTGAACGTGCACTAACTATGGTTAGTGGTGTCCTTCTTATTATAGATTCCTTTGAAGGGCCCATGCCTCAAACCAAGTTTGTTTTGAGTAAAGCCCTGCAGGCGAATCTTCAACCCCTGGTAGTAATCAATAAAGCAGACAGGCCAGATGCCCGGCCTCATGAGGTCTTAAATGAAGTAATAGATCTCTTTTTCGAGCTGGGAGCCAATGAGCAGCAGCTGGAATTTCCCGTACTCTATACCTCTGCCAAGGAGGGATGGGCAGTCAGGGAGTGGGATGAAAAGCGGCTTAGCATGGAACCTCTTTTCGAAGAAATTATCAATCATGTGGACCCCCCTGATTGTAATCCCCAGGGCCCTTTTCAAATGCTGGTTGCTAATTTAGAACACGACAGTTATGTGGGCAAATATGCCATAGGGATGATTAAGCGGGGATCTATAAAACGGGGCGAACAGATTGCTTTAATTCGTCATAACGGGTCTCTGGAGGCAGGAAAGGTGGCAAAGCTTTTTGTATACAGCGGCTTAAATAAAAATGAAGCCGAAGAGGTTTCCGCCGGGGAAATTGCAGCCATCGCCGGCCTGGAGGATGTCAATATAGGAGAAACAATTGCTGATCTGCAAAATCCGGAGCAGCTGCCGGTAATTACCGTTGATGAGCCCACCTTAGCTATGACTTTTATGGTCAATAACAGCCCTTTCGCAGGACTGGATGGCCAGTTTGTCACCTCTCGAAAATTGAGGGAACGTCTTTTTAGGGAACTTGATTCCAATGTAAGCCTTAGAGTAGAAGAGACGGACAGCCCGGACCAGTTTAAAGTCTCAGGGCGTGGCGAACTGCATCTTTCCATTCTTATTGAAAACATGAGGCGGGAAGGGTATGAGCTGCAGGTTTCAAAACCGGAGGTAATTTATAAAACCATCGATGGCGTACGGACAGAACCAATGGAATATCTTATCCTCGTTACTCCGGAAGATGCCCAGGGCACCATAATGGAGAACCTGGGCCGGCGGAAAGGGGAACTTGTGAACATTATCCCTGCAGGAGGCGGAGATGTTCGCATAGACTATCTTGTTCCTGCCCGGGGCCTTATAGGTTTCCGTTCCGAGTTCTTAACTGAGACCCGGGGTAGAGGGGTTATGAACTATAGTTTTCATGGTTACCAGCCATATAAAGGTGAAATTAATACCCGTTTTCGAGCCGCCCTCATCGCCTGGGAGACAGGAGAAGCCGTCACTTTTGGACTGCTGCAGGCGGAGGAAAGGGGAACTCTATTTATTAAGCCGGGGACCAAAGTATACGAAGGAATGATTGTTGGTGTAAACAACAAAGATAGGGACCTTGAAATTAATGTATGCAAGCGTAAACAGCTTACCAACGTACGGGCCAGCGGTTCAGACGACACCGTTAAACTGAAAGAACCCCGTATGCTTTCCCTGGAATCAGCTATAGAATTTATTGAAGATGATGAGCTGGTAGAAATTACGCCAAAAAATATCCGCCTGCGAAAAAAATTCCTTCATAAAAATGAAAGGGAACGTTACCAGAAACAGCAGAATATAAAATAAGTTTTCAAAATATCTTTTTAATTTGTCCAATGATTTTTAAAATTTTTTCGTCGTCGACGCTGCTGCTGACAACAAGCCTGACATCATCGTTAATTTTTATGGTACGGCGGCCTTTTTGATAATTATCCATGTCATAATCATCCGAAGGAAAACTCCTGTGCCGCCTCTGTTTTAGGAGGCTGTTTTTTTCTGACAACTCTGCGAGCTGAAGAGAATGTCTCATTTCCTCAGCCCTCTTTAAACACATTTCCTTGATTTCTTCCAGGTCTTTTAGATTTATAATTTTTTTAATTTCAGTTAAATTACAGCTGGTATATTCTTTTAACATTCGTACTGCTCTTATTTTATCTATTTCCTTCTCTGTAAATATTTTTTTACCCCTCAGGCTTATTTCAAACATGTTTTTATCAAAAGCATAATAATTAACCGTCCTTTTTGTTATTCCCTTGTCCCCCTCTTCCCTCAATTTTTCGGCCACTTCTTCTGCAGTAAATCTTTTTGCCACATAGCCACCTCCCCAATCATTACATATTGGTGTAATTATAACAGTGTGATGTAATTAGGGCAAGTGCTGCTCTGGAAAAACACTGTAAATTCAAAGGTTATTTTCTTTTACTCTTATTTTATAGTAGGTCATATATCCTTTTCTTTTTAGTGAATATTGTTTTTTTGTCAAAAATAACAATATTTTTTAAATATATATTTCCTTTATTAGAAATTTATGTTAATATGGTTGTATGATTTTGTAACTCTATGTTGAAAGGAGGAATTATGTGAGTGAAATCAACAGGTATCATTCGAAAAGTAGATGAGTTGGGGAGAGTTGTTATTCCCATTGAACTGAGGAGAGTAATGGGAATCGAAGAAAAAAATTCAATCGAAATATTTGTAGATTCTGACAGAATTATTTTACAAAAACATGAGCAGTCATGTGTTTTTTGCGGAAGCGATGATGAAATAAGGTATTATAAAAATAAACTTATTTGCGAGGATTGTTTGGAGGAACTTTAACATAGCACCGTTTTACCAAAAGGCGCCGTAATGCCCTGGTTTTTGCCATGGGGAGGCTCAGTTTAAGTATTGTCTACTCCCCAAGATTTAAAAGTGCTTGAATTCTGTGAACTGATAAGATACAAATATAAGAGGCCAACAGGTTGTTTTCCCTTTGGCCTCTTATATTTGTATCTGCTTTGATAGACTGATAAAAATTTTTACCCCGCGGGGCATATTCATTTTAGTTTTCATAGTTTTCATGCTTTCTAATTCCTCCAGTTTTCAAAATTTTTGCCAATGAGTTTCATAGTGCTATGGAATAATTATACTAAAGGAGAAGTCAGGTTAGATAGTGGCAATATGTTAAGTATAAAATGGCCTGGGAAACAAAGCATGTATTGCGTTAAATAATTAATGTTTTTGGTTAAAATACATGTTAGAATGAGAATACGAAATACCCGTAAGTCAAGCTGCTGAACTATGGAGGTGAATGGATGAGAGTATGGGATGTTCATCCCGGCTATTTATCCCGCCAGAGCCTGCTTGGCCAACATGTGGAAATTCATGCACTCTTCAGTGTGCTCTGCGGGGGCCGGAAAGGCTACTCAAAACACCCGGAAACACTGCGCTGGAAAGGTCACCTGGGCCTTTTAGCTGCCCGTCATGATCTAACCGTTAAAGAGATGGCGCTGCGGGGCTATAACCACGCCAGCCCGATTCAAATAGACCAAATTACGAAAAACAATAAACTGGATAAGCTGAAGTATGTAGACAAGCCTTCCAGACAATTTGAGCTGCTGAAGCAAAAATACCTGCAAAAAAACCAGTGTGGACGAATTCCACTGCCCAAAAACATCTCAGAGTTTTGGTCCCATTATAAGTATTCCATTATGGGAAGAGGGTATTTTTACTATCAGGAAATGAAGCACTTTCTCAATAACTGTAAGGATGATTCCATCGGAAGAGACGATGAACTAATTGAACAGGTGCTTTCTTATATGGAAAAGGCGCCTACCGAAAAATCATTGAGAAATGTAGTAGATCACTTGTGGGGCTACTTTAAACATGTGAGTTCTGCTGAGGAGCGCAAGATATTAGAGAATTTAAGACAAAATAACCCGCAGGCACAGCTTGATTATCTTTACCTCCTGGCACAAAAATACAGCCAGGAGTATTTGCTGCATTCAACCATATTTGCCGACTTTACATCTATAGAATTTACGTGACATCCTCACGGGGTCAATAGACCCCAAGGATTCCGCCGGTATTTTCTAAAAGCGCCGTAAAACCCTTGGCTTAAGACATTTACTGACTCCTCTTCATTGCCATAAAAGTAGTCAGCTTCTTTGTTTTTCTTGTAAAGATGCCTTGGGAGAAAAAAGTTAACCCCTAATCTCTTTTTTGAAGATTAGGGGTTTTTGATACTCTAAATACATGAGTAACGGATAACTGGTTTGTTTTTTAAATAAAAGGCCTTTTTTTTGAATAAAAGTCAGCGATAAGCAATAAATTTTTAAAATAAACAATTGAATTTACTTCGTTCTTCACTATGAGGTGAACGGCTATTGCGCATTTATTTATTTAGACAAATCAGCAGAAACAGGCGTGATATTCCCGGCTTAATCTGGACAGTATTGGCTGTCTTTTTTATCTTCGCCATGGTTTGTCAGCCGGCTGTCGTCCTCCAGGGTGCGTCCGAAGGGTTGAACGTCTGGTGGGGAATTATTTTTCCATCGCTGCTGCCTTTTTTTGTAGCGTCGGAACTATTAATGAAACTTGGATTTGTCCATTTTCTCGGTATTTTACTGGAACCCATCATGAGGCCCCTGTTTAATGTGCCCGGTTCCGGGGGATTTGTCCTGGTGATGGGACTGGTGGGCGGGGCTCCCATTAATGGCCTGCTCATTACGCAGCTGAGGGAAAAACAGTTATGTACAAAATCAGAAGCAGAACGGCTCTTGTGTTTTACAAACTTCTGCACGCCGCTGTTTATGATCAGCGCGGTGGCTGTTGGGATGCTTGGCCACCCGGAACTGGGGTTTATTATTGCAGGCAGCCATTATCTATCTAATATCATCATTGGCCTGGGGCTGCGTTTTTATAAACCCAATGAAGTAGGGCCAGGTTTTGACTTCGGCTCTTTATCCATAAAAAAAGCATTCGTTACCATGCTGCGGTTTCAAAGACAGCATAAAGAAACTATCGGTAAGCTGCTCAATGATGCCATTGCATCTTCGGTTTTGAAACTGTTGAATGTGGGCGGCTTTATTATTCTATTTTCCGTTATTATTGGCATTTTCACTCAAGTGGGATTGATTGAATTTATGGCCTCAGGGGCTGCCCTGCTATTGGTTCCTCTTGGTTTTTCCATAGAAATTGTGCCTTCTATAGCCAGCGGCCTATTTGAAACTACCATCAGCTCCACCATTGCCTCCGAAGCAGCAGTCACAGAAGTACAAAAGGTAATAGCCATCAGTTTTATGTTGGGATGGAGCGGGTTTTCCATTCATGCGCAAGTGGCCAGTATGGTAGCCCAAACAGACATTGGTTTGCGGTTATTTTTTATGACAAGGGTTGCCCACGCCTTTTTAGCGGCGGGTTTATCCTGGTTTCTACACCCGTCAAGTCAGCATGCAATTCGTTTTGTCTTACCAGCCATTGCCCCCTCCTCTTCCTTTTATGCTTATCCTACATATCTTATTATTTTGTATTTTTTCTTATTAGCTGCCTGTTTACTCTTAATATTAATTCTGCTATCCTTGACACTTCAATGCTTCCAACAGATTAACAGGGGCGTTCGGACATGGGGAAAAAGGCATTGCTAGCCCTGCTCCGGTGCTGCATCTTCCGGCAGCAGTTCCTCCGGGAGAATATCTTTTTCTATAAATAAAAGATAAAATATTACTGTTAACAATAATCCTACAGCGCCTACGCCGGCAAAGGTCAGTCGGCTGCCATAATGTAAAAGAAACGAAAAGGTTATGGGCGAAAGGGCCCCTCCTAAAGACCTGGCACTGCCGTAAATAGTTGTGGTTAATCCTCTGATATCCTTAGACTTAACAGACGTGCTTACAGTGTCAATGGCCGGTAGAGTGATTCCTGCCCCTATGCCAACGAGCACGATGAGCGGCCAAAAAAGTAGGGAGTTAAAAACAAAGCCTAAAACAATTGCGCTTCCGGCTAACAACAACATACCAACAGTGATAATCATTCGCGGATGTATCCTTCTGGAAATGAATCCCGCCGCTAAAGTGGTTAGCATCATGGCCACAGCGGGCAAAGCAATGATCACTCCCCGCAGCAGCTTGTTTATCTGCAGCTTTGTGCCCAGAAAATCACTCATCCAGAACATGGTACCAATAAGAATAAATATGACCATAAATGCTGCCACCAGGCTCAGCATCCGGGACCTGTTTTTAAAAAGCAAAAATGCTTCCTTATGTTTTTTCCATTCCACATCCCGGTCCTGTTTGGGCTCTTTAATATAGATCCAGGTGGCCACGGCCACCGGAATTGCAACCAATGGATAGATAAAAAAAATGGCTCTCCAGGAAAGCAAACCAATAGCTCCCCCGATTACTGGGCTAGAAACTTTCCCCAGGCCGTTGGCTGTTTCCAAAAACCCCACCGCTTTACTTCTCTCAATACTCCGAAAGATGTCCCCTACCAACGCCACACTTAAAAACATAGGGGTTGCTGACCCAACCCCCTGAAGAAACCGTCCCACCAGGATTAAGGAATAGGGATTTGCCACAAAAATTATTGCCACCCCCGCCAGCAACCCGCCTAAACCATAAATCAGTAAAGATACCACCATCACTAATTTCCGGCCAAACCGGTCCGACAAAACACCACCGAACAGGTTGATCACCGCCGCGGGAAACGAAACAATCCCCACCAATATGGCCAGATCCGTTAAGTTAATATTCAGGTCTCTGGCCATGGCGGGAAAGACAGGAAACAATATGGTGTTGACAAGTACGGTGATATAATTAGACAGACTTAAAATACCTACTTTTATTGTACTGTCGGTTTTCAATGCTGCTTCTCCCTTTTTTCAAATAATTTTCTGCAAATAAAATAACATGCCCTCCAATCTAGTTTTTTCTAAAGTCTGGATAAATATCCTCCCCGGAGCACGTTAGCGCCTTCCTAAATTATCCAGTTTTTAAATGGTCTCTCCTCACCGTAACCAAAAAAACAACCCGGAAGTTGTTGTCTTGCCTTTAAATATATGGCGGAGAGGAAGGGATTTGAACCCCCGAACGGCTCTCACCGTTACTCGATTTCGAGTTCTGCATGGTGAACTGTAGCTAGTTTCAACTAGTTATTTTTTTGGTTAAATATTATAGGCTTTCACACCATGGTTGGGAATCGATTGTTATACAACTGCAAGTGATACATTTTCAGAATGTTCTTTTTCTCCGGGAAGTTTCCCATGAGTCGTGTCGATGATCTTGTCAATCATTTTCCTTCGAACATCGGGACCTTCATGCATTTTTTCTTTGTACATATACTCCTCGGCCTTTTTCAGTGCTAAAGCCATTGGCTTTTCAAAATCCGTTTTTGTTCCCCAGCCAAATGAAGCGGAAACCTCCAAGTCCCTTACTCTTTCTTGTTTTAAACTGCTTTTCATTCTCCTGATGAGTTTTTCAGCTTCTGAAGCATCGGTTTTCGGTAACAGGATCGCAAACTCATCTCCACCGACTCTTGCAATAATATCATCCGCTCTAAAATTCTCTTTCAGTGTTTTTGCCGTTTTGACCAACTGCTCATCTCCTGCAGAATGTCCGAAGGTATCATTGATCAATTTCAGACCATTCACATCTCCCATAATGACGGTGAGCGGCAGGTTTCTCTCAGTGTCTAGACGTTCCATTTCCGTCTCAAAGAACCTCCGATTATATAACCCTGTCAAATGATTATGAAAGCTGAGATATTTTATTTCATCCTGCCTTACTTTCTTTTCCGTACAATCTCTGAATACCAACACTACTCCGGTAATGTTTCCTTCCTCATCTTTGACGGGCGCTGCACTATCCTCAATGGGTCTTTCAATTCCCTCTTTGGAAATCAGCATAGTATGGTTGGCCAGTTCAATAATATTGCCGGTTTCGAGAACATTGTGTACTGGATTTTCGCATCTTTCACGGGTATATTCGTTAACGATATCAAATACTTCCTCAATCGGCTTGCCTTCAGCTTCTTCTACCGTCCACCCTGTAAGTTGCTCGGTAACAGGATTCATAATCAAAACCTTTCCGTTTTTGTCAGTGGAAATGATAGCGTCACTGACTGAAAGCAAAGTCGTTTTAAATCGCTCTTTTTCCTTATATAGTTCCTTTGTTCTGCAATGTAAGACCTCTTCTGCCTTCTGTCGTTCACATACCTCGCGCGCTAACTCCTCTCGGGATGTCGTTGTTTTCTGAAGATTCTCAGCCATCTCATTGAAAAATACTGTAAGTTTTCCAATCTCATCTTGACTTTGGACCTTCAGTCGGTCATTCAATTCTCCTCCACCAATTTTTTTTGCCCCGGCCTGAAGCTGTTTAATCGGTTTTGTAATACTGTTCACCAGTTTCCATGCGGCGATGCCGCTAAGAATCAATAGGATACTGCCAACTTAAATAATCGTCCTGTTCAATCGCTCAACAGGTGCAAATATTTCTTCAACATCCATTTTAACAAGAAGACCAAGTTCTGCCTGATCAATCGGCACAGTACGATAGGCGTTTAAAGTATCTATACCGCGGTAGTCCGGTTCCCGTAATTCTCCTGATTCACCCTGAAGGGCACTGTTCACTGACTGATAAGAGTTTTGATCGTGCTCCAAAGGTTTTAAAAAGGCCTCAGCATCGTGGCGAAGAGGGTTGACCCCCAGAGTGATGTCATTCTCCTTAGCAACCAGGATTGTTTCACCCGTTTCTCCCAGTCCCGTATAATCGGTGAGCATAGCGATGAGCCTTTCCAATGAGATGTCAACTTTCACAACGCCTATCACGCTGTCCGTCTCGCGTTCTCCTTATCAAGCTCAGAAGTATCGGTTAAAGAAGATAACCTAATATTCCAAATTCACTGGATTAAGTCCTCACTGAATCATCACCTGTTTTCTTTTTAACGACATAATTTTTGCCTTTCACCTTCGCTTCATACAAAGTATCATCTACTACGCATAACAGTTCATCAAGTTGACATTTTTAATGCCCAAAGGTTTTCTCAGTTATACGGGTTACACCCTCAATGCCGGTAACCAATAAAGCATAGAGCCATAAACCATAGTAAACCAACCGGGCTTTTGAGGAAGGTGTACGGATAATATAAATTATAAGGCCCACAAAAGCCATCAAACAAATGGCACCCGCCAAGACATATGTGGTGTAGAAAATCTCGGCATC
>SL_3KL_010_SEDDRAFT_10005025_pt1 | contig 11904 bp, 9 predicted proteins | sample SodLakKL_010_SED_2_FD_10381 | JGI IMG/M metagenome (IMG submission 10381)
GAAACTCCAGCCGATGACATAAAAGGGCCATTTGCTTACTCCCTTTACGCAAGGTTCCATATTTGCGGTCGCCGGCCACGGGCATTCCCATTGAAGCGAGCTGTGCCCTGATCTGGTGATAACGTCCGGTATACAAATCGATTTTTACCAGACTGAGTTCTCCGCTTGTTTCCAGATGCGTGACTTTCATGACCGCTTTTTTTTTACCGCTTGACTCATCGGAGGATGAATCAATGTTAGATATTACTGCTTTTTTTTTCTCCTTGTCCTTAAAGAGGTCGTGAGAAACGATACCGGTATTGACTTCCCTGCTCACCACCACTGCAAAATATTCTTTCTTGAAGATGCGCTTTCGGATCTGTTCTGATAGCCTGGAAGCTGATTTTGATGTCCGTGCCAGCACCATCAGACCACGTGTGGGTCGGTCAAGACGCTGAACAAGCCCCAGAAATACATTGCCTGGTTTCTGGTATTTCTCCTTCAGCCACATTTTCATTAACGACTGAATGTCTTCATCACCTGTACAATCACCCTGAGAAAGCATATTGGCAGGTTTATTGACAACCAGCAAGTGATTGTCCAGAAATATGACCTCAATATTCCGGAATCTTTCAGGAATGGTGAATCTCCTTATCTTTGGGTTCGGGTGATTGCCGGTTTTCCGGCAGCATCAAAAAAAATCTTCAAAAAAATGTACACTCTTCACAACATAATCCTGTCTGACATAGTATAAACCGAATACTACTGTTAATCCACTATGACCGAAGCACTGAAACAAAAGCTGAATTCACTGACGCCAGAGTCGGGAGTATACCTGTTCAAAGACGCTGGAAGCAATATATTATATGTGGGAAAAGCAAAACGATTGAATCAGCGAGTACGGTCATACTTTCAAAGTGGGGTGGAGCATACCGGCAAAATTCAGGCTCTTGTCCGAAAAATCTCTGATTTGGAAATAATTGTTACGGACACAGAAGCCGAAGCGCTGATTCTCGAAAATAATCTGATAAAAAAGCATCAACCCCGGTATAATATTCTTTATCGGGATGACAAAAGCTACCCCTACATCTGCATGACCGATGAAGATCGTCCCAGGGTGTTCCCAACACGCGTCATTGTCAGAGATGGCAGCCGATACTATGGTCCGTACGACCACGTAGGAAAGATGAAGCTGATGTTGGAAACGATTCGCAAAGCCTTCAGGCTTTGCACCTGCGCATGTTCTTCACGAATGATTGACAAAAGCAAAGGCATGCCAAAATGGGGGAGATGCTTTGAAGATTATTTCGAAAACTGCTCTTATGATATGGATCCGGAGGAATACCGGTCACGAATGGATCAGGTTCTGAGACTTTTAAACGGAAGGACACGGGATCTTATACGGGATCTGAAAATTGAGATGGAGGAGCTTTCAGAGTCACTTGAATTTGAAAAAGCAGCTGTAATCAGAGATGGTGTACTGGCACTGAAAAAGTACAGTCAAAAGATGAAAATTATTGCAGCGGATGGGCTTGACAGGGATGTCTTTTCACTGGATGCAAACTGGAATGAGAACATTGCATGCGGTGTGCTGCTACAGATAAGGGATGGCAAATTGATAGGAAAATACCACCGATTTCTAAAAAATATCGAGGGGCGAACAGATGCTGTACTGATTCAATCATTCATGGAAGATTATTACACCGGTGAGCTTTCGGGTGTGATTCCGGATGAGGTATGCTGCAGCCACAAACTTCAGGACGACGAACCACTTTTTGAATATCTCTGGGAGATGAAAGGTAAAAAGGTGCCTGTAATTGTACCCCAAAAAGGCGAAAAGGCGAAAATGGTTCAAATGGCCGGCTCTAATGCCCGGTTGTTATTGAATGAGTGGGAACTGGAAAAAATCAAGGCTGACAAGGGAAGGGTACCACACTCTGTTCAGGCTCTAAAACGCGATCTCAACTTGCAACGTATGCCACGTCGCATCGAGTGCTTTGACATCTCAAATTTACAGGGTGCATTTACGGTCGCTTCCATGGTTTGTTTTGTAGATGCTCAGCCAAGAAAAAGCAGTTACAAGCGATTTCATGTGAAAGGTGTTCAGGGTCCGGATGATTTTGCTTCCATGCGAGAGGTGATAGGGCGTCGATATCACAGGGTAAAAAACGAAGGCAGTCAGATTCCCGACCTGATCGTGATCGATGGAGGAAAAGGACAGCTATCAAGCTCAGTTGCTGCTATCAGGGAATGCGGCCTGGAACAGGATATCCCCGTAATTGGATTGGCAAAACGGCTTGAGGAAGTTTTTTTTCCAGGTTCTTCTGATCCGGTGAACATACCGAAATCTTCATCCAGTTTAAAACTGCTTCAAAGAATCCGGGATGAGGCGCATCGCTTCGCAATTCAATTTCATCGTGATGTGAGAAGCAGTAAAACTTTTAGATCTGAACTGCAGGATATTCCCGGAATTGGAAAGAAGACTACGGATAAGCTGCTTAAACATTACGGTTCAGTGAGTGAAATTATTAATCAGGATTTGGAATCTCTCAGGAAGGTTGTCGGCAAGAAAGCCGGGAACGCTATTTTGGCTCATTTCAACAGGAAGGCTGACTTAAATGAGCATTTAATTGATGAACCAGAATAGTTTATCTGTGAAAATGAACTATTTAGATATCGATGCGTCTAAATATCCAGAATCATGAATAAAAAAAGAATCAAATAACTAGGTGTAAGATGAATCTGAATTGTAGTGCCTAAAGAGAAGGAGAATATATCAAGACAATTTGCGAAATGATTTTATTTCCTTATTTGTTTTTATAAATGTGACCAAGAAGCGACGAAATCAAAACACATAACAGTAAAGCCTATAAATTAAAGTTACAGTTCTTTCCCAGAACACATGCCTTACAGGCAATATCAATTAATTTCTCAGCGTTTAAAGATCAATATGATGTCGCAAAAATCACATAACACCCTGAGTCAGGTCGACGACCATGAACTTGTTCATCGCTACCGCAAAAACAACGATCAGGAAGCATTCAAGCAGTTGTTAGACCGCCATCAGTCAAAGATATACTCGTACATCTATAGTATGGTTGGGAATGCAGAAACTGCCAACGATATCTTTCAGGAAACCTTTACCAAGGTTATCACCAAGATGGATGAGACCTACAATGAACAGGGTAAATGGATTGCATGGGTAATGCGCATTGCTCACAATGCCACCATTGACTATCTCCGCAAAAAGAAGCGGTTTGTCGATGTGAATGCCCAGGATGATCCGGATTATGATTTCTATGACAGGCTCACCGACGAAACCCTTGATGATGCCCAAGAGGTAATTGAAAAGGGAGAAGCGAAGGACAGTCTGATGAAGCATATTTCGAATCTTCCGAAAGAGCAACGCGAAGTGGTCATGTTGCGACATTACTATGAGATGTCATTCAAAGAGATAGCCGAAATAACCAATGTGTCGATCAACACCGCTCTTGGAAGAATGAGGTACGCTCTTATTAACCTGAGAAAAATGTTTGATAAGGAACATGGAAAAGAAACAAAATATGTCGAACGTAGATGAGTTATGTGTCAGGTACGTTTTTGACGAATTGGATCCATCGGAGGTAACACTTGTTGAGAAGGCAATGATCAGTGATCAGAACTTGCTCATCGAAGTGGAAAGCCTCAGAAGCACTTGGAAGAAATTGCAGGATTTGCCTGAGCTTGAACCGCCATCAAATATATCAGAAGCTATCATTCATCAGGCAAAAGACTATTCCAATCAACAGCAGTTTTTTGGAAGCCACTGGAAAAACCCGGGGTTGCTCGCTACTGCTGCTATTGTGCTGTTCAGTCTGTTGATTTCAACGGCTTATCTGCTCCCATCCGATGCTGTGACTGGGGATCAGGATCAGGAATCACGCATCTCTGCCTCTGCTGGCTCTGTTGCTTTATCGGAACCTGATGGAGCGTTGAACCTCCGCCACGACTCGTTTCGAATCTGGAACGGTTATTCCAACATGGTATTCATTGGTGGAGTTGATGAGCAACAAAATCAATCCGCCCCTGACACGCTGCAGCAGGGAATGGCTCCACTTGAGTCCGGGTCCAACCCTATCCTTATTTCACCAGCATTTCGTGATTTTCAGCTAACAGGCTCAAACTACTAACATTGCCTATATCCTAATCACTACTGCGAAGTACTTGTATCAGCTACTATTTCGACTACCAAAGGGTATCAGTAAATTATTTTGTCCTCTATTTGGGAGTGCTACCTTTCCAAATATATTCTTACTTTACAGGTTTGCTGACTGCCAGATCTATCGTTGGTGAAAAAAGCTCTATCCGGTTAAAAATTATACAAGTATATGGGAAAAGTTATATCTGTTGCCAACCAGAAAGGCGGTGTTGGAAAAACGACCACAGCAATAAATCTGGCTGCCAGTCTTGCAGCTATCGAGCATACCACTTTACTTATTGACATCGATCCGCAAAGCAATTCCACAAGCGGAACCGGATTTGAGTACAAGGTAATCGATAATTCAATATACCAGGTGTTGATTGAGGGATTGAGTGCAAGAGAAACTGTCAAGAAATCGGAACTTCCCTTTCTTGATATCATACCGTCCCATATCAATCTCGTCGGTGCTGAAATTGAAATGGTTGACCGACCTCAACGGGAAAAAATCCTTCGCGACGCCATCGGAGATTTGCGGGAGGAGTATGATTTTATCATAATCGACTGTCCTCCTTCTCTTGGATTACTCACCATTAACGCACTCACAGCCTCCGACTCTGTACTCATCCCCGTACAATGTGAGTATTTTGCTCTTGAAGGACTCGGACAGCTTTTAAATACGATTAAAATTGTGCGCCAGCATCTTAATACAAGCCTGGATATTGAAGGAGTTGTCCTTACNATGTACGATACACGAACCCGATTATCAAACCAGGTTGCTGATGAGGTTAAGCGTTATTTTGATAACCGGGTATTTGAAACCGTCATTTCAAGAAATGTACGGCTTGCAGAAGCTCCGAGTTTTGGTAAACCGGTACTTTTATATGATTCCGTGTCCATTGGATCAAAGAATTATCTTGCGCTGGCAAGAGAAATTGTGATTCGGAATAAGAAACTTTTCAGGAACAGCTCCGTTTTCTCAGAAAAATCCAAACAGACATCAGAATAATTCATTTTACAAGTTACAATGACAAAAAAAGTATTAGGCAGAGGTCTTGGAGCTTTTTTCCCGGAATACGATCAACCCAACGAAGGTGAAAAGTCGCCTGATTCCCCTGGAATTGAAAAGGAAAGAGTACTGCAGCGTGTCAACGTGATCATGCAGCTTCCGGTTGCGAGTATCCGGCCAAACCCGTACCAGCCTCGAGAGGATTTTGATGAGATAAAGCTCCAGGAACTGTCGGACTCCATACGTATGCACGGACTCATCCAGCCCGTTACGGTTCGTGCCATAGGTAGCGAGAAATATGAGCTTATTAGCGGTGAGCGCAGGTTGCGTGCAACAAAAATGGCCGGCATTACCAAAATTCCGGCATACGTTCGTGAAGTTGACGACGATGATCTGATAGCATTTGCCCTGATCGAAAATGTCCAAAGAGAGCAACTCAACCCCATAGAAGTTGCCGTTGGGTACAAACGTCTTATTGAAGAATGCAACTACACACAGGATCAGGTAGCCAGGAAACTGGGAAAGAACAGAACCACCGTCACCAATATGCTTCGCCTTCTTACCCTCAGGCCAGCAATCCAGTACGCTTTGAAATCAAACGCCATTTCGACCGGCCATGCGCGAAGTCTGGTTAGCGTGGAGGATCCAAAGATCCAGGACAAGCTGCTGGACCGGGCCGTGCAAGAGGACTGGTCAGTCCGCCAGATCGAGGATGCTGTGAGAAAGCATACAATTAAAAAATCTTCACAGAACAGATTCCCGAAGGCAAAGGATCGCAGAGACCTGCATCTCATGGAGATTTCCAGCCGCCTGCGCAACAAATTCAGTACACGTGTTCAGATAAAAAAGAAAACCAAGGGCGGAGAGATCCGTTTGGAATACTACTCTGATGATGATCTCGAGAGAATTACATCAATGCTTGAATCGGCTGAAGAATAATAAGTTACACGTGAGGATTGGTATTGTTGTTTTCTTTTTTTCTATACTGATCCTGACTTTTTTTCAACCACCAGACCTTTTTGGAAGCAACGGAAAATCCCAAAAACTTGCCACTGGTATGTATTTCCCAGAAGATCATCAGTTCATCAATTACCCGATTGTCACATTTCCATCAAAACCGCTTCCCCCTGACCACAGACAACTTCGATTGGTCGCAAACAACGTACCTGTCGTGAACGATACGGTTCCGAAGCCATCATCTGTGATGCGCAAGTCATTGATTCTGCCCGGTTGGGGACAGGTAGTTAACCGACAGGTATGGAAAGTTCCGATCATTTACGGAATGCTGGCCGGGCTTACATATTACAGCATTATTCAGGATCAGAATTATCGTGATTACAGGGCCGCCTTCTACAACAGTCAAAGTATCAATGGTGATGAGCGGTTTGGTCCCACTCCGCCGCACATTGACCCTAACCAAAATCCGGAATCGCTCCGGTTTGCCAGAAACCAGTACAGAAACAGACGGGATCTTACGTTTGTGGGTATTGTCCTTGCTTATGGGCTGAACGTGGTTGATGCCTACGTTTTTGCGCACATGCGTGATTTCGACGTAGGTGATGACCTGAGCGCACGTTTTTATCTTGAACCAGCTGCTGCACTCTGGCAGTCGGCATCAATTGGAAATAGAGACACTTTTGCAATGGGACCAGATGGTGTAATCGTCACATTAAAGCTTAATCTACCCTAACAAAAAAAAATGGAAAAAAAGCGTAAACAGATCCAAAGCCGTTATGATGCACGTTTCGAAAAAGATGTTTGGGGTGTATTCAAAGTGATGGGGGAATTTGTTGATGGGTATGAGCGGATGTCTCATGTTGGACCATGCGTCTCGTTTTTTGGCTCAGCCAGATTGCAGGAGGATAGCCCATATTACAACATGGCAGTAGAAACTGCCCGAAGGATGGCGGAAACCGGCTTTGGTATTATCACCGGGGGTGGACCGGGCATCATGGAGGCAGGAAACCGTGGTGCTGACAAAGCAGGTGGAACCTCCGTTGGTTTATGTATTTCACTGCCCAACGAACCAACCGCCAACCCGTATATCGGCAAAGAATTTCGCGTTCACTTCAATTACTTTTTTGCCCGTAAAGTAATGTTTGTGAAGTATGCCCAGGGCTTTGTCGTCTTACCTGGTGGATTTGGAACACTCGATGAGTTTTTTGAAGCTATGACGCTTATTCAAACAAAAAAAATCCACCAGTTTCCAATAATCATGATGGGCAAAGACTATTGGGCAGGACTCATTGACTGGATTAAAAACAAAATGGTAAAAGAGAAAACAATTGATATAAAAGATCTTGAGCTTTTTCATTCTACCGACGACCCTGAGGAAGCCACATCTATCATCTATAACTTTTATGAAACCAATAAACTCAGACCAAACTTCTGATGAGCAGGTATCATTTTATGTTTTGGAAACGTTTATTTTTTAATGGTAATAAAATCATAAAATGTTAAATTGTGCACCTTGCAAGTACGAAGTTTACACTATCTAACGTTTTTACAATCGATCACCAATCATTGATCACCAATCATAAAATTCAACCCAGGAAATATGAACGTTGTAAAAAAATCCTCCGTGGTATTGTCAGCCTTGATCATAGCTTTCGTTTTCAGCACTGAGGCTTACACTCAATCACGGGAAGATGCCATCACCAAATTCAATGAAGGATTTGCTCTATTCAGTGAAGAAGGTGATAATATGGCAGCCATTGAAAAGTTCAAGGAGACCATTGCGATTGCAGACGAAGTTGGATCCGAAGCTAATGACATTCGCGAGCGTGCTGTTGGACAAATTCCAAGACTCTCTTTTATGCATGCTGCTCAAATGGTTCGGGAGCGGAAGTTAGAAGAAGCCATTGGTGCATTTCAGGAAACTATTCGTCTTGCGGATCAGTATGATGACGATCAGATTCTTAATCGTGCGCGAGGAAACCTTCCGGCTCTGCATTTGAATCTGGGTAATCAGTTGTTCCGGGAGCAGGAAAATGAAGCTGCTCTTGAACACTACAACAAGGCTATTGAGTTGAACCCATCATATGTCAGTGCCTACTACCAGATTGGACTGGTTTATCGACGGCTGGGTGATCTGGATAACGCATTAGAGAACTTTGATACATCCATCGATCTCGCGCGCGAAGCCGGCGATCAGGATAACGTTGAGCGCAGTCAGCGTGCAGCAAGAGATCATCTCGTTTTTCTGGCATCCGAACAGATCGGAGAGGAATACTACAACAGAGCTTTAGATCTTCTTAACCGTGCAGCCGGTTATGGTGAAAGTGCAAGTATGCATTATCGATTTGCTGAGGTTTACAACAATCAGCGACGATATGATGATGCTCGCGCAAGCGCCGAGCGTGCACTCGAGCTCGAAACAGGTGGACGCACAGACAGAGCCAGACTCTATTTTGAGCTCGGACTTGCCCATAAAGGGCTGGAAAATACCCAGGCAGCATGCGATGCATTCAGAAATGCCATGGTAGGGGATTACCGTTCACCTGCAGAACACGAAATTGAGCACGAGTTGAATTGCAATAGATAAAAATCTAAGCAATCCTTTACGTTTCTTACCACAAGATTTGTAAAAGACCGCGGCTAAAACCGGGGTCTTTTTTTTAAGTGCGCCCGGCAGGGCGCATCCGCTCGGGAGTGAAAGTCTCCTATGCACCCGGCAGGGGGAAGCATTAGCCGAACGGCAAGGGTGTCCACCGCGAGGTGGAATCCGAAGGAAGCCGAAGGCAAACCGCTGGCCCGACGAACAGAAATCACATGCAAGGCATGCATGCCGGATGACAAGGCCCATATCTTCAAAGTCCCATACCTGTACGGAAGGTCCGCAGGAAGGCCTGAACATGAAGTAACCGATCACACCTTGTTTTCGATGTACGAAGAAAACACAGATAGTATGGCTGATATGTCCGATTTTCGCCCGGAGGGTACCGCGAGGAACGCCGGAGCCGGTCACATGAATCAGGCCTATCCTGCAAAGTACTTTGAATCACCAGGGCTTATCCGCCTGACCAATCATCACCTGAAACTTTCAATGACTTCATGAACCGCCGTATATGGAACCGTACGTACGGTGGTGTGAGAGGACAGATAAATAAATCATGATATTCATGATTCATTTATCTTCCTACTCGATTGAGACAAACTCTGTGTATTTGTTATTGACCTGGCATCATATCAGAATTGGGAGAACATGCACAATGACCTGTATAATAAAAAAGATGTCTAAGGTGTTCCTTCGTCCTTTTTAAGGGCAACATTGTGATAGCTTCCGGCAACCGCCATGAGATAGCCATCATCGGTTGGGGTCTCCTCAATTTGCCCTCTCTTGCTCATCTCCCAGCCCCAGGATACAATCTGGCCGTTTTCACGAACGGCAAGACTGTGAGTATAGCCGGCAGATATGTGCACGAAATCACTTTCCGTCGGAGTATCGCTGACTTCATTCGTCAAATCCCATCCCCAGGCTGCGATGGTCCCATCTTCGCGAAGCGCCATGCTATGACGGGCACCAGCCGAAATTGCTACAAATCCTCGCTCTTCCGGGACGTTGTCCACCGAACCCATAAGGTCTCTTCCCCAAGCGACCACAGTGCCATCTTCACGAAGGGCCAGATTGTGATGGCGACCGGCAGAAATGGCAACAAAGCCTCCATCTTGAGGAGTATCACTAACTTGATTAAAAGTATTATTCCCCCAGGCGACAATCGTTCCGTTCTTCCTCAGGGCGATATTGTGCAGGTAACCCGCCGAAACATCAACAAAATCATTGTCACGAGGAGTACCTCTGACCTGATTGTCGGAGTCCCAGCCTCCATGCTGCTGAAAACTCTCCAGGAGTTCAGTAAACATGTCAACCCCGCCTGTCATACTTTCGACCTCTTCACGGAAGTCATCCCGCAACTTCTGAGGGCTGTGCACATCAGGATCCACGCCCCAGTCGATGATCGTCCAGCCCCAGCTCACAAGCGTACCATCATTTTTAAGTGCTATACTGTGATCTCTACCCGCCGATATGGCAACATATCCGTTATCCACAGGTGAAAGTCTTACTTGTCCCCCCTCATCTTGTCCCCAGGAGACGATACTTCCGTCGCTTCGCAATGCCAGCGAGTGACGATCTCCTATTGCCACATCGACGAAACCATTTCCTGCAGGTACCTCCGATACCTGTCCGAGCCGGTCCCATCCCCAGGCAACTACACTTCCGGTTGGCTTTTCTTCCATGGATTCTCTACTGGGAAAAAAGAAAACCAGGGCAACAACGATCAATATCAGAACAGCGGAGACACCGATCAGAATACTTTTTCTCATACTTTAAGAAATTTATCTGTTTATGTTTAAAAGGGATATAAAAATTCCAAAGGGGTAGCCATGACACAAATCAACCGTTGACAGCGTGTGACGGGCTGATTCATCACTTGGTTTCCGGGATTTTTCGGAATCTAATGTGTAACGATATATCGGACAGCATTTGTATTCAAGTTGTTTATAACTTTTTTTTACAACACTAGGTCAGGCTTCATTCGGAAACACTATTACAGGAAACGAACATGACAACAACCTGCTGACACACAGAGGTATGAATGAATCTTGTCAAGTGAGTTCATTCTGACAATATGAATCAAAATTGATTTAAACAGATGAACCGAAGCTCACGAAGTGAAATGGTCATTACATCAAACACTTTGGAGGGTGCAGCGCTGAAAGAAAAAAAAACCTGATAAAGAGCAAGTTGCTCGGAATGATCTTATGAAATTTGATTAATGTTTAATCCAGGCTGGAGAGAACTTGTGCAAACATTGCAACTGTTTTACCGCTCGTGACGGTCTCTTCGTGTTTGCTCGAACAAATCTCTAAAGTACTGATTATAATTACTGCCCCGAAAGGTATCTTCATACCATAAGGCATCTTCATCCGGTAGGTGTCTTTGAAGGTTTTCGATTATTTCAGCATAATTTGGTAATGCAGCCAGGTTTCTCCATTCATTTGGGTCCGTCCAGTGATCGTACAGCTCTTCGGCTCCATCTGCATAGCGAATGTAGCGCCACCGCTCAGTTCGAACAGCATGATTGCCATACGCGTGGGTAGTGATGCTGGCGCTGTTTTCGAATCCTTCGGCTTCCGGGTTGTCAAGCAGCGGCACAAGACTTTTACCTTCGTTGTCCGTATTTGCAGGCAAATTTGCCAATTCCAGTAAAGTGGGATAGATATCCAGATGGTTGGCCGGAATATGGGTACTGTTTGCCATAACGCCTCCCGGTCGCGAAATGATCAAGGGAATACGTGTAGATTCTTCCCACAGGGTATGCTTGGCCCATATGCCTTTTTCGCCCAAATGATAACCGTGATCGCTATAGAACACAATTACGGTATTATCGGCATAAGGGCTTTTCTCCAAAGCATCCAGTACCACTCCTACATAATGGTCAACAAACGAAACGCAAGCCAGATAGGCCTGTACGCTTTTCCTCCAGCGATCCTCTTCACGCATCCACTCCATTTTGGGCATTTGAGGCAATTCTGAAAACCGTAAAGAGGTTTCCGGCAAATCATCAAATTGAGCTTTACTATGCAGAGGCAGCATGACATCCTCCAATGGGTGCAGATCAAACCATTTTTGAGGGACAAATAAGGGTACATGAGGTCGCACAAAGCCAACGCTCAGGAAAAAGGGCTGGTCATGATCCTTCTGCAACTGCTTGACAGCCCAACGGGCATATTCATA
>SL_3KL_010_SEDDRAFT_10005026_pt1 | contig 11903 bp, 10 predicted proteins | sample SodLakKL_010_SED_2_FD_10381 | JGI IMG/M metagenome (IMG submission 10381)
CAGGCAACGCTAAAGCCGGTAAGGAATGTGCGAAGTTTGTTTTTCTTTATGGTGGCCAGGATTTCCTGCCATTTATCCAGGTCAAACATCACTTAGATTTTTTGAATGTATTAATTATGAATCTTCGAAAAAAGGGGTACAGAACTCCTTCAAGAGAGTCATGCACCATTTGATATTACCGGGGTTTCAAAGCGTTGGGGTACAAAATCTTTTTCAATCAAGCCGTCTTTTAACCGGATAACCCTGCGGGTCATGCGTGAGATATCCTCTTCGTGGGTAACAATGAGCACTGTAATCCCTTCCTGGTTTATCTGCTTCAAAATATCCATCACTTCCAAAGAAGTTGTGGAATCGAGAGCACCGGTGGGTTCATCCGCCAGAATAATTTTTGGACGGGCAATTAATGAACGCGCGATGGCCACCCGTTGCTTTTGCCCTCCTGACAACTCATTGGGCATATGCTCGGCCCATTCCAGCAGCCCCACCCTTTCCAGGTACTCCAGGGCCAGCTTATTGCGTTTTTTACGGTTCACTTTTTTGTAGTAAAGGGGCAGGGCAACATTTTCCATGGCATTTTTAAATGAGATAAGATTAAACGACTGGAAAACAAACCCAATATATTCATTGCGTAAAAGGGCTGCTTTGGTTTCGGATAATTCAAATATCTTTTTATCGTTGAGATAGTACGCTCCTTCATCATAGTTATCCAGGATGCCAAGAATATTCAAAAGGGTTGACTTCCCCGAACCAGAGCTTCCCATAATGGAAACAAACTCCCCTCTGGCTATTTTCAGGTCGATCCCTTTTAATACATGGAGAGAATTGGCGCCCATTTTATAGCTTTTATGGATATTTTCGAGATGTATCATATCTTTTGATTTTTAAAAACATTTAAACCAAGACTGGGCCAAACCCATCAACAAGCTGTTTTTGTGTGTTTTACAAAACTAAAAAATCGTTTTATCCCCAACCCTATGTTCATCTGCGCACATTAAATCGTCCGCCAACGAACACCTTGACGGGATGAAACGAACCCACATTCATTGATTTTATTTTAGGTTGCCATTGATTGACAATAAGACAGTGTTTCCACCTTTTTAGTTACAGCTCTTCGTAAAAAATACTTGACCGGAATGGCATTTTTAACATTTAGTAGGATATTTTCAACTTGCCATCAAACAAACCGCGGACTCTGTCCATGGATATAGCCAGGCCTTCAGGTAATAAAAACAGGGATTTAACGTCCTGTTTTAGTTAAAAAAAGTATTTTTGCGCCTGAAATGAAACCAATGATTATTGCCACAGGGCACAAAAATGCAACCTTACAGGCTGTGGCATTCTATTGATATTTACAGGCATTAAAAATTAAACCTTTTACAAAATGGAGCAATTTACCCATCAAATGGCCAATGCACATATTCTCAACCAGTTTTGGCTAACATTTCTTTTGGTAATTTCCATGGTGCTGGTATCACGCACTTTTGTGGCAGGCACACGGTATTCGCCAATTTTAATTATTGTGGTTTTCGGACTTATCATGGGCTATGTATTGGTAAGCACAGGAATGGGGACCCCGGGGCTCAAAGAGTTTCCCATTGTGGACTTTACAAGTAGGGTAACCATCACAGCATTGGCTGCCTCTTTTTTTGTGGGTGGCCAGGAAATTAAAAAGCTCATTTTCAAGCAGGAAATCGACAAGGAAGACATTGTTGTTCCCTCTGATGAAGAGATGTTCCTGGGAACCAAATTCACCCAGTTTATGTTCCTGATAAGGTCGTTTTTTGTGCTCATTGGTATTGAATCCATGAAGCGGGTAATAATTGGTTACGACAATAACGAACCCCTTGATGCTTTTTACCCACTGCTGGGATACCTTGGACTGGTAGGCTCCATCATCCTCATTGATTACCGGGCAAAAATCACCAACAAGCCCGTTTACATCCGAAAAGGGATTATTGAAACAGGCATGATACTGGGTATTCTTGTATTATCCTGGCACATTGCCGGCTGGATAGAACCGGTCATAGCGCTGCCCGAGATATTTTTTGCCATGATCCTTTCTGTATTCATGGGGATGATTTTTTCCCGCTGGAAATTCGGGCCCACGATCCGCTCATTACTTTTTGCAGGCATTCCAGTGGTACTGGCAGCCAACTTCATGGTAGGGGGATCGCGGATTGCTGATGCATTTGCACTTACCGGAATGACATCGGTTCTGTCCTTTGGCTTTTTCGGACAACTGCTGTGGATGTTCGGGGGGCTTGCCATTTTAATATTATGGGGCAAGGCCAATAATATCCGCAACCTGGCACCCGGCATGGCAGGCTCATTGTCACACTCAGGTCTTACCGGCGCCTGCACGGCCGGCGACCTTGGGCCGGAAGCACAGATAAGGGCTCCCATCATGATCAACATCCCTTTCATCGGGCACATTTTTGTATTTTCCATTTTGGCCGCCAGTGCCACTTCTGGAAAGCTTTTGCTGCCTTACACCCTTGCTGTGGTAGCAGTTGGCCTGTTTTTAACCTGGCTGGCATTGCGAATCCTGAAAAAAGCCAACAACAAAGATGCACAGGAAATCAGGGGGCTTATGGTTTTCTCACTGGGCTGGCAGCTGGTGGCTGTGTTTGGCGGTTTGTTCATCCTCTACCTGGGTGGCATGGATCTTAATGATTCGGTAATGGCTAATGCTTCTGCCATATCACACTTTGGATTATTTGCAGCCATTCAGGGTGGAATGTTTGGTCCACAAGCTGCTGGTCTTATTGCCTTTGTTTTTGCCATGCCTTTCCTTGTACATCCGCTGGTATTCGGAATTTTTGGAAAAACAGCTGAAAACAAAGGCATTATGCCGGAAAAAGTTGTTTATGCCCTGGCATCCATTGGGGTTCTGGGTGTTTCTTACGCACTGTTCTTTTAAAAAACCGGGATGCTTTTTTTAACAACCAGACCCTGAACAAAGTAGTTCTCGCTAACTCACGGCAACAAGATTTTCAGTTCAAACAAGATAAACAATGAAACTTGCATGAGCACTGCGCTCAAAAAAGGACATGAACCGAACGAAGTGAGCTCACGAGCACCAATTAAAACAAACAATAGTGAGTAATAAGTTTACTCATGTAAGTTCCCCCGCTTATGGCGGGACAGGCACCAGGCCAATGAATTAACTAAATAATATTCGAATGAAACACCATCTTTATTCTTACACACAACAAGTTGAACCACAAGATATCGACGAATTAAATCATGTGAACAATGTGGTTTATGTACAATGGATACAAGATGCGGCCGTTCAGCATTGGAACTCGGTTGCACCCGAAGCGATTAGAGAAAAATATGTATGGGTTATTGTAAGGCACGAAATAGATTATAAGCATCCGGCCAAATTGGGTGATGAAATGCTCATACAAACGCAAGTGCTTAGCGCAGGAAACATCAGCTCTGACAGGGAGGTGAAAATTTTCAGGAAACACGATATGCGCCTGCTGGTACAATCCAAAACCACATGGTGCATGATTCATGCTGATACTCAAAGACCTGTCAGGATTACACCCGATGTAAAACAGCTTTTTTTAACCGAAGAGAACTGATTGTCTTCAAAACGGAGGGAACTCCAGCTGGTTAAAGAAATTAAAAAACCTGCAATATTCAAACATATTGCAGGTTTTTTGTTTTTTGAATCTTGTCAATCAAGCTACTAAAAAGGCAAGTCACCATCGCCTTCTTCCGCGGCACTACTTTCGCCAAACTCCTGGGGTTCTTCAGTGGCTGGCGGTCTATTGGGTGAAGTGGATTCGGAAGGCTTACCCAGAAATGTCATATTATCACCCACAATTTCGGTGATATATTTACGGTTTCCTTCTTTATCTTCCCATGAACGGGATTTAATTCTACCTTCAAGGTAAATCTGGTTGCCCTTACGCAGGTACTTTTCTGCCAGATCGGCTAAAGCACGCCATAAAACAATATTGTGCCATTCCGTTTGTTCGACCCGGTTGCCGTCTTTACCTTTGAATGATTCATTGGTAGCCAGTGAAAAAGTTGCAACCTTGGTTCCACTCTCCAATGTTCTAACCTCGGGATCTTTTCCCAGGTTTCCGATCAAAATAACCTTGTTTACTCCTAGCATAACGCTTCCTTTTTAGAACAACAAATTTTTACCTATTTAAACTTAACAATAATATCGTAAATATCCAAACATAACACCCACTAATTTTACCTTTTTAAAGACCAAAAAGATTTAAACTCCAGGCTGAATGTGCGAATTTTTGTGCATTGCTGCTTAATCTTTTCTGACCTGTTGGTTCACTGGACGGTATAAATGTACTTTTCAAGGTAATTTTTAATAAGGACAGGCTTGCCCATGTCCTCAAACTCTTCAAAGCTTACACAAAGATACCGTTTATCTTCCAGCAGGCAACTCCTATTTTCGGGTAAAGTGATTTTATAAAAGAAAGCCTCAATGCGCTGATGGGTAAGTTGATGTGTGATATGCACAGGCTCACCTGTCGCAGCCCAGCCCCCCGACATTTGACCTAAAAAAGGTAAACTTGTTTTAAGCTGACTGTGCGGTAATTTAGCTGTTTTGGTTTCTACCAGAGGCAGTTGATAAAGATTTTTCCAGATATCATTATTGCGGCGTTTTTCCACAACCAGCTTCTTTTGAGACCCATTTTGATAAAACAGGAAAAAATGAAAAAATCTTTTCCGAATTTTAGGCTTGTTGTTTTTATGGGGTATTTGCCGGATTTTATTTTCTTTTCGTGCAAAGCATTCTGCAAAAAAAGGGCATTGACAGCACTTTGGGGCAGCGGGGGTGCATATTGTAGCACCAAAATCCATCATGGCCTGGTTAAAGTCGCCAGGATGCCTTTCATCCATAAAGGACTGAGCGATGGTATGGATTTGTTTTTTGGTCGATGTTGTATTAACAGGAGTTTGGATTCCAAACACCCTTGCAATGACCCGCTCAACATTACCATCCACCGCCACCCGGGGTTCATCAAAAGCAATAGAAGCAATGGCAGCTGCCGTGTAAGGGCCGATTCCTTTGAGCCTGATAAGTTCCAGATAGGATGCTGGAAATTGCCCTTCATGTTCCTGGACAATAACCCTGGCGGTATGGTGTAAATTACGGGCCCTTGAGTAATAACCCAGCCCCTGCCAAAGGGAAAGCACTTCATCTTCAGAAGCCTTAGCCATAGATACCACATCGGGAAAACGCTCCAGAAAACGGTAGTAATAATGTATTCCCTGTGAAATGCGGGTTTGTTGAAGAATAATTTCCGATAACCAGGTTTTATACGGGTCCCTGATATCTCTCCATGGAAGTTCCCTTTTGTTGTTTTTATACCATTGCAATAACTGTGCAGTAAAATCCATTTGCCCTTTTAAGTCTCAATAAAAAGTCCATAAATCGTTGGCATAAAATTACATAAATTGTTTTCTATAATGGATAAAAAAACTAACTTTGCAACCCGTTTTGAAAAATTAGCATTGTTTTTAATAAAATCTAAACAAAGAATCATTATGACAAAAGCAGAAATTGTAACCGAAATTTCGAACGATACCGGCATCGAAAAAAAAGACGTTCAGGCAACGGTTGAAGCATTTATGAATGTTGTAAAAAAATCCCTGGTAAAAGGAGAAAACGTATACCTGAGAGGTTTTGGCAGCTTTATCATCAAGCAGAGAGCTGAAAAAACCGGAAGAAACATCTCTAAAAACACAACCATTATTATCCCCGCTCATTCTATTCCTTCTTTCAAGCCTGCTAAAGAATTTGTAGGCGAAGTAAAAGAATCGGTTAAGGTTAAGTAAATATAGTATTAGACCCTATTTATAAACGAACAAAATTTTAGAAATTATGCCAAGCGGAAAAAAAAGAAAAAGACACAAGATGGCAACACACAAGCGGAAAAAGCGCTTGCGTAAAAACAGACATAAAAAGAAATAATCTGTCATTAATAATTATTCCTTTTTAATGGCATGAATGAATAAAATTACATAATACCGCCGGTATTATGTAATTTTATTTCTAACACATTATCTTTCTGAACCTGTATCTTTCCAACCATTCATCTTTTCATGCCTGACAATTGGCGTTTATGCATATATTTGCGTAAATGACAGCGAGTATCCTGTATTCTTTTCTATGTAAAGGACTTGCACGCTCAGGAACTTATTATTACGGGAATATGCAATACATGCTATGGGCATGTTGTGCATCTTAACTACACTACATATCAAGTCCCGTAAAAGAAATAAAACGATTGAATTTATACAATCCGTAAAATGAAAAGATTGTTATAACTCACTTAAAGACATTATATTGTGAACAAGGAATTAATAATTGACTCGAACTCATCGGAAATTGTTATTGCCTTGCTTGAAGACAAACAACTAGTTGAACTTCATAAGGATAAAAAAAACAACAATTACTCCGTTGGCGACATTTACCTGGGAAAAGTGAAAAAAATCATCTCAGGCCTTAATGCCGCTTTTGTGGATGTTGGCTACGAAAAAGATGCATTTTTGCATTACCTTGATTTAGGTGCACAGGTTAACTCCCTGAACAAATACACCAAACTTGCACTGGGTGGCAAATCAAGAGTACTTTCCATGGACAAGTTTATCATGGAAAAGGAAATTGAAAAAACCGGTAGAATCAACAACGTACTCAACAGCAACCAACCTGTTCTGGTGCAAATTGCCAAAGAACCTATCTCAACGAAAGGACCACGTATTACCAGTGAAATATCCCTTGCGGGAAGATACCTGGTTTTGGTTCCTTTTTCCGACCGTATCTCGGTATCCCAGAAAATCAAAAACTCGGAAGAAAAGAGCCGGCTGAAAAGGCTGGTACAAAGCATAAAGCCAAAAAACTTCGGGGTTATCATCAGAACCGTTGCAGAGGGTAAAATGGTAGCTGACCTGGACAGCGATCTGCGCGCACTGGTGGATAAATGGTACAAAGTGGCCGCCAAACTGGAAAATGCCAAAGCTCCCAAAATCATACAGGGTGAAATCAACCGCACATCAGCAATCCTAAGGGACCTACTCACAGAGGAGTTTAACAACGTCTACGTTAACGACCAGGTAATCTATGAGGAACTGAAAGACTACATCAGAACCATCGCACCCGACAAACTTGACATTCTGAAGTTTTACAAAAGCAAATTACCTGTTTTTGAGTCCCTGGGTGTGGAAAAACAAATCAAAAGCTCCTTTGGTAAAATCGTATCCATCAAAGGAGGTACCTACCTGATTATTGAGCATACCGAAGCCCTGCATGTTATTGATGTAAACAGCGGCCATCGTATCAATGCCGATAACAGCCAGGAGTCAAACGCCCTGGAGGTTAACCTGGAGGCTGCTGCAGAAATTGCACGTCAGCTTAGGCTCAGAGACATGGGGGGTATTATCGTGGTGGACTTTATCGATATGACTGAGGCTGCCAACCGCCGTAAGCTCTTCGAGCGAATGAAAGAAGAGATGAAAAAAGACCGGGCAAAACACAACATCCTTCCTCCATCCAAGTTTGGCCTTGTGCAGATTACGCGCCAAAGAGTGCGCACAGAAACCAATGTGGAAATCCTGGAGAAATGTCCTGCATGTGGTGGATCGGGGGAAATTAAACCCAGTATCATCCTCATCGATGAAATTGAAAACAACCTCAGATATCTTATCCAGGAACAAAATGAGAAAAAGCTTACGCTGAGGGTCCACCCCTATATCTACGCATACCTTACAAAAGGGCTATGGTCCATCAAGATCAAATGGTTTTTCAAATACAAAACCCGTTTTACACTTCAGCCAGCCAGCTCCTACCATTTTCTGGAATATAGGTTCTTTAATAAACTGGACGACGAAATTAAGCTCTGAGGCAACAAACATAAGGGTTGCATTTTTGTTAATTACAACAACAAAAATGCAATCCTTCCTTATACGGAAAACCAGCAGAACCATGAGCAGGATTGACCACCTAAAGCAAAAAGCAGCCCGTTATTGTGCCTATCGTGACCGTTGCACTGCAGAGGTGGAAATCAAGCTGCTGCAGCTGGAGGCTACCCAACCACAGTTGGAAGAGGTTATCCATTGGCTGAAAAATGAAAAATACCTTGATGATGCCAGGTTTGCAGCTACCTTTGCACGCAGTAAGTTCAAAAGCAACAAATGGGGGCGCAACCGTATTGTGATGGAACTCAAAACACGGAATATCGACCCGGTGCAAATCAGTCAGGCACTCAAAGAAATTAATAATGAAGAGTATATCAAGGTGCTGCAATCTCTTGCCCACAAAAAAATTGAGCAGGTTAAAGACGACGACCCCTATATAATAAAACAAAAAACCGCCGTCTATCTGCAGGGTAAAGGTTTTGAACCCGATTTAATCTGGCAGGTACTTGAAAAACAACCATAAAACGAAATTAATCATTGCTGACTACCTATAATATTGAATAGTATGATTTACCAGGAAGACATCAAAGCATTGGATAAAAGGCTTGAAGCCTTGAGGAGGTCTCTTTGACGTGGATCAGAAACTGAACCACATTAAAGAGCAACAAGAAAAAACAGAAGACCCGGCTTTTTGGAACGAACCCAAAGAGGCTGAAAAGATTCTCAGAGACATACGTGACCATAAAAAATGGACGGATTCTTTCCAGGAAACAGTAACAGCACTGGAAGAGCTCAAGATCCTGTATGAGTTTTACGAAGAGAAGGAGGCATCAGAGGAAGATGTGATGAAACAGCACCAGGCATTGATGAAAAAACTAGAGGATTTGGAGTTTAAGAAAATGCTCGGCAAGGAAGAGGATCGACTGTCAGCCATTCTGAACATCAACTCGGGAGCGGGAGGTACCGAAAGCCAGGATTGGGCAGAAATGTTGATGAGGATGTATCTGCGCTACGGTGAAAAAAACAACCTCAAAACCAAGATACTTGACAAGCAGGATGGGGATGGTGCAGGCATCAAATCAGCTACCATTGAATTTGAAGGAGATTATGCTTATGGCTATCTGAAAGGGGAAAACGGGGTTCACAGGTTGGTGAGGTTGTCACCTTTTGATGCAGCCAACAAACGACACACCTCCTTTGCTTCGGTATATGCCTATCCTGTTATTGACGAAAACATTGAAATAGATATCAACCCGGCCGACATCAGCTGGGATACTTTCCGCTCGAGCGGGCCAGGAGGACAAAATGTGAACAAACTGGAGACGGCCGTCAGGCTACGCCATGCACCCTCGGGTATCGTCATCGAATGCCAGGAAACCCGTTCCCAGGGTCAAAACCGGGAAAAAGCACTCACCATGCTCAAATCGCAGCTCTACGAAATAGAACTAAGAAAAAAACGGGAAAAGCTGCAAAACATGGAAGATGCCAAAATGAAAATTGAATGGGGTTCACAAATCCGTTCTTATGTGATGCACCCCTACAAAATGGTGAAAGATCTTCGCACCAATGTGGAAACATCAAACGTACAGGCGGTGATGGACGGAGAGCTGGATGCCTTTATCAAAGCATTCCTGATTGAATATGGAGAGGCATAATCAGCTCCTGTCCCGGGGTGAAATAAAACCAACGGATCTGTGCACAGAGCATGAGTATATGCTGTGTTTTGCTATGCATCTAAGAATATGACATGGCTTCACTCTATATCTTTCATACATCGAACGGCATAGCCCGTTTGTTTGGTAAAAGCATTGCCATAAAAGCCGCTATTGAAAAAATGGGTGTAAAACATGATACCCTTATCGCTACTGTTTTCGGTAAAGGCCCAGAAGGAAGCGCTGTAACCCATCCCGTCAAAGGCTCCTGAAGGATCCCGCCACCCTGATGGATGCATATTCAGCGCAGTTTTGTTACTAGCCCCTTCGTTGGGTTCATGCCATAACCCATCTCCTGCTTCCAGTGTACCGGTTGATTTCAGCAACCCTCCTGCTTCCGGACTTAACGAAGGGTCGTCTTCGATTAATTCATCATATCCCACAGCCAAAGCATCGAGATGAAAAATCAACTCCTCCCAGTCTAATATATCGGGCAGTCGCCACCCCGGGGGGCAAACTCCCCTTTCGTCGGTAACAACATACCAGGTATACAAACGGCCATAATTCTCAACATGCGAATCATCATCTTCATAATTAAAGTAAAAAAGCGGCTGATCCATATACGTATAATTTCCTACCCCTGTACCATCAGGAATTTCATCACCTTTATTAAACATTGTGGTCTGAAGGTTTTGTTGCATCCATAGTTGATTCCCCACCTGAACAACTCCATATACATGGCCCTGGTTGTCTGTTATGTTTTCAGGGGGTTGAAAGCTCTTTTGTCCGCTGTAATAAACACTATCGTTCCAGGTGTAGTAGGCCCGAACATAATAAACCTCACCTGATTCAAATTCGTCAACACGGTTAGAAAACAGCCCTTCACCGATATCTGAAACAATCCTGTTATGTGAATTCGTCAACACGGTTAGAAAACAGCCCTTCACCGATATCTGAAACAATCCTGTTATGTGATATGGTCGGATTTTCTGTAGTATTCCAACAAAAGCCTGCCTCAATTACATCCTCCAGATCTCCGTAAATATCCCCTGAAAATGTTGCTTCATGTTGACTGATAAAATCCACACCTGTCAAGTCAAGGTTGGCTGGGGGGTGTTTCTCCTCCTCTTCCTTTTCGCAGCTGGTTAGGGCCAAAAGGAGCATAAGAAAAATCCATGGCCATAGGATCACTGAATACTTTTTTGTTTCCATAACAAAAGGGTTTTAAATTTCTGATAATTCTCCCAGGCTGTTTATTCTTTTTTGCAAAGAATTAGCATCATAAAGGTAGGATGAAAAATCAGCTTTCGGAAATATCTTTCAAAAATGTTATCCATCATACCAAAATTATCATTTTTTTCACAAGAAGCGGCTTATCAATATTTTATGATAGAAAATCTCCCGTTTAGAGGGAGTTAGAGGTATTAAATTTCACAAACATCTAAAAAACTGGCAATTACAAAGCACCGTTAATAACTTTCACCGATTGTTGATAATCTGTGGGCCGAAATTTCTCATTTGTTCTTTATCTTCGCTTAAGCGTTTGACACAACAAACCACCCTTCTTCTAGCGACCACTATTTTAAGACATATTACATATTTTTAACCACAAATCCAGAATCATGGGCAAGAGTGAAGTATCTCAGACAGTTACCGCAGAAAAACAAAATAAACCCGAAGAAAATAACATTTATCAGGAAGTATTGGGTAAACGAAAACAACCATCACTTGAGCTTTCTGAAAAAGAAACTGTCAAAAATGACAAGGGTGCACCTGACAAAAACCAGGAAAGAAAACATTACACTTACAGCGAAGCATTGGAAAAGTCAACAGCTTATTTTGATGGCGATAGCCTTGCAGCAGGTGTATGGGTAAACAAATATGCTCTGAAAGACTCACAGGGAAACATTTACGAACTCACTCCTGACGACATGCACTGGCGAATAGCCAGGGAGATTGCCCGAATAGAAAAGAAATACCCCAACCCCATGTCGGAAGAGAAGGTATTTTCTTTACTGGAAAAATTCAAATATATTGTACCACAGGGCAGTCCCATGGCTGGTATTGGCAATCCCTTCCAAATCGGCTCCCTCTCCAATTGCTTTGTCATCGGGAACAGAAATGCAGACTCTTATGGAGGGATCATGAAAGTAGACGAAGAGCAGGTGCAGTTGATGAAAAGGCGCGGTGGAGTGGGCCACGACCTATCACATATCAGACCCAAAGGGAGTCCCGTTAAAAACAGTGCCCTTACCTCCACAGGCCTGGTCCCTTTCATGGAGCGTTATTCCAACTCAACCCGTGAAGTAGCACAAGACGGCAGGCGGGGAGCTCTCATGCTTAGCGTATCCA
>SL_3KL_010_SEDDRAFT_10005027_pt1 | contig 11903 bp, 10 predicted proteins | sample SodLakKL_010_SED_2_FD_10381 | JGI IMG/M metagenome (IMG submission 10381)
AAGCCAGTGACGCGGATCGACCGGCTTGCCGCCCTGGCGCAGTTCGAAATACAGCCCGACTTCGCTGACACCGCCGGAGTTACCGACACTGGCGATGACATCACCCGGGCGCACCCAGTCGCCGACATCGCGCAGCAGGGCCTCGTTGTGAGCGTACAGGCTCATGAAGCCATCGCCATGGTCGATGATCAGAATCAGTCCGTAACCCCGAAGCCAGTCGGCATAGGCCACGCGTCCGTGTCCCACGGCCTGTACGTCGCTGCCCGGCTCGGCAGCAATCAGCCAGCCGTTCCAGTTCAGCTCCCCACCGCGAGAATCGCCGAATCGCTGGCGCAGCGGGCCTTTTACCGGGTGCGGCAGCTGGCCGCGCAACTCGTTGAAGGAGGGAACCTCAAGTTCCGGAGGGATGTCAGCCAAGGCCACCGCCAATTCCTCGAGCAGAGCACTCAATTCCGCTTCGTCACGCTGGGCCTGTTCGAGTTCCTCCTGGCGAGACTGAATGCGCTGCTCAAGTTGTGACAAGGCCTGTTCACGCTCGGCTCGCGCCACTTCCAGGGCATTGATCTCGATGGCTTGCCGTTCGGCGAGCTCTTCAAGCATCGAGCGCCGAGATTCCTGGCTGCGGCGATTGTCCTCCAGCCGATTCATGGCGGAGACCAATTCGTCCTGAGCCTGCACCCGGGCCCGGGTCAGGTAGCCGTGATAGGCCAGGTGGCGCTGGAACTGGCGGGGGTCATCCTGATTGAGAAGCACCTTCAGTCGTGATTGGCCACCCTGTCGGTAGGCCAGCATCAGTTGCCGGCCCAGCGCCTTGGCGCTTGAGCGGACCTGCTCGGCAAGTTGCTCCTGCTCGATCAGCAAATCATCGATCAGATCGGACACCTGTTCGATCTCGGACAGAGTCTGGCGCCTTGCGCGTTCGCCCTCTGAAACCCGGCGCTCGGCCTCGGCCAGACCCTCCAGGACCTCGTCACGACGACCCAGGTCCCGATCGAGGCGTTCACGGATGTCGGAAATGTTCTCCCGCAACTCCGACAGTCGGGCTTCCAGCTTTTCGCGATCCGCCTCCACCGCCGGCGCGCTGGCCGGCAAGACCAGCGCAAGTACGAAAAAGGCTCGTTTCAGATGCCTAATCACTTAGCTCAATCAATGGCTTACCAGACATTTCTGAAGGAATTTCCAGGCCAAGCAGGTGCAGCATGGTCGGGGCCAGATCACGCAGACTGCCGGTGTCTTTCATGGCCGTGATGTCCGGCCCCAGGAACACCAGGGGCACGGGGTTGGTGGTATGTGCGGTATGCGACTGTCCATTGTCCGGATCGGTCATCTGCTCGACGTTGCCGTGATCGGCGGTCACCAGCAAACAGCCACCGGCCGAGCGCGTCGCGGCAATCACCCGTCCGAGCGCTTCATCGACGGCTTCGACGGCCTGAACGGCCGCTTCGAGCTTGCCGGAGTGCCCGACCATATCAGGATTGGCGACGTTGGCGATGATGACCTCATGCCGGCCATCCTGAATGAACCCCTCCAGGCGATCGGCCAGCTCCGGAGCGCTCATCTCGGGCTGAAGGTCGTAGGTAGCAACCTTGGGTGAAGGAATCAGCACGCGCTCTTCACCTTCGAAAACGGTCTCTTCCCCACCATTGAAGAAATAGGTGACATGCGCGTACTTCTCGGTCTCGGCAATGCGCAACTGGCGAAGTCCCGCCGCAGCGATGACTTCACCGAACAACTGTTCGAGGCGAGCCGGTGGAAAAGCGACCAGGCAGGGCAGGTCCTCCTGGTACTGGGTCATGGTCACCAGCGCCGACAGCCGGGGACGTCGGGCCGAAAAGCCCTCAAAATCCGGCGCCACGAACGCCTGGCTGAGCTGTCGGGCGCGATCGGCGCGAAAGTTGATGAAAATGACCAGGTCACCATCGGCCACCTTGCAACCCTGGCCAATCACGGTGGGCTGGACGAATTCATCGTCTTCAGAGCGCTGATAAGCCGCTTCCAGAGCCTGTGAGGCTGACGTGGCGTGGATTTCGGAATCGGCCTCGACGATGGCGTTCCAGGCCATCTGCGTACGCTCCCAACGTTGATCCCGATCCATCGCGTAATAGCGTCCGATCACCGTGGCGATTGCCACATGATCGTGCTCGTCGACCGCGGCCTCAAGCCGTTTGATCGATGCACCTGCACTGCGCGGCGGGGTATCGCGACCATCAAGAAAGGTGTGCACAGCGACCGACTTTACGCCCGCCTTGACGGCCAGATCCACGGTCGCCAGCAAATGGTCTTCGTGACTGTGTACACCGCCCGGCGAGAGCAGTCCCATGACATGCACGCAGCCGCCGGACTCCCGCGTCTGCTGGAGACCTTCGTTGAGAGCCGGGTTGGCGGAGAACTCGCTATCGGAAATGGCCTTGCCGATGCGTGTCAACTCCTGGTAGACGATCCGTCCTGCGCCAATGTTCATGTGCCCGACTTCCGAGTTGCCCATCTGGCCGGCGGGCAGCCCTACGGCTTCTCCCGATGTCTCGAGCAGTGCCTTTGGGCATTCACTCCACAGTCGGTCCCAGTTGGGGGTGTGGCCGGTGCTGATGGCATTGTCAGGAGCGGGCTCACGGTGCCCCCAGCCATCCAGAATGAGCAGGGTAAGAGGGGTTGTTGAACTCATCGAGGGTCCTGGCTTCAAGTCAATATCCCAATTATCCCACACAGAAAGTTCCGGAGTGCTGGCAAGAACGATCAGAATCACGGATAATGGGGGGCTTTGGCCAGACTCTGCTGACTCATGGAACGAATTCTGGAGTTCATCGGTAACCATCCGATCCTGACCGGGCTTTTTGCCGTCGTCCTGGCGGCCTGGATTGCCTGGGAACTTGCGCGCCTGGCGCGCAAGTGGCGCGAGATCGGCACTCGCGAGGCAGTCCGACTGATCAACCAGGACGATGCCCTGGTGCTGGATGTCTCCAATAGCGCCGATCATGCCGCCGGACACATCATCGGCGCCGTTCACATGCCGCCTTCGCGTATCGAGGCCGGTGACCAGAAACTGCTCAAGCGCAAGGATGATCCGGTGCTGGTGTACTGCAAGAACGGCCAGATTTCTCCGCAAATGGCCAATCGACTGGTCAAGCTCGGATTTACCAACGTCCATGTGCTCAGTGGTGGTCTGGCCCAGTGGATCAGCGATCAGCAGCCGGTCAGTCGCCACAAGTCCAAGTCGGCCGGCAAGAAGAAGGAACGGCCGAAAAAGAAAAAGAAGGCTCCGGTCGACACCGAATAAACGGTTTGGATCCGGATGACTTGAAACAGGATCCGTTCGCACTCAGGCGCGATTGGACGGAATGACAACAACTCCTCACTTTCAATACAGGAAACCAGAAAATGGCAGACGAAAATCAGACCCCGGAAGCCGGCGCCCAGGCCGGTAATCAGCAACAACAGCAGGGCGCCCAGATGGCTGTCCAGCACGTGTATCTCAAGGATGCCTCCTTCGAGGCGCCTTCACCGACCGAACTGAGCCAGAATGATGGTCAGCCCGACATCAACATGAATCTCTCCCAGCGCACCAACCAGATCGGCGAAGGTCGTTGGGAGATCGTGCTGACCATTACGGTCACGGCCAAGCAGGGTGAAAAGACCGCCTTCATCTGCGAAGTGCAGTATGGCGGATTGTTCCAATTCGCGGGATTCAGCGAGGAGCAGATGCCTTATGTCATCAACGTTCTGTGCCCGAATGTCCTGTATCCATACAACCGCGCGCAGATCTCGCACATGGTGTCTGCCGGCGGGTTCTATCTGCCGCCGATGCAGCCGATCAACTTCGAAGGCATTTTCCGCCAGCGCATGGCCGAGGCCCAGGCGCAGGGCAATGGTGGAGAAGCTCAGAACAACGGCGGTGAAGAGCAGCCTTCGACTGACAATACCCAGTGACAACTACCGTCGCCGTTCTCGGTGCCGGCTCGTGGGGCACCGCACTGGCCATGCAGCTTGCGCGCAATGGCCATGCGGTGCGTTTGTGGGCGCGCGAGGCATCGCACGCCGATGAGATGCAGCGAACCCGGGTCAACGAACGTTACCTTCCCGGGTTCGAGCTGGCGGAAAACATCACCGTCAGCGCGGATCTGGACGCGGTCGTTGCCGAGGTCGATCGGGTTCTTGTCGTGACTCCAAGCCATGCCTTCTCCGACATGGTGCCCAGGATCCGCTCACGACTGGATGCCAATATCGGCCTGGCCTGGGCCTGCAAGGGTTTCGAGCCGGGCACTGGACGCCTGCTGCACGAGGTGGCCACGGAGCTGCTCGGGTCCGACATTCCGCAGGCCCTGATTTCCGGGCCTTCCTTTGCCAAGGAAGTCGCCGCTGGGTTACCCACCGCGGTGACGGCCGCAGCCAGTGATCCCGAGTTCGGTGAGGCCTGGGCCGGGCTGCTGCACGGCTCGGGTTTTCGTGCCTATTACACGGCCGATCTGATCGGCGCCGAACTCGGTGGCGCCACCAAGAACGTCATGGCCATCGCCTGTGGCATTGCCGACGGGCTTGAGCTGGGAACCAATACCCGTGCCGCATTGATCACTCGGGGGCTGGCCGAAACCATGCGTCTGGGTCGAGCCCTGCAGGCCGATCCGCGCACTCTGACCGGCCTGGCTGGAATCGGCGATCTGGTGTTGACCTGCACCGGCGATCTCTCTCGCAATCGGCGCCTGGGTATCGCACTGGGACAGGGCAGGAGTCTCGATGAGGCGGTCGATGAAATCGGCCAGGTGGTCGAAGGGATCAAGACCGCCAGAGAGACCATGCGCCTGGCTGAGCGCATGAATGTTGAAATGCCGATCACCGAACAGGTTCATGGCATCCTGTTCAAGGACTGGGATGCCCGCAAGGGGGTCCGCGTGCTGATGGAGCGCGAGCTCAAGCGCGAGACAGAATAGCGACTTATCCTGGCATCTCGAAACCGCCCTGGCGCCAGGCCTCGTACAGCACAATGGCCACCGCGTTGCTCAAATTGAGACTGCGCGAATCGGGTCTTTGCGGAATGAGCAAACGCTGCTCGGGCGGAACGGCTTCCAGAACTTCCACAGGCAAGCCCCTGGTTTCGGGGCCAAATAGCAAGACATCCCCGGGACGATAGTCCCAGTCGGAATAAATTCGCCGCGAACGGGTCGAATAAGCGAGCCAGCGACGTTCACCCAGGTGGGTGCGGCAGTGATCCAGATCGGCATGACGACAAAGCACACTGCGGTCGCGGTAATCCATGCCGGCCCTGCGCAGACGCCGATCATCAAGCGCAAAACCGAGGGGTTCGACCAGGTGCAGCCTGGCCGGAGCATTGGCGCACAGACGCATGATGTTGCCGGTATTGGGCGGAATCTCCGGCTGATAGAGCACGATCTCGAACATGGTGTTGATTTTAATCTCTCAACGCGCTTGATTCATGGCCACGAAAAACGTAAGCTAGAGGGGTGGCACAAGATGTTGTGCTTGGCAGCTTATTTGGGCACAACGGGTTGTGAAAGTGTGAATAACACGCTTTACAACCTGTGCATAACTTAAAACAAGCACGTAATTTCAAGAGGTTGGTAGCATGAGTGTTTCGGCAGAGGCCTTGACGGCAGCACTCCCGGAAATCGCCTTCCAGGAAGCATCCCTGGATATCTGGGACAAAAAATACCGCCTGAAGTCCAAAACAGGGGAGATTCTGGACCAGGAAATTGACGATACCTATAAACGCGTCGCCCGGGCGCTGGCCGAAGTCGAGGCCGGGCCTGACGCTCGCCAACACTGGTATCGGGAGTTTCTGTGGGCACTGCGCCGGGGCGCCATTCCGGCCGGGCGCATTACCTCCAACGCCGGTGCGCTGGATCACAAGCCGGCCACTTCGACCATCAACTGCACAGTGTCCGGCACCATTACTGACTCCATGAACGACATCCTCGGCAAGGTGCACGAGGCCGGCCTGACGCTCAAGGCCGGATGCGGCATTGGCTATGAGTTTTCGACCTTGCGCCCCAAGGGCGCCTATGTGTCCGGTGCCGGTGCCTATACCTCCGGTCCACTGTCGTTCATGGATATTTATGACAAGATGTGTTTTACCGTGTCTTCGGCCGGGGGGCGGCGGGGCGCGCAAATGGCAACCTTCGACATCACGCACCCTGATGTCATGGATTTCATCCGCGCCAAGCGCGAGAATGGCGTGTTGCGTCAGTTCAACTGCTCGCTGCTGATTACCGACGACTTTATCCGTGCCGTCCAGGAAGACGGCGAGTGGCCGCTGGTCTTTCCGGTGCTCGAATCCGAAGCCGATGAGCTGGACCTCAACGACCCCGAGCAGGTCATCTGGCGTGACTGGCCCAGCCAGAACGGTTATGTGGTCAACGAAGAAGGGCTGGTCGCCTGTCGCATCTACAAATCCATCCCGGCCAAACGGCTGTGGAACATGATCATGACCAGCACCTACGACTATGCTGAGCCCGGCTTCGTACTGGTCGATCGCATCAACGAGCAGAACAACAACTGGTGGTGCGAAAATATCCGCGCAACCAACCCGTGTGGCGAACAACCCTTACCACCATACGGCGCCTGCCTGCTCGGCTCGGTCAACCTGACCCGCTTTGTGGAAGAGCCCTTCACCGCTGATGCCCATTTCAACTGGGACGATTACAAGCGGACGGTGCGCATCTTCACCCGCATGCTTGATAACGTGGTCGAGATCAATGGCCTGCCACTGGATCAGCAGCGTCGCGAGATCGAATACAAGCGTCGGCACGGCATGGGTTTCCTGGGCCTGGGTTCCACGCTGACCATGTTGAGAATGAAATATGGCCGGCCCGATTCCCTGGAGTTTACCGAGAAGGTCGCCCGCGAGATGGCGGTGACCGGCTGGGAAGTCGCCCTTGAACTGGCTGAAGAGAAAGGTCCGGCGCCGATCATGGACGACGAGTTCGAGGTGACTCCGAAGATGCTGCGCCTGCGCCCGGAAATGAAGCGCGATGGTTACAAACCGGGTGATCGTATCCCCGGTCGCCTTCTGCATGCCCGTTACAGTCGTTATATGCAGAAAGTGGCCGAGGTTGCTCCGGAGCTGGTGGATCAACTGGCGGAAACCGGGGCGCGCTTTACCCACCACACATCGATCGCGCCAACCGGCACCATTTCGCTGTCGCTGGCCAACAATGCATCCAACGGCATCGAGCCGAGCTTTGCCCATCACTACAACCGCAATGTCATCCGCGAAGGGCGCAAGAGCAAGGAAAAGGTCAGTGTCTATTCCTATGAACTGCTGGCCTATCGTACCCTGGTCAATCCGGCAGCCATGCCGTACTCGGAAGAAGAATCCGAGCAACTGCCGGACTACTTCGTGACCGCCGAAAGCATCACGCCCAAGGAACACGTCGGCATTCAGGCTGCGGCCCAGAAGTGGATTGATTCTTCAATTTCCAAGACGGCCAACGTACCGACGGAATACCCCTACGAGGATTTCAAGGACATCTACCTGTTCGCCTGGGAACAGGGTCTGAAAGGCTGTACCACGTTTCGTTTCAATCCACAGGCCTTCCAGGGTGTGCTGGTGACCGAAAAGGACCTGGAGTCCACGACCTATGTCTTCGAGCTTGAAGATGGTTCAAAGGTGGAGCTCAAGGGCAACGAACCGGTTGAATACGATGGGGAAACTCACACCGCCGCCAATCTGTTTGATGCCTTGAAGGAAGGCTATTACGGGAAATTCTGATCATGAGCATTCGAATCGACAAGAAAATCGTGGGTTACCACGTCAAGGAAAAGGAAAAAGCCGCGCCTGAAGCCAAACGTGCCGAGGACAAGGCCGCCAAGAAGGCCGAAATCATCCGCATGCATGAAAAACTGGAGCGGCCCGAAGGCATGGAGTGTCTTGAAGGGGCGACCTACAAGATCCGCACGCCGCTGGATGATCACGCCTTGTATGTCACCATCAATGACATCGTGCTCAATCAGGGCACGGAGCATGAGCAGCGTCGTCCATTCGAGATTTTCATCAACTCCAAGAACATGGACCACTTCCAGTGGATTGTGGCCTTGACCCGGGTGATGTCGGCAGTATTCAGAAAGGGCGGTGATGTCACCTTCCTGGCCGAGGAGCTGCAGGCGGTATTCGACCCCAAGGGGGGTTACTTCAAGCCGGGTGGTCGCTTCGTGCCGTCAATCGTGGCTGATATTGGTGCGGTGGTCGAACATCATCTGCGCCGCATCGGCATGATCGAGCCTGATGAACTCAGCGAACAGCAGCAATTGATCCTGAAACAAAAGCGCGCCGAAGCCGAAGCCCGGGAACAGCAGCAGAACCCGGAAAAAAAAACCCTGACTGAAACGCAATTCGGTCAGAGCAGTCCGGCAGCCAGTCCCGCCGAAGCCAGTTATCCGGCATCGGCCACACTGTGTTTCAAGTGCAACACCAAGGCCATGGTGTTGCTCGACGGTTGCCAGACCTGCCTGGCCTGCGGTTACTCAAAGTGCGGCTGAGCTAGGGTGACTCGAATCGATCGGCATAGATGCCATCGATAACCAATTCGTATGCCCCGATATCAATCACGTCGTTGAAAATCCTGGGAAACCCCTGGCCGCGCTGGTCGTAGAAAGGTGCACTGGTGATAGCCGGGTCTCCCGCATCAATCGCCGGGCTGCCTTCCAGCAGGGCATGAGTTTTCGACCACGCACTGCCATCGAAATCCAGCGGACCCAGCAACGGGTCTTCACCCAGGATGTTGCCGCTACCGGTTACCGTGATTCCATCGTCGTCCTGAAGCAGGCTGAAGCTCATCTCGATCGGGTCGGAGCCGGGGAACCACAAGTCATTTGCGCCATTGGCGTCGTCTGTTGAATTTCCGGCAAGGATGGTGTGATCAATCAAGAAATCGTCGTTGGTAAACAGCAGGAGTCCACCGACTCGTGGAAAACCGCGCGAATGTGCGGCTTCATTGAGACTGCTGACCTGCTGATTGTTGGCCACCGTGGCATGGGCCAGTTCGATATCCGTTCCGGCAACCCCACCGACTTCGCCACCGAGATTGCTGCTGACAGTCGAGTTGCCGATATAGACTGCGGTCGTGCCGTTTCCGCGTTGGCGCGCAGACTCCAGCATAAGGCGCTGAGCCACCGGTAATGGTCAGGCCGGAAATACTGACTTGCAGGGCATCTTCAATGGCAAACACCCTGGAATCACCCTGCGCATCAATGCTTAACTGATCGGCGCCCGGTCCGGAAATCGTGACCGGCTCGGTAATGGTCAGCTCACCATCGGTCAAATCAATGCTGCCGGTCACGCTGGCATCGAACACGATTTCATTGGGTTGACTGTAGCTGGGACCCTCGCAGCCATCGATGGCATCCCCTGTATTCACGCTCGCAATCGCCGATCTCAGTGAACAGGTCTCGGATGTGCCGGGATCGGCGTTGGTATCGACGGTTATGACGGCGGCCTGGGCAGTTGAAACAGCCAGGCCCGAGCTGATGGCCAAAGTCAATGGGGCAGGGTGGGTGTACTTGCGTCCCGGCATCAAATGTCCCTCAATGGTGTGATCAGGTCTGGCCGGTGCATTATTGGGTACGCGATCGGGCAGCGTCAAGCCACGCTGCCCGAAGCGCGGATGTGGGCGAGGTCAGGAAACGACCGTGACCAGCCCCGGAGCGTGCCGCGTGACTTTGTCACTGACACTGCCAATGACCAGTGCCTTGATTTTTGACAATCCACGGCGTCCAATGACGATATGAGTGCCGGGATTTTCCTCCATGAAACCGATGATTTCCTCGGCTGGGTCTCCAACCAGCAAGTGCTTGTGGGCTACCGGATGGGACTTGCCCAGCTGGGCGGTTGCTGCATCGAATACTTCACTGGCCGAACTCGATTTGTGTTCTTCCAGCTTGTCCGCGGCAATTTGCGGAAGGCCGGCCATCGCGGCGGATGCGCCCTTGATGGCGTTCGGGTAGACATACAGCAAGGCCAGATCTCGCCCCATGGCTTTCGCCAGATCCGAGCCCACCTTCAGTGCCCGAAGGCTGTTTTCCGAGCCGTCAAGCGCGACCACGACCTGTTTGGCTGAACTGTTCATGATCAATCCTCCACTTCAATGCATGTGCATATAGTGTGACATACCCATGCAGGGAGTTTGGTTGATCCAGGTCAGTAAAGCTTGCGTCGTCGCAGTCCCAACCAGCCCAGCAACATCAATCCACCACCCAGAAGACCCATGGCGAGATGGGGTTTGCTCCCCTGGACCTGTCAGGCATTCGAGTTGTTCTGGCGGCTGATTGCTCCGAGCATCTATCAACTATCCCTGAGTTCATGGAAAATCAGGCGCAGTGAAAAACGAGATTTGATGGCCACGGAAACAAGGGGACACTTTCGTTAAATTAAATAAGGTAAAGAATGAGGATAATTAGATAAAGTATTGAAAAATAGGTCTTGTAAATCAGAAATCATACGAAAGAATTTCAAGAAGCTCTCTGGGCAATCTCACCCTTAACTATACATAATATACATTATGCGAACTCCGGTATGGCTTATTGGAGAGTCCTGACTCCGCCATCTTCCCCAGCCTTATTTCAATGGATCAGTTTGACAACGAGTGTTCGAGCTTTACAGATGTTGATCGAAAAACTCGATGACCTGGCGAGCGGCTTGCTCGTGGATGTCAGCTCGCTCGTCAGCCGACTCCCCGCACAACATCGCCAGCCGTTCGCGACCGGTGTCCGTGCAAACCGACAGGAAGCTGTAATGGCGGGCATTGTCGAGGGTGTTCAACTCGGCGCCCTCGATATGCTCTGCAAAGCGCCGAGCGTTGGTGTCAATCGGGGCGACATGGTCGCCTTTGGCGCCCAGAATGCCGACCGGCACCACGATGGGCATCAGGCCGCGTTCGGTAAATGCCCCGCCCAATGCCGGTGCAATGGCGTAAACGGCAGCGAAACGATCATCTCGCCAGGACTGATCATGACGGTCGATTGAGGCCTGGACATGCTCTTGCTGTTCGGCCCGCCAGAAGTCTTCGGCTGCGCCGGGAAACTCCGCCTGTGCTTCACAAGTGGCATCCCGCTTGCGGCTGGCACAGAATTCGCCAAACGCTTCCAGGCTGGTGATGCCGCCGGCCAGGGAAATCACGGTATAGCCACCCAGTGAAAACCCGGCTGCCCCCACCCGCAAGCCGTCAATGTGTTCGCCAATCGCCGAGTCTTCCATCAAATGATCAAGTACGACGGAAAGATCACGCGTGCGTTCCCACCACAACATGAATCCTTCGGGTCGGTAACTCTCGCCGGCCGAAGTATTGCCGTGATGATTGACCGCGGCCACGATATACCCGTTCTCGGCCAGCCGGGTCGCGAGCCACATCATATGAAGGCTGGCGCCACCAGTGCCGTGTGAAAGCAGGATCAGCGGGTAGCGTTCACGGGCCTCGGAAATCGGCGGATTGCCCTGGGCCTTGCCGGCGATGAACAGCGGATCATCCGGATTGCCGATGGTCACCTCGAAGGCTTCCTGGGTGGCATCGGTCGGGTACCACAGGGTCGTCACCAGCGGCCGTGGCCCCTCCCCGCCCCACTCCTGTCGATCCGGATCGACGAAATCACGCGAACTCATGCCCACCGGCACGATTTCGTCTTCGCTCTCATCATCACCAGATTCGGCCATCACCAGGCTGGGAATCAGCAGACAGCAGGCAGCGAGAACAGACAAGCGGATATCTGGCATGAGTAAACTCAGGTTCAAGGTGTGAATGTCAATGGACAATGGATCAATGTGTGGAGTTCGACTACCCACCCGGCCAGATTGCGCCACGTCCCAGCTCACTTACCGGGTGAGTAAAAGACCAGGTTCAGTCCGATCGACTCGGCCAATTTGGCCTGGCGTTGGTCTCCGGTCAGGAAATGGCTGCAACCGA
>SL_3KL_010_SEDDRAFT_10005028_pt1 | contig 11901 bp, 11 predicted proteins | sample SodLakKL_010_SED_2_FD_10381 | JGI IMG/M metagenome (IMG submission 10381)
GAGGACATCCTCAACCTGTGCCACAACGCCCTCGAGCGCGGCGCCATCGGCGTCGACATGGGCCGCAACATCTGGCAGTCCGAGCACCCCGCCGCCATCATCCAGGGCGTACGCGGCATCGTCCATGGCGGCTTGAGCGTCAAGGAAGCGCTCGACCTGGTCAACTCGCTCGCGGACGACAGCACCCGCCGCAAGCAGTACTTCGCTGCGCACCCCGACGACGCCAAGGTGCAGGAAAAGCACTGACCGGCGCTCACCGATGCCCGCCGTGACGACCGAGGCGCTCGACGCCCCCGGCCTCGGAGACGACGAAGAGGCGCTGCTCAGCCGCGTGGCCTGGTACTACCACCACGACGGACTCACCCAACACGAGGTGGGGCGGCGTCTGGGCCTGTCGCGCATCAAGGTGTCGCGACTGCTGGAGAAGGGCAAGCGGACGGGCATCATCGGCATCACCATCCACTCCAAGCACCGTGGTTGCCTCGCGCTCGAATCCGCCCTGCGCGAGGCCCACGGTCTCGACGAAGCCGTCGTCATTCCCGCTCTGGAGCCTGCACCCGGTGACCCGATCGGGCAGGTGAACGAGCGTCTGGCGCAAGCTGCCGCCTCGTACCTGATGCCCTTCCTGGGCGACGGCAGCTTGTTGGCCATCGGCTGGGGCGACACCGTCACCCGCGCCGTCAACCGTCTCGGGCACGTCCTGGGGCGCACCGGCGCGTCGGTCGTGACGCTCACGGGCGGGGTGAGCACGTACGTGCCGATGATCGGGAGCCTCGACCCAGCGCTGGCACAGAGCGAGCGCCTGTTCATGATTCCGTCGCCTCTCGCGGTCTCGAGTGCCACGACCGCGAAGGCGCTCCTACGCGAGCCGGCGGTGCGCGACGTGCTCACCATGGCGCTCACCGCCGACCATGCGCTGATCGGCGTCGGCGCCATGGACGAGCAGGCCAGCGTCGTCAAGGGCGGCTACGTCACCAGCGCCGAGATGCGACGCTACCGCCGCCAGGGCGCGGTGGGCGACCTCCTGGGTCGCTTCCTCGACGAACGCGGCCGCAGCCTCGACTTGCCCATCCACGACCGTATCGTCGGGATCGACCTCGAGACGCTGGCCCGCCTTCCGTCCGTGGTCGCCGCGGCCGGTGGCCCGCAGAAGGTCGAGGCCATTCGGGCGGCGCTGGCGACGCGCACGCTCGACGTCCTCATCACCGACGAGACGACCGCGCGGGCCGTCATGGACCGAGCGCCGACCGACCACCCGTAGACCACACGGCTGCTTGCGGTGCGCGCCGCGAGGGCGCCGGCCGCGACCGCCCATCACGGCTCAGGCGATGGCGTCGATCAAACGGGCTACCGTGTCGTCGATGCTGCCGCTACCGCGGTGCAAGCCGCCACCGAGCAGGTAGATCACCTCGCTGCCGTAGAGCTCGCGCATCGCAGCGACGTTCCCCAGCTCCATGCCGCCGCCCGGTGTGGGGAAGGCTGGTGCGAGCGCACCGAAGGCGTCGCTGCACCCCGCGGCGATCGCGCGGCACTCCTCGGCGCTGAACGAGAAGCGTCCTCCCACGTTCGGGAAGATGCTGGCGTCGGCACCGGCCAGCCGCTGCAACTGCCCGTACAGCGCGTAGTGCGCCATCCCGTTCTCTGGTGACGTGACGAAGCTGCCGTACCAGGCGGGGTGGCTCACGACGGGCAACGCCAGCACGTCGTCGTCGGCCAGGCTGCGCATGGTATCGAAGCCGATCAGGCCCGGACAGAGCAGCAGCCCTCCGGCACCCGCGGCCTTCGCCATCACGGCCCGCGCGCGCACCTCCGGTGCCGGACCGATCACGTGCGGCACGTACAGGCTGCGCCGACCGGTCTCGGCGTTGGCGCGCCCGACGGCAGCCGCGCAGGCAGCGACGCGCGCCTCGAACGGCGCGATCGGCTGGTTGGCGAGGCCGTGATCGTCCTTGACGACGTCGACACCGGCGCGTGCATAGCGGTAGGCCAACTCCGCGAGTGCCTCGACCGAGAGCCCGAGCGGCTTGAGCGCCGTCATCAGCAACGGCCGCTCCGCCACACCGACGCATTCGCGCAACCCCCGCTGCCCGAAGCGCGGGCCCCTGAAGCGCGACAGGAGGCGCTCGGGCAGCTCGAATCGCAGCACCCGCACGCCCGGCTTGATGCTGGTGTTGCCGAACACGACGTTCATGAGCTGCGGCAGCTCGTCGCCGGCCGTCTCCACCGCGTAGCTGATCGCCACCTCGAAGCCGCCTTCGCCCGCCGGCTCGAAGCGCTCGATGCACCCCACCACGTGCTCGGCGATGTCCCCCGCCGGCAACAGGTCGGCCGGGAACTCGACGGTCTGCTCCAGGCAGACGGCCTCGGCCTTCTGCCGCGCCTCGATCGCGTCGCCCGAGACCGCGTAATGGACCACGAAGCGTTCGCCGGACAGTCCGGGAACGCGTGCGGTCGGCGGCAGCAGGCCGATGCCCGTCACCTAGAGCGCCTCGGCCTTGGCCAGGCTGTGCACTTCCTCGACCCGCACCTGCGCCAGGTCCGCCTCGGCGATCCCGGTGTCGCGACCCGCGAGCCGCTCGGCCGCACGCACCAACGCCATCGCGTCCAGGCCGTACTCGCCCATCAGGTAGGCCTGGCTGGCGCCATGCGCGTACGTGTCGCGCAGGCCCAGGCGCACCAGCGGCGTCCCCACGGCGTGCTCCGCCATCAGCTCCGCCACGGCCGAACCCAGGCCGCCGACGATCGTGTGGTTCTCGAGCGTGATCACGCCCTTCCTGGCGCGCTTCAGCGCGTCCAGCACCAGCGGGTCGTCGAAGGGCTTGTGGGTGGACACGTGCAGATGCGTGGCCCGTACGCCCGCGCCCGCCAGGGCCGGCACCGCCCGCAAGGCTTCCTCGGTGGTGATGCCCGCGGTGAGGATGGTGACGTCGTCACCCTCGTGCAGGACCCGCGCCCGACCGAGCGCCATGGGCTCGCTCTGCGGGAAGAGGCGCGGGACGCGGCCGCGCAAGAAGCGCACGTACACCGGCCCGTCGACAGCGTGCGCCACGTCGAGCACGCTCTCGACCTCGGTGGCGTCGCCGGTCTCCAGCACCGTCATGTTGGGCGTGGCGCGCATGATCGCGACGTCCTCGATCGCCTGGTGCGTCACCCCGCCGGGCGTGGTGATGCCAGGCAGGAAGGCCATGAGGCGCACCGGCAGGTTCGGGTAGGCGATCGACATCGCCAGCTGGTCGTACGGGCGCCGGTAGACGAACACCGCGAAGGTATGCACGAACGGCTCGAAGCCCTCGCGCGCCAAGCCGGCAGCGAAGCCCATCATGTTCTGCTCGGCCATCCCCAGCGAGAAGAAGCGCTCGGGATAGGTGTCACGCCACTTCCCCACCTCGCAGGAGTTGGTGAGGTCGGCCGAGACCACCACCACCCGCGGCTTGTCAGCAGCCCAGCGGATGAAGTTCTCGACGTGGGGGCGGTTGACGATCTCCATCTCAAGCCTCCTCGTCGAACGTCTCGAACGCTCGCTGATAGCGCTCGCGCTCGGCCTCCGAGCCGAAGCGCAGGTAGTGCAGGTTGGGCGCACGCTCCGCCAGCAGCGGAACGCCACGGGTGGGATCGGTGTGCGCCAAGACGAACAGCGGACGGCCGTCCGACGGCGCGGCCGCCGGCGCCGCCAAGGCCTCGACGTCGTGCCCGTCAACGTCGTACACGCGAGCGCCGAAGGCGCGCAGCTTCTCGCCCAGCGCGCCCACCTGCATCACGTCCTCCACCCGGCCGTCGCACTGCTGGTCGTTCACGTCGGCGTAGATCCCGACGTTGTCGAGGCGGTAGTGCACCAGCGCCTGCACCGCCTCCCACACCTGCCCCTCCTGGAACTCGCCGTCGCTCATGAGCACCCAGACGCGGCCGGGTTCACCCTTGAGTCGCCGCCCGAGCGCGATGCCGCCCGCCTGACTGATCGCCTGCGCGAGCGAGCCGGTGGTGGTCTCCACCCCGGGCGAGTGCTCCGCACCGATCATCTCCACGGTCGAGCCGTCGCGGTTGAAAGCCTCGAGCGCGTGCTCGGCGAGACGCCCGAACTCGATGAGCGCAGCGTAGAGCACCAGCGCGTAGTGCGCGGGCGAGAAGATGAAGCGATCGAACTGCGGCTCGCGCGGGCCGTTGTAGGCACCGCCCGACACGAACGACGGGTTGTCGCGGCCGGGCACGCCGGGGAACGGCACCGGCTCCAGCGGGGCTTGGCTCGCGCCGAGCACCATCACCTTGCCGTAGAGCGTGGCGAACAGCTCGGCCGAGGAGCAGGCTTGGCTCAGGTAGCCGCCGCCACTACGCATCACGTGCTCGAACACGCGCTTGCGGATGCGCTGCGCCGTGCGCCGAACCTCCTCGGTCGACATGGTCGTATCGGTCAGCATGCGATTCCCTTCCCTCCTCATGGCCGCGACGCGACGCGCCGCAGCTGGATCTCGTCGATGCAGGCATTCCCGGAGCTGGCCAGCAGGAACACCACCACCTCGGCGATCTCGCTCGGCCCGATGGCCTGCTCCAGCGGGACGTCCGGCCTGGCCTGGCGCAGCATGTCGGTGGCCGTACCGCCGGGGCAGACCGTGTGCACGCGCACCTCGTCGCCTGGTACCTCCTCACGCAACGCCCGTGCGATGCCCACCAGCGCGTGCTTGCTGGCGGTGTAGGCCACCTGTTCAGGGTATCCGCGCCCACGAAGCGCATCGGCCAGTTGTTCCAGTGCCTGGCCGTCGCGAGCGGTGAGCGCAAGGGCGACGCCTTCGGCAGCAAGCGCCTGGGCGATGGCACGACCGATGCCGCGGCTGGCGCCGGTCACCAGCGCCACGCGGCCCTCCAGTCGCCCTGCCCGTGGACGCGCCAACGCTACGCCTTCACCTCCGTCGCGCCCTGCAGCTCGAGCATCTTGATGAGCGCCGAGGCGTTCTCCTCCCCCCAGCCCTGGTTCACCGCACCCTTGATGGTCTCGCGCACCGCGGCAGCGGCCGGGATGGGGCTGTTGAGGTCCTGGGCGAAGCGGGCGATGAGGTTGGCGTCCTTGAGCATGTGCTTGAGCGCGAAGTGCACCCCGAAGTCGCGCGCGACGAGCGCAGCGCCGACACCATCAAAGATCGGCGACTTGAAGTCGGTCACGTGCAGCACACCCAGCACCGCGCGCGGGTCGAGGCCGGCCTTCTGCGCCATGACCATCGCCTCGCCGAGCGCCTCGAGCTGCATGGCCACCACCAGGTTGCCCACCAGCTTCATGGAGGCGCCCTTGGCCGGGCCGCCCATGTAGTGCAGCGTCTCGCTCAGGACCTCGAGCACCGGTTGGACCTGCGCGAACACCGCCTCGTCGCCGCCCACCACGATCCACAGCCCACCGCCGGCGGCCTCGTTACGCGAGCCGAACACGGGCGCGTCGAGGAACGCGACGCCGCGCTCGGCGAAGGCCTGGTACTCGCGCAGGCTGAGCTCGGGATGGACGGTGCTCGTGTCGACCACGACCTGGCCCGGCGACACGCTGGCCAGGACGCCGCCGTCGCCCCACACCAGCTGTTCGACGGCGTCGTCGTTGCTGAGGCAGTACATGACCAGGTCGGCACCCTGCACGGCCTCGGTCACGGTCGTCACCACCTGGGCGCCGTGCGCGCGCATCGCCTCGGCCTTCGCGGGCGTGCGGTTGTAGGCGCGCACCTCGTAGCCGGCCTTCACCAGGTTCGGGACCATGCCCTGCCCCATGACGCCGATGCCGAGGTAGCCGATCGTCGTGATGCTCATGCTGTCTCCTCAAATCCGTCCAGGATCGCGCTCAAGATGATGACGCCTGCCTCGCACCCGGGATCGACGAGCCCCTCGGTGCGCTCACCGATCCAGCCGGCGCGGCCGATCTTGCTGCGAAGCGGCGTCACTGCGTCGCGGCCATCCCGGGCTGCCCGCAGCGTCCGCTCGGCCACCACCTCCGGCGCGGCGCCCTCGGCCACCGCTGCCACCGCGGTCTCGGCGGCGGGATGGAGCACGTCGATGATGGTCTTGTCGCCGGGCTTGGCCTTGCCCCGCTCCTGCACACCGGTGTCGGCCGCCGCCAGCATGCGCGCCAGGTCGCTTGGCGTGAGCTCGTGCTGGCCGCGGACCTCCTTGCCCGCGCGCATGAGGGCGGTCGCCAGCAACGTCCCCAGGCTCGAGGAGGCCGCGCGGTTCACGGCCATGCCGGCCTGCGCCACGTACGTGCCGACGTCCTCGGGCGGCTCCTGCTCGACGTAGCTCTCGAGCGCGGCGGCCATCTTGCCAGCGGTGATGCCGAGGTCGCCGTCGCCCATCGCCTGGTCGAGTTCGGTGAGGTGGTCCTTGTTCGCTGCCAGGGCCCTGGCCACGCGCGCGAGCGAGCTGCGCACCTCCGCAACACCGATGCCCGCCATGTCAGGTCTGCACGAAGAAGGGCGAGGCGGCGGGGGCGTCGAGCAGCGCCTTCAGCTCGTCGTCGAGCCGCAGCAGGGTGATCGAGGCGCCGGCCATCTCCATGGAGGTGGCGAAGCGGCCGACGTACGGTCTGTGCAAGGAGAGCCCGCCGGCCTCGAGCAGCTCCGCGGCCTTGCGGTACATGATGTAGAGCTCCTCGTGCGGCGTGGCGCCCAAGCTGTTGAGCATGATGGTGAGCGTGTCGCCCGAGGCAGGCGCAAGGTCCTCGAGCAGCGCGTCCAGCATGCGCTCGGTGATGACGTCCGCGCTCTGCAGCGACTCCCGCTTCATGCCGGGCTCGCCGTGGATGCCCATGCCGATCTCCATCTCCCCCTCGCCGATGGTGAAGGTCGGCTTGCCGGCCTGCGGCACGGTGCAGGGTGAGAGCGCCACACCGATCGAGCGGGTGTGCTCGAGGGTCTTCCGGGCGATGGCCGCGACCTCGTCGAGGCTGCCTCCCTGGTCGGCCTTCGCGCCTGCGAGCTTGAAGGCGTAGACCATCCCCGCGACACCGCGGCGCCGATCGGCTTCGGCCGGCGGGGCTGAGGCGACGTCGTCCTTGACCAGCACGGTCTCGACGCGGATGTCCTCCATGTCGGCCATCTCGGCCGCCATGTCGAAGTTCATGACATCGCCGCCGTAGTTGCCGTAGACGTAGAGCACGCCCTTGCCGCCGTGGATACGGCGGGTGACCTCGAGCATCTGCTCGGCGCTGGGCGACTGGAACACGTCGCCGACGGCGCAGCCGTCCAGCATGCCCTTGCCGACGTAACCGAGGAACACGGGCAGGTGGCCGGAGCCGCCGCCGGTGGCGAGCGCCACCTTGCCCTGGACGGGCGCGTCGGCGCGCACGATGGCGTGCAGGTCACCCGCCATGCCCAGCTGGTCGGGGTGGGCCTTGAGCAACCCCGCGAGCATCTCGTGGACGTACGAGTTGGGGTCGTTCAGGATCTTGCGCATGATGGCCTCCTCAAGATATGGGCCCGTTGGGTGGCGGACGTGCGCCCGCCACCCAACGAGTTCAGCGACCGGACCTCGGCCCGATCGGTCCAGGCATACTCAGCGCTCGAGCGTCCCGACACCCGAGTAGCGGAAGGCTTCTTCCTCGAGCTCGGCGATGCGAGCCTCGTCCATCAGGTCGTCGAGGATCTCGATGCGCATGAGGAAGACGAGCGGCAGCTCGTCGGCGCGGCCCTCGAGGTGGTACTTGACGGCCTCGGCGCTGGCGACGCCGAAGTCGTCGTTGATGCGCATGGGGGTCGCCTTGAGCTCGCCCATGCGGATGGCCTCGACCTCGTCGCCGGTGCCGCCCCAGCCGGTCAGGGCGATCTCGTCGATCAGGCCGAGCGAGTCGATGGCCGACACCGCGCCCATGGCCATGGCGGTGTTGGCGTTGTGGATGAGATCGACTTCGGGGTAGGCCGTGGCGATGAACTGCGCGCCGTCGAAGCCGCCCTCGCGCTGGAACAGGCCGTAGTGCTCGTAGAGGAAGTTCCAGTCGGAGTTCGCTTCCAGGTAGTCGCGGAACCCCTGCGAGCGCTGGTCGTCGATCAGGCCGGGGGTGCCGCGCACGAGCGCGAAGTTGCCCTCGGTGCCCCAGCGATCGATCACGTACTGCGCCATGCGGTGGGCGCCGTCGAGGTGCGCGTAGGCGTGGTAACCGAGCGGCTGGGCGTCGCCCCACTCCTTGATGACGAGGTCGTTGTTCCAGATCATGACCTCGACACCCGGTGCGTCGATGATGCGCTTGATGTTGTCCTGCTGGACGGAGAGCTCGGTCGGGCCGTAGATCACGTAGTCGTAACCCTCGTCGATGACCAGGTCGGTGTAGGTGGTCTGGAGGTCGTGATCACCCATGCCCGAAGCGAACTCGACGGCCTCGTAGGGAATCTGCAGCTCGTCGAGACGCGCGCTCATGGCCAGCCAGCCGCGCAACCAGATGTCCGAGACGTCCTGGCTGGGGTAGATGACCGCGATCTGGATGGGTTCTTCGAGCTCCACGGACAACGGCACGGCGGGCGCGCCGACGACATCGCGAAGCGCGTCGAGGACGCCTTCGGGGTCGACTTCGAGGTAGTACCAGAAGTCGCGCTCGCCTTCGTCGGGGAGCGGGTTCAGCGGGAGCCGCTGGGCGAAGGCCAGCGAGCCGAGCGCCAGGGTGAACGCTAGGAGGACTGCGATCATGCGATGGACACGTGTCATGTGGTCTGATCCTTTCGTGTCGAGCGAGTTGCCGAGCTCCGCGGTCATCGTGCCTTGCCACATGGGTGGCGCCCTCACGTCATTCCGAACCTCCTTTACCTCTACGTTCGACGTAGCTGTAGAACGCCACCGACAGCACGATGATGAGGCCGGCGGCGACGAGCTGCCAGAAGAAGGCGAGACGCAGGATCACCAGGGCGTTGGTCACCATCGAGAGCAGCACCACGCCCACCAGGGTGCCAAGCATCGTTCCACGGCCGCCGAACAGCACGGTGCCGCCGACGACCACCGCAGCGATGGTGTGGAGCGCGAAGCCCTCGGCCACGGTGGCCTGCACCGCGTTCAGGCGGCCGGTGAGCATGATGCCCGCAAGACCGGCCGCGGCACCCATGAGCATGTAGTGATAGACCTTGTTGCGCCGCACGTTGATGCCGCTCAACATCGCCGACTCGCGGTTCCCGCCGATGGCNATGGCGTAGCGACCGAGGGGCGTGAAACGGTAGATGAACACGCCGACGAGCAGCACCACCACACCGATGATGATCGGGATCGGGATGGTATCGCCGAACACGCGGCCGCGGCCCAAGGCGGGGATCGGCTCCGGGAAACGCTGCAGCACCGCACCTGCAGCCATCACCAGCGCCAACCCCCTGAACACGAGGTCGGTCGAGAGCGTGGTGATCAGGTCCGGGACACGGAGGACCGTGATGATCAGCCCGTTCACCAGGCCGCACGCCACACCGACGACCAGCGCCATGGCCAGCGCAAGGTACACACCCACGTTCAGGTCCTTGATGAAGATCGCCATCACGATCGCTGACAGAGCCGATATCGAGCCGATGGACAGGTCGATGCCGGCCCCCGTGATCACGATCGTCATCGCCATCCCCAAGACCATGTAGATCGCGGCGTCCTGGAGGATGATGCGAACGTTCGTGATGCGGAAGAAGCGCGGCTCGAAGATCGCCATCACCACCCCGATCACGACGATCATCGCGAGCGGACCCATGATGTTGATGTAGCGCTCGAACGCGGGTTGCGCCCGCTCGCGGCCGGCAGCGACGCTGGGCACGCTCATGACCCCACCGCCCCGCCCGCACCGGCTCGCGCGGCCGGTCCCCTGGGATCGGCTTCCGTCGCGCCGACGATGAGCCCCAGGATCTCCTGACGCGAGGTCTCGGCAGTCGTGCGCACCCCGGCGAGCATTCCGTTGCGCAGGACCATGATGCGATCCGAGAGCTCGAAGACGTCCTCGAGCTGATGGCTGATCATGATGAGTCCCATCTCCTTGCCCTTCAGTCTGTGCACCACCTCGAGCATGCGCCGCGTCTCCTCCGGGCCGAGCGCCGCGGTCGGCTCGTCCAGGATCAGGATCTTCACCGTCTCCTGGATCAGCGCCCGCCCGATCGCCACCGCCTGGCGCTGCCCACCAGAGAGGTTGAAGGCATTCTGATCGATGTTGCCTAAGCTTATCCCGAGACGCTCCCTGAGCAGCGTGGCCGCCTTCGAGCGCATGCCACCGTTGTCGAGAACCGGGATGCCGAACACCTTGCGCTTGATCTCGTTGCCCAGGTACACGTTCTGCGGAGCCGTCAGGTAGTCGACCAGCGCCAGGTTCTGGTAGACGGCATCGATGCCGAGCTGGATCGAGGTGCGCCTGTCGGGGATGTGGACCTGCTGGCCCTCGAGCTTGATGACGCCCTCGCTGGCCGGGTAGACACCCGTGAGGATCTTGATCAGCGTCGACTTGCCCGCGCCGTTGTCGCCCACGATCGCTAGGAGCTCGCCTGCATGCAGTGCCAGATCGACGTTCTTGAGCGCCTGCAGGCCGCCGAAGTGCTTGCTGATGCCGAGCATCTCCAGCAGAGGCGCGCGCTGCCCCGCTACGGCGCTCATCGCCCCACCTCCCGGGGGCTCACCCTCGGACGTACCTCGTGTGCGCTCATCGTTCACCTCCAGTTGCCGTGGCGGACCTCGTGACCCGCATCAGATGACCCGCTCGTTGCCGCCGTCGACGGGCAGCTGTCCGCCGGTGGTGCATTCGAACAGCGCCCCGCACATCGCCGCCGCTAGTTCGGCAACGTGGCGGCTGGTGACCTCGACGCGCAACAGGTTCTTGCGCTTGTACTGGTCCACGCTCATGCCGTAGTGCTTGGCACGGGACGCCAGTAGCTCCTCAGTCCACAGCGCCGTGTCGAACACGGCGTCCGGGTGGACGCTGTTGATGCGGATGCCGTCGCGTGCCCACTCGAGCGCCGTGACACGCGCGAGCTGGTTGAGCGCCGCCTTGGAGGCTGAGTACGCCGCCGCTCCCGGTCCCGGTGCGGGCACGTTCTTCGAACCGATGATCGCCACGCGGCCGCGCTTCGGCGCCAGCGCCAGCAGCGGATGGGCGTGTCGCAGGAACACCAGGTTGGCGTCGAGGTTGACGCCCAGCACGCGACGCCAGGTGTCGCTGCCGAGCTCCACGACCGGCTGCGCCGGCGGGAAGATGCCGGCGTTGAGCACCAGCATGTCGAGCCCACCGAAGGCCCGCACCGTGCGCTCGAAGGCGTCCTCCACCTGTGCCTCGTCGGTGACGTCGCAGCCAAGGCCGAGGTAGGCGGGGCCCTCGAAGCTCCGCTCGATGGCGTCGTCGACATCGAGGCCGACCACGGCCGCGCCGCGCAGAAGCAGCGACGCCACGCAGGCCTTGCCGATGCCTGAGGCGGCACCCGTCACCAGTGCCACCTCTCCAGCGAACTCAGCGGCGCCACCAGGGCGCTCGAGCTTGCGTTGCTCCAAGTACCAGTACTCGACGTCGAAGACGTCGCTCGCCGGCAACGCCCGGTAGCCTCCCAGCGCGGTCGCTCGCAGTACGATCTCCATGGTGTGGCGGTAGAGGTCTCCGGTGACTATCAGGTCCTCCGGATCGCTGCCGACGGCCAGCATCCCCAGGTCGGGATCGAGCACCACCCGCGGCGCCGGATCGACGGGCGCGAGGTCGTCCTCGGCGCCAGCGGCCAGCTCACGCACGTAGGCGCGGTAGGCCTCGGCGTAGCCGGCGACGTCGCGCCCAACGAGAGGCAGGCGCTTCGTGCGGATCACGTGGTCGGGCGTGGCGGGGCCCTGCTGCGACATGGTGGCCACGTCCTCGTGCCGCGCGAACGAGAGCGCCAGCGGGTCCTGATGCGCCCGCAGCAGCATCGGCTTGCCCGCCGCCGCGGCAACGTCGGCGCGAACCCGCGCCAACTCGAGTCGTTG
>SL_3KL_010_SEDDRAFT_10005029_pt1 | contig 11897 bp, 16 predicted proteins | sample SodLakKL_010_SED_2_FD_10381 | JGI IMG/M metagenome (IMG submission 10381)
TCAATCCATTTTAGGTTGTGATGAAGCAGGCAGAGGTCCTTTAGCGGGACCGTTGGTAGTGGCGGGTGTTGTTTTAGACCCATCCCAACCGATCGAAGGATTGAACGATTCTAAGCAATTAACAGATAAGAAACGGCGTGTGTTATTTAAAGCGATCAAACAAAAAGCAAAAGCATTCCACATTGATGTGATTGATGAAGAAACACTCGATCAAGAAAACGTTTATCAAGCAAGCAAAAACGGCATGTTAAGGTGTGCCAAAGCAATTAAAACCGTGGATTATGTGTTAACCGATGCCATGCCACTAAAGCTCAATGATATGCCAGTTGTGGCTTTAATTAAAGGAGACACAAAAAGTGCCACCATCGCAGCTGCTAGTATTTTAGCCAAAGTGACACGAGATGACATCATGGTGCGACTAGCTAAAAAGTTTCCACACTACGGTTTTGAAAAACATAAAGGTTATCCCACCAAACAACACCTAGAAGCGCTTAACATCTACGGGGTTAGCGCTGTGCATAGGACCTCGTTTGCGCCTGTTAGGCGCATCATAGAAAAACAAATGTCTTTGTCTGTTTAATGTAAAGAAAGCGCGTGTCGCCTTTCTAGACATGAAGCAATTGATAACTTCATAATTCTAATCTATAAAATATAGGGTTTTTATTGTTTTTTAGTGCGCTTTTGATATAATATTAAAGTAGTTTTTGGGAGATGATATCATGAAAAAAATTGCGATTGGCTCAGACCACGCAGGTTTTGAACTAAAGGAAAAAATTGTGGCACATTTAAAATCACAGCAATACGACATCAAAGATTTCGGCACAAACAGTCCAGAAAGCTGTGATTATAACGATGTGGCTAAAACCGTGGCCCAACAAGTTGCTAATCACACGTATGATCGTGGCATTTTAATTTGTGGCACAGGGATTGGTATGAGCATCCAAGCCAATAAAATTGATGGCATTCGTGCGGCGTTGGTTCACGATATGTTTACTGCAAAAGCCACACGTTTACACAACGATTCAAATGTGTTGACGATGGGTGGTCGTATTTTAGGTGAAGATTTGGCCAAAGCCATCACCGATACATGGTTGAACACCGCATTTTCAAATGAAGCAAGACACTTAAGACGCGTTAAGAAAATTGAATCTTAGATGATGTTGATCACACATGGATAAAGAATATCTAGTCAAGTTATTGGCGATCACATCCAATTTTATTTGGGAAGCCCTTGTGGCGATACTAATCGGTTTTTTTGTGGGAAGATGGCTAGATAGCTTGTTTGATTTAAACCATCTTTTTATGATTGTCCTCATGGTGGTTGGTGCCTTAGCTGTGATTCGTAATTTTATCATGCGTGTGTTACGTTTAGGAGAAAAGTATGACAAACAATAATATATACATTAAAACATTTGCGGTTGTTTGGCCGTATATCATCATCACATCATTGCTTGCATTTATTGTTTTTCAGTTTACGCCTTATGAGGCAACCAACGTGGTTGTTAGTTATTTTTTAGGTTCAACTGTTAGTGTGATGTTGATGAGTCAAAACTATAAGTCACTCATGAAACAAGCAGCCACAGATTATGCAAAGCTACAAAGCAAAACCATGAAAAATTATGTATTCAGATTTCTTTTTTATGGTTTAATCTTAACGATTGCACATTTTAATGAGACATTAATGTTGATGCCTGTATTTGTTGGGTTTACATCGTTTAAAGTGGCCTTAATGTTGACGGCACTGATTTTTAGAAAGGATGATGAAGATGCTCAGTCCTAATATGTTTTCATCAATAATCATCATTGTTTTTTTAATGATATGTTTAACCATCCTTGGAAAGAAAATTCAACGTCTTGATCCATCCAAACCAATCAAAGGACCGTTGTTTTTGGTTGTTTTATTCATCGATATGTTCAACAATTTGATTCAAACATATTACGGCAAACGATGGCGAACCTTTGCACCCTTACTCATCACCATCTTTATCTTCTTAGCTTTTGCCAATACAATCAGTTTGGTTGGGTTAAGTACACCGCTTTCTAACATCAACATCGCCTTATCGTTTTCATTGTTTGCGCTGCTTACCATTCAAATCTCGGCTTTAGTCGTCCGAACCCCTTGGAAACGTTTAAAAGATTTAAGTAGCCCTTCGGTGTTGTTGTTGCCCGTTAACTTAATCGGTGAACTCTCAACCTCAGTCGCCATGGGCCTACGTTTATTTGGTAATTTATTAAGTGGGGCGGTCATCGCAGTGTTGTTTATGAACTTATTACCTGCGGTTGTGAGTATCGTGCCAGTTGCCTTTGTTGTTCACCCAATCTTTAACATTGGATTTGGGCTTGTACAAGCATTTGTGTATTTTATGTTGCTAACGATTTTCTTAGCAATGGGTGTCCAATCTGAAGAAGAAATGAATTAAAAAAATATAGATAAAAACTAGGAGGATTTCAAATGTTATTATTAGCAGAAGCAGTATACAATGCAGATTTTATTAGTGGACTTGCCTTATTAGGTGCCGGTATTGCTATGATCGGTGGTTTAGGTTCGGGTATTGGTCAAGGTTTTGCAGCTGGTAAAGCCGCAGAAGCTGTTGGTCGTCAACCAGAAGCAAGTGGTAAAATCACCACAACCATGCTTGTTGGTCAAGCCATGGCTGAAACCACAGGGCTTTACTCATTAATCATCGCATTTGTATTAATCTTTACCACATAAATCGGTTCAAATTTAAGGAGTGAGCACCATGGATAGAGTCGCAGAAGCGATACAATCTTTAATTGATCATTCAGGGATTACTGGGATAAACCCTGTTGAAATGGTCATACAAATCGTCGCAACACTCCTTTTAATTGTGGTTGTAAAATACTTTTTTTGGGATAAAATCACATCCTTCATCGACCAACGTCGTGATATCGTAGACGGTGAGTTGAACGATGCGACAGAAAAAAGTGAAGAAGCTAAGCAATTAAAAGAAGATGCGTCTTTAGTTTATGAAAAAGCTAAAGAAGAAGCCAAATCAATCGTTGATGATGCTAAAGAGAAGGCTGAAAGTCAAAAACGAGACATCATTAAATCAGCCAAGCAAGAAGCTGAGCGCATCAAACATAATGCGAAACAAGATGTGGATAAAGAAATTGAGTTGGCGCGTAGTAAAATGCGCAATGAAATTATTGATGTGGCCACCATGTTAACGCATAAAGCCATTGAAAAGAAAATCGATAAAAAGACTTATGATCGCTTGATTGATCAAGCCATCAAAGAAGTGAGTCAACAATGAGCGCACTAAGCGAACAATATGCCGTTGCGCTTTTTGAACTTGCTAAAGAAAGATCTGTTATCGAGCGCATCCAAGACGATTTTAAACAATTTTTAAAAGGGTTTGATCATGAAACAAAAGCCTTTTTTACCCATCCTAACATTGATAAAAAAGATAAGTTTGACGTGGTTAAAGCGTGTGAACTTAACCGCTTGTTTCAAGACTTTATGCATGTGATCATTATCAATAACCGCATCGCTTTTTTAAACGAGATTGCGGCTGATTATGATGATCTCATCGATAAGATGCACAACCGTATGCATGTGGTTGTGAAAAGTAAAAAACCATTAGATAATAAACGTGTAAAACAATTACAAGCACAGTTTGAAAAAAAATATAACCGTCAAGTATCCATCAACAATGAAGTTGACGACAAGATTCTTGGTGGCCTTCGTTTTGAGTTTGAAGGTAAAGTCATCGATGATACCATCAATGCGACTTTATCTCAATTAAAACGTGGGTTGACAAAATAGGCAGGTGAAACCATGAGTAAATTGGATACAAAAGAAATGAGCGCCCTCATCAAAGAACAAATCCAAAAGTATTCGAAAGATATAAAGACCGATAATGTTGGAACCGTCATCAGTGTTGGTGATGGGATTGCATTGGTTCACGGATTAGATGAAGCGATGAGTGGTGAGTTGCTACAATTTGATAATGATGTCTACGGCATGGCTTTAAACTTAGAAAAAGACCATGTTGGGGTTATCATTTTAGATGAATCTACTGACATTAAAGAAGGCGACACGGTAAAAACCAGTGGTCGTATTTTAGAAGTTCCCGTTGGCGATGATCTAATTGGTCGCGTGATTAACCCTTTAGGCCAGCCCATTGATGGGCTTGGTGCCATAAAAACGGATAAGACAAGACCTTTAGAACAAAAAGCTCAAGGTGTTATGGCTAGAAAATCTGTAGATGAACCACTCCAAACAGGCATTAAGGTTTTAGATGCTCTAGTTCCGATCGGTCGTGGCCAACGCGAGCTTATCATTGGCGATAGACAAACAGGTAAAACGTCGATTGCCATCGATACCATCATCAATCAAAAAGATGAAGATGTGATTTGTATTTATGTCGCGATTGGTCAAAAAGAATCAACCGTCGCTCAAGTACAACAAATGTTAAAAAAACACGGTGCGATGGATTACACCATCATCGTCTCAGCCAGTGCTTCTGAACCGGCACCATTGCTTTACTTAGCACCTTATGCAGGGGTATCTGTTGGTGAAGAATTTATGTTTAATGGCAAAAGCGTGCTCGTGGTTTACGATGATTTAACCAAACACGCCACCGCTTACCGTGAGTTATCACTACTTTTACGTCGTCCACCAGGTCGTGAAGCTTATCCAGGTGACGTCTTTTACTTACACTCTCGCTTATTAGAAAGAGCCGCAAAACTTAGAGATGATTTAGGTGGTGGCTCAATCACTGCGCTGCCAATTATTGAAACACAAGCCGGTGACATTTCAGCCTATATTCCTACCAACGTTATCAGTATCACAGACGGTCAAATTTTCTTACAAAGCGATCTTTTTTACACGGGTGTTAGACCAGCGATTAATGCCGGACTTTCTGTTAGCCGTGTTGGTGGTTCAGCACAAATTAAAGCCATCAAAAAAGTTAGTGGGACCTTAAGATTAGACTTAGCTAGTTACCGTGAGTTAGAATCTTTCACACAATTTGGTAGTGATTTAGATGAGGCGACAAAGAAAAAATTAGAACGTGGTAAAAGAACCGTTGAAATCCTTAAACAAGGTCTTCACGAAGTTCTTCCNGTTAATAAACAAGTCATTAGTATTTACACCCTAACCAATGGGCATTTAGATGACATCAACATTGATGACATCAAACGCTTTGAAGCAGAATTACATGATTTCTTTGAAAACGATGATAAAGGCCAACAAATCCTTAAACACATTAAAACAGAAAAATCATTACCTGAAGGCGATGATTTTGATGATGTCATCGAACGTTTCAAAAAACAGTTTAACTAATAAAGGTGGTGCGCATCGATGCAATCCATGCGTGAGATAAAAACAAGAATCAATGCCACAGAAAAAACATCACAAATAACCAATGCCATGCACATGGTATCAGCGGCTAAGCTTAAAAAGGCAGAGCGTTCAATTAAGGCGTTTAGACCTTTAACCCGTCGTTTAAGCCGTGTTCTTTCGCGTGTTTTAAATAACGATCATACCTTATCACACGCAATGTTAGAATCTAGAGAGATTGACAAAGTGTGTTATATCATTGTTTCAAGCGACCGTGGTTTAGCTGGTCCTTACAACAACAATATTTTTAAAGCATTTGAAAAACACATCAAACAGCACCATCAAAGCCATGATGAATTCGAAATCGCAGCGCTTGGCCTCAAGGCCTTTCAATTTGCTAAACGTAAAGGCTATACTATGATTCACGATGATGTCATTCAAGTACGTGATGACACACAATATTTAGACTTTCAATCGATTAGCGATTCATTTATTAAAGGGTATTTATCGGGTAAATTTGATCGAATTGTTGTGTTTTACAACCAATTCATCAACACACTAAGCCAAGAAGTTAAACAAGAAACATTGGTGCCACTTGAATTAAACCCATTGCTTAATCAAGACGATGATGACGATGGGTCATATGACGCGCTTTATATCTATGAACCGGGTGCCAAGCAAGTATTACAAACCTTATTGCCGATGTATGTGGTCAATTTACTGTTTGGCAGTATCTTAGAGGCCAAAGCCAGTGAACACGCCTCAAGAATGACCGCCATGCAAAGTGCAACGGACAACGCCAAAGACTTAATTAAAGATTTACAGCTTCAATACAACCGCGCCCGCCAAGATTCAATCACCACGGAATTAACCGATATCATTGGTGGCGCAGAGGCATTGAACTAAAGGAGGATCCTTATGAATAAAGGTAAAATCATCCAAGTGATGGGCCCTGTGGTCGACGTACAGTTTGAAGACAAGTTACCGGAAATCAACCACGCCATCCTTGTTAAAAGTAAAAAAGGTTCTGAAGAAATCAACTTAACCTTAGAAACATCCCTACATCTGGGTGATCATATGGTTAGAACCATCGCCATGGATTCAACCGATGGGTTGTATCGTGGGATGGAAGTCACGGATTTGGGTCAACCCATCAGTGTCCCAGTCGGTAAAAAAACCTTAGGTCGCATATTTAACGTCTTAGGTGATGTCATCGATGAAAAAGATCCCATTGATAAAAAAGTCAAACGTATGCCGATTCACCGCATTGCCCCTAAGTTAGATGAAATTTCTAGTGAAACAGAAATCTTAGAAACGGGCATTAAAGTGGTAGACTTACTTGCCCCTTATGTTAAGGGTGGTAAGATTGGATTATTCGGAGGTGCCGGGGTTGGTAAAACCGTCTTAATCCAGGAATTGATTCACAACATCGCCCATGAACATGGTGGTATTAGTGTGTTTGCTGGGGTTGGTGAAAGAACAAGAGAAGGTAATGACTTATACTATGAAATGAAAGAATCTGGGGTTATCAATAAAACCGCCATGGTATTTGGTCAAATGAACGAACCACCAGGCGCTAGGATGCGTGTTGGTTTAACCGGATTAACCATGGCAGAACACTTCCGTGATGAAGAAAAACAAGATGTGTTATTATTTATCGATAACATTTTTAGGTTTACACAAGCTGGTAGTGAAGTCTCAGCCTTATTAGGCCGTATGCCCTCAGCGGTTGGTTATCAACCAACTTTAGCTACTGAAATGGGTAAACTTCAAGAGCGGATAACCTCAACAAAAGAAGGTTCAATTACATCCATTCAAGCTGTATATGTGCCGGCTGATGACTATACTGACCCTGCACCGGCAACCACGTTTGCTCACTTAGACGCCACAACAAACTTATCGCGTAAAATTTCTGAAGAAGGGATTTACCCCGCGGTTGATCCTTTAGCTTCAACCTCAAGAGCCCTTGAACCAGAAATTGTTGGTCAAGAACACTACAACATCGCACGTGAAGTACAACGCACCATCCAACGCTATAATGAGTTGTTAGACATCATTGCCATTCTTGGTATGGATGAGTTATCAGAAGAAGACAAACAACTGGTTCACAGAGCCCGTCGTTTACGCTTATTCTTATCACAAAACTTCCACGTTGCTGAACAGTTTACCGGTCAAAAAGGCTCATATGTGTCAGTTGATGAAACCTTACGTGGCTTCAAAGGTATTTTAGACGGCAAATACGATGATTATCCAGAAGATGCGTTCCGTTTGGTTGGTAGCATCGACGATGTGATTAAAAAAGCCAAATCTATGAAGTAGGTGTCACTATGAAAATTGTTGTTATCACCCCTAGTGGTGAGTTATACAATGAAGAAGTCGATTACGTTGTGATCAGTTCTAAAAACAACGGTGACTTTGCCATCTTAAACAACCACGCCCCACTAATCAGCGTGATTGATGTGGGTTATATTAAAATGGTTAAAGAAAACAAAGTCTTATTTACAGTGATTATTAACGGCACCCTTGAACATCAAGAAAATGTCATTAATGTCATCGCACAAGAAGCGCATGTAGGTCTAAATAAAGACTCTGCCATGCAACATTTAAACGACGTTAGAAAAGAACGTTTAGAAGAAAACAGACGTCGAACACAAGACTTCTTAAAAGCCGAACGCGAACTTAAAAAGAACCTAAAAGAAGCGCAAGCATCCAAGCGATAGTTAGAGCAAAAACATTGAGTTTTATTTCCACTATGTTATAATAATATTGAAATCAAATTAGGAGGCATTAGCTATGGAAAAACAAACAAAACTATTGAACCAATATGTGGCCGATTTGGCTGTATTAAACACAAAATTCCACAACCTTCACTGGAATGTGGTCGGTGAACGCTTTGAACCTGTTCACGTGTATGTTGAAAAACTTTACGATATGTTATTTGAAAACTATGACGAAGCTGCAGAACGTCTTAAAATGATCGGCGAGTTCCCACTTGCTACCTTGAAAGACTATCTAGCTGTCACGAATGTAGAGGAAATTGAATCAAGAGATTATCAAATTCCTGAAGTCTACAAAATCTTAAAAGAAGAAATTGAAAAATTAAGAAATCTTGCGACTGAAATCCGCAACATCTCTGATGATCAAGGTGATTTTGTTACAGTAGGCATGCTTGAAGATCAAGTATCTGAATATGACAAAGAACTTTGGTTCATGGAACAAGCACTTAAATAAGCTTAAAAAAGCGCTTCGGCGCTTTTTTTATTAACATATCATATGATTTGTGGTGAGAAAAATGAACATCATTAAACTAAAGTCAACCACCTCGACCAATGACGTCTTAAAACAGCAAATAAAAAATGGATTAGATGAAGATACGTTGCTTATGGCTGATGAACAAACACATGGACGTGGTCAGCGGGATAAGACATGGATCAGTCACAAGCAAACAGGGTTTTATGGCAGTTTTTACTTGAATGAACCCTTGAGTTATCAAAAAGCGTTTCTCATCGCACTCTTATCACTTAAACACGTCTTTAATCAGTATGATCTAAGTCCAAAGCTTAAATTACCTAACGACGTCTACCTTGAAAACAAAAAAGTGTCAGGCATTTTAATTGAACGAAACCATGAATCAAATAAAGCCGTCATTGGCATTGGCATTAACCTCACAACCGCACCCTTAAAAACAAGCACATGTCTTCATGATGTAGCCTCTCAAGCTATTGACTTATCAACCTTAACGCATGATTTAATCAAAGCCATCCAACAGATTAGAAAAACACACACATCTGCCTTGTTTCAAACCTTTAGGTCTTGGGTTCAATCCAGTCCGATGTTTGTGATGCATAACGACCAATGCGCCGATATCATCGATATTGATGAAAACTTTACGTTGGTAACCACACAAGAGACGGTTCACTTTTATGACGCAGTTGTTCATTATGGACGCTGTAAATTGAAATAATTATAAAAAAGCATAGTTCCTAAACAAACCAACAAGTATGTACGAAAACTAATATACAATAACAACAATTTTGAAACCATGATAAAACCCTTTAAATAAACGTTTAAAGGGTTTTTATTTTTGTTTACATCACTTTAGTTTAAACACGTAATCATCACATATCAATTCACGTACATATGCATGCTATATCATGTAAGCGGTGCTAGTTATTTTGAACATCAAAATATATTGACATTCAATTTTATACGGCATATAATGCAAGAAAAAGGAGGTTTTAACATGTTTGAAAAATTACAAGCCATTGTGGTTGAAGAACTGGGTGTCGATCAAGCCGACGTCACACGTGATGCTAGCATTTTAGATGATTTAGGCGCAGACTCACTAGATGTCGTTGAATTAATCATGGCTATTGAAGAGGAATTTGATGTGACCGTTGAAGACGAAACAGTTCAAAAATTAAAAACAGTAGGCGACGTATTAACGCATATTGAAAAAGAAGTTGCGTAAATCGCTGTTTTTTTTACTCTGATTTTAATTTGAATATCAAAATATATAGGAGTTATCCTTATGAATAATCGAGAATTAAAAACNATCATAAAACTATTTGAAGCTTCTGAGTTGTCACAACTTAAACTAGAAAAAGAAAATGTAAAAATTGAACTTCATAAAGCACAAAAAGAAATCAGTCGTGAGGTTGTTGAAGTTGACTCATCAAAACCATCAACCCCACCTAAACCTACCCAAAAAGAAGCTGAGCCATCTAACCGCTTACCCATTAAGGCACCACTAGTGGGCACTTTTTATGAGGCGCCCTCACCAGACCAACCTCCGTTTGTTAAGCTTGGTCAAAGTGTCAAAAAAGGCGATACATTATTCATCATCGAAGCCATGAAAGTTATGAATGAAATCACAGCGCCTCAAGATGGTGTGATTGAATCCATTCATATAGAAAATGGCGACATGGTGATGTATGACCAAACCGTGATGGAGATCACGTAATGTTTCAAAAAGTACTGATTGCCAATCGTGGTGAGATTGCGGTTAGAATCATTAGAAGCTGTAAACAATTGGGTATTGAAACCGTGGCTGTATATTCTAAAGTCGATGAGCATTCACTGCATGTCTCTTTAGCGGATGAAGCGGTTTGTATTGGTGGTAACAATGCTAAAGATTCTTACTTAAACATGGAAAACATATTAAGCGCAGCAATCAATACCAAAGCCGAAGCGATTCACCCAGGCTTTGGGTTTTTAAGTGAACAAGCTAAGTTTGCACAATTATGTGAATCTTGCGATATTACCTTTATTGGTCCAAGTGCAAAGACCATTAAAAACATGGGTGATAAGTCAAAAGCCAAACAAATCATGAAAGATGCAGGGGTACCACTTGTGCCTGGTAGCGCAGAGGAAGTCTCATTAGAAGCTGGTAAAAAAATTGCTGAAGAGATCGGGTTTCCTGTGTTAATTAAAGCCAGTGCAGGGGGTGGAGGCCGCGGAATGCGTGTGGTCCAATCTTTACACCAATTTGATAAGGGTTACTATGCAGCCAAGCAAGAAGCGAAGGCTGCCTTTAATCATGATGGGGTGTATGTTGAGAAACTCATTGAAAATCCTCGTCATATTGAAGTTCAAATTTTAGCTGATAAATACAAAAATGTTCGTCATTTAGGTGAACGTGATTGTAGCATCCAAAGACGCAATCAAAAAGTGATTGAAGAAGCACCAGCTAATTTACCCCAAGCGATGAAACAAGCGATGTATGCTGCCGCAATTAAAGCAGCCGAAGCGGTGAGTTATGAAAACGCAGGTACAGTCGAGTTTATTGTGAAAGACGATGCATTTTACTTCATTGAAATGAACACTAGAATCCAAGTCGAACATCCAGTAACCGAGATGATCACAGGTGTTGATCTCATTAAAGAACAACTACAAATTGCTGCTGGTGAAACCGTGTCTATGGCACAAAAAGACCTAAAGATGCAAGGTCATGCGATTGAAGTTAGATTAAACGCAGAAAATCCAAAATTAAACTTTCAACCAGCACCGGGGCATATCTCCATGTTTCACATGCCACAAGGCTTAGGGATTCGCATGGACACCATGCTTTATACCGGTTATGACATGCCTCCATTTTACGATTCTATGATGGGTAAACTCATTGTTCATGGCAAAGACCGACTAGAAGCCATTAGAAAACTAAGAAGTGCACTAGAAGAACTGATCATTGAAGGTGTCGATACCAATCAATACTTTTTAATGATGATTTTAATGCATGATGTGTTTGTGAATGGCGATATCAACACAGGCTTTATCACGCAATACATGGAAAGGTTGTTGAGTTATGAAGTCTGATCTTCTAAAACAAGCTTTCGACAAACAAAAAGCGTTTAAAAAACACGCGATTTCTTATCGGAAAAAGCCGCTTGAATCGACAAAAACACCGGATGTCCCCAAAGGCTTATATGAACAATGTGATGCCTGCAAAAAAACCTTTATGAGTGAAGACATCGTCAATAATCGGTTTGTATGCCCGGCCTGTCACCATCACTTTAGATTAAGAGCGGTTGACCGTTTAAGCCTTATGGTTGATTCGCATTCTTTTATCGAAAAAGGGTTAGGTTATATCACA
>SL_3KL_010_SEDDRAFT_10005030_pt1 | contig 11896 bp, 8 predicted proteins | sample SodLakKL_010_SED_2_FD_10381 | JGI IMG/M metagenome (IMG submission 10381)
ACCAAATCCATGGGGTATGCGATCCAGCAGGTCAGGAGCGACCGGATCATCGAAACAAGACAGCCCAATATTGTCAATGCGTTGCAGGGCCAGGTCGCAGGCGTTCAGATTACCAACTCCGGTGGAGCGCCGGGCGCCTCGTCCATGATGCTGATTCGTGGCGGTACCTCCCTCAGCAGCAACAACCAGCCGCTGTTTATTGTGGACGGGATCCCTATTGACAATACCACTACGGGCGGACTCAACTCTCCGGGATCGAACCGGGCAATTGACATCAACCCGGCGGATATTGAAAGCATAACCATCCTGAAGGGCCCTTCTGCCGCCGCCTTGTACGGACAGCGTGCCGGTTCAGGTGCGGTTGTCATCACCACCAAGCGGGGCAGTGAAGGTCGTGCCGTGATCGATTATGCCAGTACGGTTTCCTTCGACCGGGTCAACCAGATCCCGGAATTGCAGTCGCGCTTCAAGCAGGGAGAGCAAGGTGTCTTTGATCCGAATGCTACGGGCTCCTGGGGTCCGGCATTCCAGTCGGGCGAAACGGTCTATGACAACCTGGGTGACTTTTTCCAGACCGCGTTCACCCAAAACCATGACCTTTCCCTGAGCGGGGGGACGGCCACGTCGCGGTTCTACGCCTCTGCGTCCATCATGGATCAGGGCGGTATCGTTGAGCACAACAACAGTTTTGGCAGAAACTCCTTCCGCCTCACTGCCGACACGCGTGCGGGTGATAATCTGCGTCTTGAAGGAACGGCCAGCTACATCGAAACCGATCGCAGATACGTATCGCAGGGAAGTGCCGGCGGAGTCATGGGCGCTCTCTTCTGGCCGCGCAATGACAATATGCGTGACTACCTGAATCCGGACGGAACGCAACGCACCATTACCGGCAGCGACAACCCCTACTGGGGAACCATCAACAAGCCGTTCAAAAGTGATGTTTCCCGCTCCATGATCGTGGGAAGCGTGTACTACGATCCCTTTGACTTCCTGAACGTGACCTACCGTCTTGGCACGGACAGATATACCGATACGCGCCAGAATTACCAGGCGACAGGTGCCATGGCGGCCATGGGCGGAATCATCTCCAACTCGGAGATCAACAATCAGATCACCACGTCCACTCTTCTCGTTACCACGGGCAGGACCTTTGCCGATGCCATCAACACCAGCCTGACGGTCGGTCATAACGTGGAAATGATGGACCGCAGCGTGATGGCCCAGACCGGGCTGAACTTCATCGATCCGGACTTCCCTAACATTAACAACGTGGTGGAGCAGGATCGCCGGACATCACGAAGCGAAAGCCGCACCCGGCTTATCGGTGTTTTTGTCGATTTTGATGTCGACTGGAAAGACATGGTGTTCCTGAACTTCCGGGGCCGAAACGATTGGTCGTCCACCCTCCCGGTGAACAACCGCTCGTTCTTCTATCCGGCTGTCAGTGCGTCGGTGGTCCTTACCGAGCTGATGAACGAATTCGGATACGATATCACGGGTCCGGGCCTCTCCTTCATCAAACTGCGCGCGTCATGGGCGCGGGTGGGCAAGGATGCCCCGCCGCACATACTGGCCAACACACTGGCTACGGCAACCAACTGGTTTACCGTTGCCCCGATGGGCTTTATCTCCAACGTGAACAACTTCTATGGAAACCCGGCACTCAAGCCCGAATTCACCAATTCCATTGAACTCGGTGCTGATTTCCGGTTCCTGGATGAGCGGCTCGGTCTTGACTTATCGTACTACAGGACCACAACCGATGAGCAGATTCTTGGTACACGCACGCCTCCTTCCACCAGCAGCTTCCTGGCCTATCTGAACGGCGGAAGCATCCAAAATGAGGGAGTCGAGATCATCCTCAATACCCATCCCGTGCGTGGATCACGATTCGACTGGCGGGTGGACCTGAATTTTGCCAAGAACACGGCAACCGTGATCGATCTTCCGGGTACGCTGGACCGTGTTGAGCTGTCCAGCGCCTGGGCGGCCTTTGCGATTGCCCAGGGTTCCGCATTTCTCGATGGACCTCTTTTCGGTATTAACGGACGGGTCTGGAAGACCAACGACGACGGTGAGCTGCTGCTTGACAATCGTGGCTACCCGCAGGTTGCGCCGACCCTGGAGTATATCGGCAACCGCGAGCCGGACTGGATTGGCGGCATCACAAATACGATCCGCTACCATACCTGGTCGCTTGCCTTTACGTGGGATGTGCGCATTGGCGGGAAGATCTTCAATGCTACCGAAAATGCACTTGTCCGCTCAGGGCTTAGCATGAAGACCCTGGATCGCGGCGAGAGCAAAGTGTTTGACGGAATCGTGGAATCGACCGGTGAGCGCAACACGCAGAGTGTCGTACTGGATCAGGACTATTACACCTCGCTCTATGCCCTGAACGGTCGCGAGTTTGTGGAGGACGGCACCTGGTATCGCATGCGCTTCATCACCCTGAGCTATGCCGTTCCCGCACAGCGCCTGGCCAATCTGCCAATCAACAGCCTGCAGTTCTATGTGACCGGCCGCAACCTGCTTATGTTCACAAATTATTCCGGCGTGGATCCCGAAGTGTCGGGAAGCGGTGCCGGAGTGGGCGGTGCAGGATCCTTCGGATTTGACAACCTGGGTGTTCCGGCAACACGCGGGGTCGACTTTGGCCTGAGACTGTCACTTTAGGCAGCCGCAGAACTGTGGTAATTTGACTTTGAAAACGAAAAAAATTAGAAGGTTGTAATCATGAAAATCAAACACTTGAAGATAGGCAGTCTCTTGCTTCTCGTACTTTTTCTGGGCAGCGCGTGTGAGGATTTCCTTTCGGTGAACGAAAATCCGAACCTCCCCTCACAAGTTCCCCCGGAAAACAGGATTCTTGGGGCGATACGGACCAGCAATGGAGCAGCTATGTGGCGTGGAACACGTGAGGTAAGTGCCATCACGCAATATGGAACCACCCGGAATACGACCGGTGGCTTCCACAATGCCGAAACGTGGCGGTTCCTCTGCCTACTTTTTCTGGCAAAACGCCTATACTTGGGCACTTCCCAATGCCGTGGATCTGATCCGCCTTGGTGAAGAAGACGGGTCCCCGCATTTTGTGGGAGTTGGAAAGACCCTTCAGGCGCTTAATTTCGGGATGCTGACCGATCAGTTCGGCGCAATTGTAGTTGCCGACTCGTACGATGGCGTCTCACAGGTCAACCTGACCCCGAGTTTTGATCCGCAGGATGAAGTGTATGAGACGATCATCCGGATACTGGACGAGGCCATCGCGGCCTTCCGCCAGACGGAAAACAACACACCGCTGAACAGGACTGGCGGGGATGTGCTCTATCAGGGAGATGTGCAGAAGTGGGAACGCTTTGCATGGTCCCTCAAGGCACGGTACCTGAACCACCTGTCCCGCAAAAGCAACCTGTACGATCCTGCTGCGATCATTGAAGCTGCCACAAACGGTTTCAACGCTGACGGCATGGACGCCGAGTTCAACTACTCATCGGGCAGCCTGCAGACCGAAGAGAATCCGTTCTACAGCTGGGGTGGTTTCACTAACCCGGACAACCCCCGCTTCTTCACCTGGAGCCAGTTCTATGTGGATCTGCTGACCACGTTCCCGGTAACGAACAACGAATATCAGGACCCGCGGATCAGCCGCATCATGCAACCGGCACCGTCGGACGGTGTCTATCGCGGACTGCGCTCGGGTATGGGTCTGGCTGGTGGACAGGGAGGATCGGGCGAGTTTACCAGCCCGGACGACTACGGCCGGTTCAGCAACTCCGGTTACTACACCAGTATCGACTCCCCGTTCCCGTTCATCACCTACGGCGAGGTCAAGCTGATCGAGGCGGAAGCACGGCTGCGCTCGGGTGATGGACCTGGCGCGCTGGCGGCCTACGAGGAAGGCGTCCGTGCCCATATGCGCAAGGTGGGCGTGACACCGACCGAGATCGAGGACTACTGGGCAGAGCTGGTTGCAGACGGGGTAGCCGCTCATTTCGGCGACCTGACCCAGGGCCTCAGCCATATCATGCGTCAAAAATATATTGCCCAGACGCTTAACCCGGAAACATGGGTGGATATGCGGCGAATGGACTACAGCCAGGACATCTATGGGCCAAGCCTGCGGCGTCCGGCCAACCTGAACACCATCATTTTCGATGCCAATGATGAAACGGACTGGATCCGCGCAATGATCTATGAAGGCAATGAAGAAGTCCGAAATCCCGACAATATCCCCGACAATACCCCGAATGTTCGTCTGAAAACCCGCGTGTGGTGGGACAGAGGCGAATAAAAACCGGATAACCTTGCATGGCAGGCGTTCCAGGCATGTTCTTGTGCCGGGATGCCTGCCTTTTTTTTCATAACCGGCCTGACCCGCTAACACCCGCCTGTTTGCGGTTATGTGACAGCCTCAATTTTGCAAGAACCTTTTATAATTTAACTTTGAAAAACAAAGCTATGCTCCGATTCTACAGATATCAAAGCAGCAGGTCGCATCGCTTAAGACCCCTTTTCATACTTCTGCTGTTGCTGCTCACCGCTGCCGGCTGCCAGGACGATGATCACACCTTCCGGATCTTTGAAAAACCGATCATTTTCGATGACGAACGGGAGCAGCTGTCTCTGGAATACATGAAGATCCGGCATGGCATCAATGCTGACCGCGCTGTCATTGACCCCCGGATGATAGTGGTTCACTGGACGGCTGTCTACTCCATAGAGGAAACCTTCGACATCTTCAATCCGGTACGCTTGCGCGGAAGGGCCAATCTGCAGGATGCCAGTACCCTCAACGTCTCGGCACAATTTCTGGTGGACAGGGACGGCAGTATATTCCGACTGCTTCCCGATACCACTTTTGCCCGCCACACCATAGGTCTGAATCATATGGCCATCGGCATCGAAAACATCGGTGGATCGCAGGCGCCTCTGACACGCGCCCAGCTCAGGGCCAATACCGAACTGATAACCTGGCTTGCCGGTAAGTACGACATAGAATATGTCATCGGGCACCATGAGTACCAGGATTTCCAAGGCTCAGATGTATGGAAGGAGACAGACCCGGACTATTTGACACATAAAGTTGATCCGGGACCCGAATTCATGAAAAGGCTGCGTAAACAACTGGAACCCCTTGAATTCAAGTCTGGTCCGGATTGACGGGACAGGCAGCAGACCGGATCCAGGCGGGTATATATTAGCCATTCAATAATCAACCGAAGGAAATGATGCACCATCGCTGAAAGGGCTGGTCAACTCCTGTTTGAACGGCTGACTTTCTTGCGCTTTGCTGCAAATGATGTCCAGCTGTTCAGCGGCGCACCGTGCGGTTCCGCCTTTTCCGTGCGGCAGCCACGGTTTTTGCCCAATGCGGCTTGGGAGACTCCACAAGGGGTGGACGTTCGTTCAGGTGGCTGACCATGCTGTCGGTATGCTTTCCGCGTTTTTCCAGCAGTTCCAGCACCTCCATCCGTGCGCCATACGTGTAGTGCAGAAAATCCTTTGCCTCTCCGGTGAGCTCCACGTCGTAGAGGCGTACCAGGGTGTCGGCGATCTGCTCGGCGGCAACATCCAACCGGTTGTCGGCTTCCCGGGCCATGCGCTTGCCCAGTTCCGCTTTTTGCATGGCGTTCATCTCCGGTGACAGCTCGCCCAGGTAAATTGCTTTGGTAGCGTTGATGTTACGCTGGATTTCCGGCTTGGACAATGTAATGTGCGGCTCCAGGGCTACCGCAATTTCAATGGCCAGATAGCGGGACGCCATGGCTGCCGATTCGTGTACGGAACTACCCACTTGCGTGTTTTCGGAATCAGTATCACTGCCATCAGGCGGCGTGAACGTGAAACCCGTTTTGTGCACGTCCAGTTTTTCAAAATACCACGCCAGGTGGCGGCATACCTCCAGCCTTGCGTCATCGTCGAGCGAGATGGTGTTTTCAAGGATGCGTATTCCCTTTTTGCCGCCGCCAAGTTTCAGCGCACCGGGATCCCCGTACGCTTGCGACACCATGGTTTCCCATTTACGGGCCGATTCCAGCAGCCGGGCGTGCCGGCGACCCGTTTCCCTGTAAGCCTTGTAGGCCATGTTGTAGAGCTCCATGCTGGTACGCATGATTCGCATCAGGCGTTTCAACTGTACGGGCGGCACATCCTGATCGGCAGTGGCACGGGCGATGTCATCGGCAAGGCGGTCGATGATGGCTGTAACCTCATCCACCAGTTGATAGATCGAAAGCCCTCCGGGCAACTCTTCCCGGGTGACATAACCGGTTTCCACAAGATAGGCGGCCAGCGCACGGATCCGGTTTCCGCCGCGCGCCTGGTAAACGCGGTACTGGCTGCGCCTCTCCTCCAACTCGTCCAGGGCACGGGCAAATTTCCACTTTCCACTGTATTCAAAAACAAGTGTAGGAATCTCGCGGCCGCTAATGAGCTCAAATGCGAGGATGATGATTTCCTCCACGTCCCTGAAGGTCATCAGGTGCGGGTTGTTGTTTTCTATGGAGGACATGATCCGCTGCAAGAAAAACCGTTCACGCGGCACACCCCTCCGTGAGGTGCCGATACTGCCACCCGTGAACCACTGTCGGAGTTCGCGGGCGGCATCCGGAGTCTGTTCCTCAAGGTCCAGAACGGCCCGGTGGATCTGCTCGCGGTATTCGGCATACAGCTCCCGCACCCGCGAGTGCAGGCCGATCCGGCGGTACGTGTAAATTTGTGCCATGATCTCACCGATTTCCCGGTTGCCGGTAAGATCCGTGAACGCGACGGACACGCCATAGGAGGTCAGATCCACCCGCCTCAGCAGTTGCAGCGCCGCCTCCCGCTGCCGGGCATCCCCCTCCCAGGCCTGGACGTTCATGTCCCTCGTGGCAAGGATCAAATCCCCCAGTTTGTCGGTCACATCCAGGACATCCCGTTCCCCCTGTTCTTCAAGGTGACCGCGGGTGTTGATGTACACCAGCCGTGCGACCAGACCGATCAGTCCGGAAAGCACCGTGAAACTGATGAAGTAGATCAGCAGCTCAAGGGAAGGAAACCGCCCGAAACCGATATAGTAACCGCCGATGAGCCCGAGCCCGGTTACAGGTCCGGCCGTCCAGAACAGTTGCATGAGCGTATGGGAAAGGCGGACCTTGTTCAGGCTGCGCTTGAAACGCCGGGTATGTTCTTTGCTCTCACGGTCAAGCGTGATGCGTTCGGTTCTGTCGGTTCGGTGATCGCTCAAAGATCCTGGTGTTCTGGTGGATGTGAAATGGTTGCTGTCAGGGCACTATTACCAATAGTTTCGGAAAAATAACGTCTATTCCGGAATTATGATATAAATACCCTGACCATACTTTCCTGACAGGTGACTGCAGGCTGGACCGGAGGCTGCGGCTGGACCGGTGACTGCGACTGGACCACAACTACAAGATGGACCCAAATCCCAGGTGGATTGTGACAAACAGCACCGACAAGCGACGGATGGAATGATAACTTCTGGTACTAAGGTTTGAATGACAGATTCCGTATTTTTGGCGTTTTCCAAAACTGCCGGGCACGCCGCGACGGCATCTTACGGCAGTGCGCTCAAGCCATTTGCTGCTATATCCTGAGGTGGACAAGCGTCATGACAGCAACTTGTGGCGGCAAGCGACGGCAAGAACTTCTGCCAGCAACCTGTAGCATCCGATTCAGGCCGTATCCAATCCCCCCGGAACGTTCCATTGACACAAACATGAACAGTTTTCCACTTTTATTTAAAAGAATAGCTGAATCCAGCTGGTTTAACAACTTCATACTGGCGGTAATCATGGGAGCCGGCGTTGTCGTCGGAATCCAGACTTACGGCGATCAGGTAGCACATATGAAGGATCTGCTCTGGGCCCTGGATCAGATCATCCTCTTCATTTTTCTGATCGAAGTCATCATCAAAATGGCCGCCGAGGGTAACCGTCCGCTGCGGTATTTCCGGGACCCATGGAATGTCTTCGATTTCTCCATCGTAGCCGTCTGTTATCTGGCGCTGCTGCTCCCGGAAGTGGAAGGGGCCTATGTGGCCGTGTTCCGACTGGCAAGGGTCCTGCGGGTATTCCGGATCGTCCGGACCGTGCCCAAGCTGCGGCTCCTGGTCAACACCCTGCTGAAATCCATCCCCTCCATCGGGTATATCGGTATCTTGCTGAGCGTTATTTTCTACATTTACGCCACAATGGGCGTGTTTCTCTTCCGAGACAATGACCCTGTCCACTTTGGAAACCTGCAGCTGAGCCTGCTTTCGTTGTTCCGCATCGTGACCCTGGAGGATTGGACCGACATCATGTACATCAACATGTACGGTTGCGATCATGCTATCTGGGGATATGGTGTGGCGGAAGGCTGCACCGATCCCCGTCCGATGGGATTTGGCGCTGCACTCTATTTCGTTACCTTTGTCCTTGTCGGTACGATGATCGTCTTAAACCTTTTCATCGGTGTGATCATGAACAGCATGGACGAGGCCAAGCGGGATGCACGAGAGGAGGCGGACCGGCTGGGGGGCGTGCGTCAGCAAAGCCTGCAGGAGGAGCTTGAGCGTGTATCAGATGAGCTCAACAAAATCCGAAGCCAGGTCCACTCCATAGCAGGACGCCACAGAAAGGGCGCGGGCAAGACGGACAAGTGATTATTCGCCCTCGAAACCGGGACCAGGATCAATACCAGGAATTTCAAAAATGCCGAAATCGACCAGAACGTTGGCGGCGCCGTTGATCACAAACTGGACCGAGATGACCGCCAGAATAAGCCCGAATACCTTGGTGATGATCTGCTTGCCACTGTCGCCGAGGTACCTGACGATAACCTTGGAGTAGACCATGGAGTAGTAGCAGGTCACTGTGGTGATCAGTACGGCCACAAAGACCAGACCCGTATGGTAAATGGTCGGTGCTTCACTTGTCAGAATCATGACCGTCGCAATGGAACCAGGTCCGCTGATAAAAGGAATGGCCAGCGGGATTACCGAGATGTCATCGGCTATCTCCCCCTCCGGCTTGGTCTGTTTCTGGTCATCCTCTTCTTTTTCTTTGCTCCGGATCATTCCCATGGCAATGCCGAACAGGATAATCCCTCCGGCGATGCGAAACGCCGCAAGTGTGATGCCAAACAGCTGGAAAATGACACCGCCCAGCAAAGCGAAGATGAAGAACAGGCCAGTTGATATTTTCGTCGCCTTCAGGGCAATCTCCTTCCGCTTCGCCTCCTTCATCCGGGTGGTGAGAGACAAGAAAGCAAAAGCCGTGGTCAGCGGGTTCACAATCACAAAAATACCCGCAATGGTGATGAGCAAATAGAGGATCGTTGTTTGAATAATCTCAACAATTTCCATGTGAGCAGGTGTTTATTACTCGTATTTTTTTCCTTTCAATAATTGTCCTCACCTATATAACGGCACTGATTCTGCTAACGTTCAAATATCCGGCCTGGTTGGAAATGTGAGGGGCTTTTCCTCAATCTCTCATTGTTCGAAAAGTTCTCCGGCCACCCTGGCAACGAGCGTCCGGGACCGTTGCGTGACGGGCAGTTTCCCGGTCTCAATCCACCCCTGAGAAATCCATCCACATAGCTTCCCGCATCGGGTATGATGTTTGCTTATTTGACAAGCTGCATTTTTCGGGATCTGGTCTCACCGCGGTACTGCAATCGGTAGACGTAGGTCCCTGAGGAGACAGAAACTTCCCGGGTGTCAAATGTCACCGTGTGGGCCCCGGCACGGAGCGGGCTGTTTACAAGATTTTTGACCCGTTGTCCGTATACATCGAACACATCCAGCCGGACCTTGGTGTTCCCGGAGTCTTCCGGCAGGAAAAAGCTGATGGTCGTCGGTGACCTTTTCCAGGTACCAGCGTTTGTGCGCGTTCTCATCACTTCGGGTGCTCACACCCCATGCGCCGTCGCCGATGTATACGACACCTTGCGGATCCACCTGGTTGCTGCGGATCGGTTTTGTGCGTTTGAACGTGTGGTCGTGGTTCTCGAAGGAGAGGGCGATCCCGTACTCTTCAAACAGGGGGACCCAGTGATCCCGGACAAGGGTACTGTAGGAGTTTGTTAGCGGCCGGAATGACGGCCATGCGGGCACATGGTATACCGGAAAAACATGAGGGATCATCTGCCGGGCCGATAGCGTCTCCTGAAGCCAACGCGCCTGAGCGCCGTTTATCGGAGCCAGGTGGTGACTGTCGAGGACGATGATACTCAGATAATTTCCGACATCGACGGCAAAGTGGGTTCTTTTCCCGGGCTTGTCGAAGAAAGTGAAATAGAGCGGCGCTTGGTCGGGTGTTTGCAGATAACCGCCCGGTGCTTCGTGATTGCCGATTGCCGGTATGAACGGGACCAGGAAGCCCTCACTGGTGACCATGTGTTCCTGCCAGATTTCGAAGAGCCGGAACCAGCGGCCGACATTGTCCGGATTGCCGTCGGCGTAGGCCCAATCACCGCCGATCACAGCGAAATAGGGGTCCTTGGCTGCGGCTGCCCGGGTGGTTGGTGTCATCAGTTCGGCATTATGGTAGAGATCGCCGCCGGCCTGCTGGATGTGGAGTCAGGAATATTCCTTATTGGGGGCTTTCACAAAGGAATAAAAGGAAATGACGTTTGCCATTCACTGCTGTTTTCAAATCTGTAATGAAAAAATGTTGTGTTTGAAACAAGTCAATATAGCAAGCAACGAGAAGATGCAACAGCGGATTGCATCCGATTTTACTGATTTTGAGAGGCTGGATTTTCCTATTATTGCAGGACGCGATCCCTGCCATGTGAAGGAGTCATGCAGCCTGGCGAGGGAGCCATTTAGGTTTTGTTATCAGGTGTGGATGCAGGTCCAGCCCGACTTGTTGCAGCATCCGGGACCGCATCCACCAGTAGAATACCAAAATCGGACAAATTGGAACCTCAAAACAGCAAGTGTATGAAAACTTCTCTCCGAGCCACGGGTATCATCCTTCTTGCGGGATCACTGCTTCTGATGGCAATTCCCGGCCTCAAACCTCTGCCTGACGCTTGCGGCAAAGCGGGAGCCAGCCTTCCGCTGCCGGCACCAGGCGATTTGCGGGATGGACGTGACTGGCAGGAGGGTGACCGCGGGACAGGTTTGCATGATGACTGGGCCGCTTATTTGGATCTTCAGATGACGTTGCTTGTGGCAAATCAGAACCTGCCCAATGCTGTCGCTGCGCTGGTTTCGGGCGATGAAATCCACCTGCTGGCAGGTTACGGCAAGGCCAACATGGAATCGCAGGAGGAGGTGGATCCCGCATACCACCTGTTCCGTACCGGTTCCGTGGCCAAGATGTTCACCTGGACCGCCATCATGCAGCTTTATGAGAAGGGTCACCTGGATCTGGACGAGGATATCCGCAACCACCTGGAGCCGGAGTTGGATTTTCCGGTGCGTTTTGGCGAAGGGGATGCCGGCCCCATAACATTCAAGCACCTTTTGACGCATACGGCCGGATTCGAAGATATCCTGGAGGATCTTTTCACGTTTGAACCGCAGCCGCCGCTGGATGAGTACATCCGTCGACACCAGCCTGCGCGGGTTTTTCCGCCAGGGACAGTCATGGCGTACTCCAATTACGGCACGGCGCTGGCCGGTTATATCGTCGAGCGTATCACCGGAATGCCCTTTGAGCAGTATGTGGCCGACCACATTTTCAACCCGCTCGGAATGCAGCACAGTACCATGGAGCAGCCGCCGCCAGGAGCGCTAGCAGACCTGCTGGTGACCCCTTACCGCTGGGTCGATGATCGCTTCAAGTCCGGCCGGTTTGAGCATATGCCCGCACCGGCAGGCGGACTCAGTGCCACCGCCGCCGATATGGCGCGGTTTCTTCAGGCAAATCTGAGGGGCGGGACTCTGGACCGG
>SL_3KL_010_SEDDRAFT_10005031_pt1 | contig 11895 bp, 7 predicted proteins | sample SodLakKL_010_SED_2_FD_10381 | JGI IMG/M metagenome (IMG submission 10381)
CAACTGGCGAACCCAGTGGAGTTAAATTAAATCAAGGAATTGACTTCACCGAGCTTATACCAAACATTCAAAAAGCCCTGCAATCCGATAAAGGGTCAAGATTAGCATGTAAAGTGACTAAAATCAATGACTCTCAGAGTTTAGTGATATACCAGGGGTTAAGGAGTAATGTCTGGGCCCGTATTGAACGGAACGGCAATTACTTCATATACCGATCTTCATTGGAAAGGCTACTGAGGTCCCATGAAGCAACTAAAACATACTTCCAAAACCAAAGAGGAAAAATATGATTTGGGCTGATTTAAAACAAAGACTAACCTCCCGTAAATTTTGGCTTTCATTTATGGGCGCGGTTGTAGTAATTTTAATCAACACATTCGGAATGGAGGAGGCCTCGGCTACTCTCATGACTTATGGAGTTGTAATCATTGTAGTTGCATATGTCTTGGGTGAATCTTTCGTTGATATGTTCAAGGAAAAATTCGGTATTACAGTAACAAGGCAGGAAGATAAAACTAAGTAAACCATGAGTAAGCTTAAGTACTTCCTGAAAGGGCTGTTTATAGCAGCCCTTTTATTACTCTCCTTCTATTTCGGTAGAAGGGCCTCTCTCCGTAAAGCTTTAAAGGCTAGAAAAGATCTACTCCATGAAAGGCTTAAAAGAGTAGATGAGCGTATTGAGGAAATGCAAGAAGTAAAGAACAGCTATGCCTATATAGCTCTGGATGATTCCGAAAAAGGGAGATTAGACGAAGCCTATCGTTCAGAAAAGAAAAAAAGGGAGAGGACTATAAACAAAATTAATAAAAACCCTGATCCCGATAAAAATGAAGAAATTCTCGCTGCTCTTAAAGATATTTTTGCTAATTAGCATCTCTGCTTCAGCTCAAGAGCTTTTACGCCAAGGAGAGGTATATTCAAATGACACTACTGATGTTTTTATATTTACTCCAGGCCAAGCTCAGCAGATTATCTACTGGCAACAAGACAGTGAAATGCTCCCTCATGTTATTGAAAGAAAAATCGTAGCAGACTCTCTTGCCTCGCTTTATCTTGAGAAGATAGAGATATTAGAAGAAGAGGTTGATTATCTTTATGATCAAGCCCTTGACTGTTCATCGTTATCTATTGGCAAAAGTCTTAAATACACGGGAATTGGAGCACTAATTGGATTAGTAGTTGGAATGCTAATTAACTAGCACCAAGGAAGGGGAGTTGGCCTCTTGAAATTACTCCCGGTGTCCCTACTGGAAAACCGTTCTCTCCACTCCACCTATCCCATAAATAATATATCCCCTTAGTTGTTGGACTAATCAAGTAGGGCCGCACATAAAAATTAATACTCGTGTCAATTGGGAGCTCAAACAAACTCGCATGCTCCTCACTTACCCCTGGCAAGGTATACAAATTTAACATAAATTGATATGTACCGGGAGAAACAGAGGACTTCATCCTTACTGTCATCTCAGTTTCTCTTTGTTTACCTGAAATCCCAGTACCAGGGGGTCCCTGAGGAAATTGTTTGAGATACAAGATCCCAACAAAGTGATCCCAACCCTTATGAGAATCTTCTACCTCAATAGCATAAGTAAACCCTGAAAAAGTCTCCTTTGGGTTCTCTATGTTCCACTCTGGATAAACTGATCCAAAAAATGCTTCAGGGATTAATCGGGATTTTAGTATATGAGTGGTTTCCCAATGTCTACTCTTCATCAGTATTTCTCCTTAGTTACAATTTCAACTTCCATTATCTTACGGTTTAAGTCTACTTCATGAAATCGAAGAGTCCCAGTTACCCTAAAACCAGGTGTTGAACTAAACATTGATTGATCTACAACCCCCAACTCTTGGAGGTCTTGATTACTTTTTGTCATAAAACCGATTCCCGGAGTAAAAGGTAAAGTGAGATTTATCCTCAATCCCGGCTCAGCAAACCTGTTAATAATCATCCGAGCTAGTCCCATAGCTTCTCTATGTTCAATAAAACGATTATCGGGATAAGTAAAATCCTGTTCACCCCATCTCCCTATAGATTTAGAGTTAACCAATGAATAAGTAGAGGATGCATCTTTCTCAAGTCGACTACCCCCAAATTTTAACCGTATAACATCTCCTAAATTAAAGAGATCATTTCTCGGCTCGGTTATCCACCTCCAATTAGCAAAACCCCCCGGAATTTGTTGAGATAGTCCCAGATAAGGGGGATTACCAGTCTTATCGGCAGTAGGAGATAGGATATAATGAGCATTAATCACATCCCCTTTCTGGAAAGCAGGAGAGTAATCTCCTAATCCCAAGTCTATCTCCATAGTATCAAAATTAATCCCATGAATATAGGCAACGGGAGTTGAAACTTCAGTCTCAGAGGAGATGTTTGTTGAAGGAAGGTCAGCTCTTGATAAAGCCCCGGTAGGTAAAGTAGTTATTAAGAAATTAAAGTGACGATACTCCGGACTATAAGGGTCTACCCTGACTCCTCGAAAAGCATTTAAACTATTCAACCTCAAAACTGTGCTTCTCTTCAACTCCTTAAACTCTTCATTAACTAAAAATACTCTCTCTGATCCATCAGCATTAGTGAAAGACTTAATTACCCCATAAAAATCGGGCTCGGTAAATACTGAATTACCCATAGTAGTGAATACCTTATATTCTCCCGCAAACCTGAAATCTGGTTCTCCCCCCTTAACAATCCGGAAAGTATCTCCTTTTGACATTCCATGTGGCTTTTGAAACCGCACTTCTATAAACCTGAAATCAGCGTTAGTTCCAGGAGCTCGTCTAGTTTTAATTGATATCACTCTATTTGATTTATCCTCTCCTATCTCAGCTCTATAAACGTCCTTTATTACCGCAACTCCTTCGTCACTGAATTTGTCTCCCCACCTACGTACCGTTGAATTATGAGAATCATTAACCTCAGATCCAAGGTGAGAGCGGATTACGTTTAAATTCGTAAACTTCTCAATATTAAAGCCTAGAGGTTCTTCTAATCGGATTAGATTAATGCTTGGGTCAATGAACTCTATAATCTTGCCTACTGGCTCCATCCCCTCTTGTTCAATGAAGATAACAATATCGCCTGGGCGAATAGGATTAACAGCCCCTTGATATAAAGTATTAACTAAAAGCTCATTATCGTCAGCCCCCATTTCTTGCATCAAAACGATGTTTATAGAGGGGCTGTGGGTCAACCATTTAAACAATGGGGGGGTCCTTGTCCAAATATGATCTTTAGCATCTCCTAATGATGTGGATTGAGCATCAAAGCCCACAGTCAAAAGTCTTCCTCTCCTTGTACAGATCATTAATACAGACCCCTCTTCATGGGAGGTAATGTTTACAGAGAACTCTCCATTAAATAATCGCTCATCTTCTAAGTTGTTAGGTCGATTTTGTCCGTCCCTTCCTACGTGAGTAACTTCCCATTCCCCATCATCAAGCTGAGGGCTATAAGCTGATACCGTAACAATATTACGGATATCTTCGTCAACTTCTTTTTCAATGTCGATGATATCACCTTTAGAAGTATATAAGACTCTTGAAAGACGTTTCCTTGATCGAGGAGTAATAAAAAACTTTTCTTTATTAAACCCGAAAACATAGTCATTAGCATTAGCAATGTCTTTGATGGCATCCCATACTTTCATACCTCTAAAATCAGCAAGCTCAATCCTTTTATCTAATCCATAAGTATCAACCTTGAAAAAGATCTTGGGCCGACCCACAATGTCATCTAAAGTTTCTTGAGTAAGATTATCTCTTCTAAAATAATAATCAAATGAGGATAAAAGAGTATGTCTCTCTAAGTTTGGGTCCCCTACAGAGGCTAACCCCACTACTGCTTTATTATGAGAGATAAATTTTCTAGCTTGCCTTAAAGGGGCTGTTCTTGCAAAATTCTGATCATCCCAAAAATTACCCCCCTGAATTCGATCCTCTACTTTATTAATGTAACAAAGATTAACGTCTTTACCCAATCTTTGATAGGGGTAGGGATCTACGGTAGGGGAAGATAGTCTAAAATACCATATCCGATCATCTTGTTCACTGAATGCTGTGAATTTAACAGCATCAGCCCATTGACCGTCTTGGACATCATGGTCAATAATGATTAGTCGATTAAAGTCCTCAACATTATTATCAAGACTAGTATAAAAAACTTCATGACAAGGAGGAGTTAGCTCATCTGCTGCAGGAGAAGTCAATAAACTGTCTTTTCTAAAACAAGATCCAAAGAGTTTTTGAAATCTTTCACTATAATGGAGCTCAAGGATTTTACGAGTTCGATTCTGAGCAGCAGCAGGCCCTTCTGCCTCTAGAGCATAAGAATCAACTACATTACCCAGAAAAACAGCCCCCTCTTCCGTAGAGAGAGTATTGTATAGAGATTGGTCTGCTTGAGAATCATAGATTATCTCATCTCCAACACTCAATAAATTAGATAAGTCCAACTTATGAATACGGTTAATAGAAGAAACCTCATTAAAATTATTACCAGTAAATCGGTTTGTGTAAACGGGGTTAGTTACAAGAGAGACAAATGCAAATTCCTCCGTAGCTGCTCCTGCAGTCGGGTAGGGGAACTGCGTCTGCTCATTATAAGGATTTCCCGGATTTGGGGAATCAGTTGTCTCTAAGTCCATAACATCTACTAAAGACTTATCACTTAATTTTAAAGCAACGAGTTTAGTCTTAAAGCGATGATTATCGGTTCCCGGTCCCCACTTATATCTCTCATTAGACTCTGGAGGGTCATTGTCTGTTATCCTTTGAGTGAATAACAAGGCCCCCTGACCTCCATCTGCCTCAGGCACTAATTGAAAAAGACCCTGTTGTCCATTGGTATACCTAACGGCTCCTTGCAAAGGCAATTCATCTGACTCCCTCCACCGTCCCCCCTTATTGCCAATAGTACGAGCAACTACTGATAAATAACCATTACCCGCTTCTCCAGACCTTAAGTCTTGGGGGTCAGCATTATACGTAGAATACCCCACCCATGGTAAGGATCTTCGAGTAACATAGTCAAATGCGGGGGCTACATCTTCTAACACAAAATCGTTTGTACCTGCTTCGCCAAAGGTGTTACCAATCAACCGGCGAACTGAGTTATCTACGCTAATGCCAGCTTCTTTATCTGAGGGACCAAACAACGGGTTAAACGCTTTATCTCCCCCTAAAAGTCCTACCCGATCTTGGGCTATTAAGTTAAAATCTAAAGTAACTTCTTCAGCTCTCCACTCTAAAGAAGTATCACCCCAATTCTGGCCTCCGTCGGTTGTCCTTAAAACCATACCCCCATCGCCTACAGCTACAATCTGATTAGCATCTATTATCCAAAGACCTCTTATTGCTCTGTCCTCAGGGTGAGTAAAGAGAAGCTCAAGGTTAGTCTCTTTATTTGAGTTAGTCCTATCAAGTCGGTAAATTCTACCATGATTAGTTGTATAATAAAGATAATTCCCTATGGGCCTTAGTCGAGTTACAAAAGGAGGTCCCGCTGCTGAACTAGGGAGATAATTTGTAGCTGTATCCCAGGTCTCTCCTCCGTCTGCGGTTTTCCATATAGCAGTATATATACCAGTATTGCTATCTGCTGATCCTCCAAAATACCCCTCACTACTACTAATAAATACTACGTCCCCTGCTGCCCTGACCATTCTACCGTCTGAAGTTAAACTATGATCAACATAAGTCCACTCAGCACCTTGGTTAATAGTCTTATATATACGAAAACCATTATGTTGAGTTCGGGTCCGAACTGCAACTACGGTGTCTATGTCAATGATATCAAATCCTTCGATTGGTTGGCTCACCCCCTCCATAGCAGAGTTCCAGTTCAAACCTCCATCAACTGTTTTATAGATACTACCCGAGTTCCCTACAAACCAACCTACATCTGAGTTGAAAAAATCGATGCGTCTTATGTCTTTATCCATTTCTGTTTGGATTCCAGACCAAATAGGGGAAGGATTTATAGAAGAAGCATCAGTAGAACGGAAAAGATTACCGTTATCTCCTACAATCCATCCCAGGTTGGAGTCAAAGAAATACATATCATTAATATTCCTTAAACTATCAGTACCTCCAATCCTTGTCCATTTTAGCCCGCCATCCATAGTCCGGAATATCGCCCCTTTATTATCACCTATAAATCCGATATCAGGGTTATCACTTATAAAAGAGACAGCCCTAAGGTTAGTAAAAAGAGGCTCAAACGTCTCCCCTAGCCCATTATAAAGGTCATATTTGGGGCCTTCTACTCCGTTATTAGTGGGCTTTTGATTATAGACCCCAACTGCTACTTTTGAGAAATGAGTTATTGGGATATTCTCACCGGCTTGATACCCAACTCTTTCTGCTATTCTAGTATTAATAGCAGGCACAATAGATATATCTTTAATAGTAATAGTAGTGTTAATCGGGCCTGCGAACCGAATCAATAAGGAAGCAACCCCACTGTCATGATAAGGGACCTCCAGGAAAAAGTCTTGGAGAGTTGAATTAAGTGACTCTCCAGAGATAATAGCTATATCATCCCCCCCTATTTGAGTAAGGACTGATAAAGTCCAACCAGGCCCTGTAAACCCCGTTATCCTTAATCTATAAGCATACTTAATATCTACAGGGATGGACATTGAGAAGGTCGGCCCTGTAGAAATAAAACTCAATAAATCTCCATCACTAGAAGCAATACTAAATGACCCAGTAAACAGATTCATATTAAAAACAGCATCGGGATTGGGGATCCATTGAGTTTGCCCATTAATTGTTTTAATCTTTTGGTCTTGACCTATTACGCTAGTCACAGGGAAAAACTCCTTCCCTAAAGGATCCTGCTCATAAGCATAATCTTGGTCATCGATTAAAGGAAAACTAGATCGATCTAAAGGGTTACCTCCTGGGACAGGGATAGTTACTTGTTCAACTGCTTCGAAATTTCCTACTGAAGCTTTAAAATCATCCTTCAAAAATGGACCCAACTCTCCGGGTGTATTGCTATTTTCAGGTAAATCCCCGGCTCCATACTCTAGAGGAAACATCTCCCTTACATCCCAAGTTCCGGGGAAAAAGTCAGGTACATCAATAGAATGCCCAGAATCATCTAATGTTTGATCAGATACTAAAGGGTCTACCCAAAAGATCTTAGCATCAGGGGCTAACCATTTATGTCCACTATTTTGACCTGATCTCTCATCAGTTGTTGGGTCATCCCAACATACTCCATAAACCAAATTCTCGTCTTCGTTGAAAACTAAAGACTGTATAGGGCCCTTAAAATCCCCATTTTGTCCTATCTTTGTCCAAGTGTCTAATGTTACATCATATCGCCAAAGTTCAGCTTTATGATCATCAAACCCTCCTAAACCTACAACTATTTCCCCAGTGCCGGGAAGTTTAACCATAGCAGTAACAGGATTAGCATTAGGGGAGGGCTGAAAAGTGGTACCGTCCCAGTTGGGGGGAACCCCTAAATTCCAAAGCTGATAGTCTTGTTCCTCAGTCTCCTTAGCCAAATCCTGTCGACTGACCATTATATCTTCAGGCAACTCTCCCTCCTTACCCTTATAGACTAATTCTAGTAACCTGTTAATGAGAAAAGAAATAGGAACATTCTCCCACCATTGAGTTCCATTCTTTACTTTCTCTGCATTAACTTTTTGAAGGGGTTTGCTAAGGGCGTGAAGTTGTAACTCAGCTGTTGGTTCGCTAAGTTTTGTTATAACTTTAGAGATGTAGAAAACAGCTAAATCCTCAATAGCAGATTTACCCATTTTATCGGTAATCTGGGCAGAGATTTTAACTCGTTTATTAGGCCAAGCATTAGAACCTCCTCCCTCAGTAGGGCGGAAAAGGGCCTTAAAGTTATTCGTCGTACGAAGATCTTCAGTATTAAACTGATCCCAAAACCGAGATTGAGAGGGGTTGTCTTTTGGTGTAGACATAGACTATGAATTTTTCATTGTAACTCGATTAAGAGTTACGTAGAAGTTACCGTGCTTATTTTCTATTGCTTGAGAGATTCTTCCAAGATTTTTTAAGAGGTTTTTACCTCGAGTCTCCTCAAAGTCAGAAAAATCAACCCACCCCGGACCCCGAGGGACATCAAACTTGAGGTTATACAGAGTAGACATTCTTTCTGCATTTGCTACTTCAAAAGAGTTATTCCATTGTACCGCATAAATCTTACCCGTGAAATGCTCATTAAATTTTACCTCTTGGCTAGCGTCTGACCTTAGTTGGCTAAACTCAGGGGCATCAGCAGAAATTTGACATCCAATAAAAGGGCTTACATTCAGAGAAACCCCTCCTTTATACCAATCTATTGTAGAGCTTAAGTCAACGGGAAATTCTCTTCCATTAACATAGAAGCTTAAAGTCCTATATTGAAAGTCTATCTCAGAAGCAGCATCGGGGTTCCAAACTGTATAAGCATGGGGGTGAGTCATACCCCTAACATTGACTATCTCTTCTTCTGAGGTTAAAAACTTCAAATAATCGGGAAGCCCTAACCTATAAACAAACCCAAGGTGATTAAATCCAAGAACATTTTTTTCAAAGAAATCTCCTGCATCAGAGGAAGAAACCTTACTCCAAGTCTCTCGTCCCTCATGTACACCATAAATACTAAAATAAGTTTGACCCGAGATTTTTTCTAAACAAAACTTGAACACTCTATGAAAGTTGGTCTCTTTATCAATGTCATGGAGATATAATAGAGTCTCAGTCTCTCCGTCTTGCATTAACCTATCACTTTTAACCCATACATCAAATTGATAGTTTAAAGCGTGAGGAGGGATGTCATTTCCTCCTGACTTAAGGAAGGAGTCAAAATCATTAAAAGAGTTATAACCCCCTCCACTCCCTATCATAATAAAATAATCGGATAGAGGCTCAGAAAGAGGATTACCTCGGGGCAACCGATATGATACATGGTTACCTTTTGAATCAGTTCCCCAACGAGTATTAGAGAGATATAAATTTCTCCTACGCCTATTTCGATTATTAAAGGCAATAGTTCCTTTTCTCTCATTCAGTTTCCAATGGCCAAGATTAGCAAACCCTGGCCAAAGGCCATTAAATTCTTCTCCCGTATCATAATCAGTCCCATCATCTTGAATAAAGATCTTAGGAGTAATGCTCTGAATCTCAGAGACCCTTAAGTCATCCCCTCGATCCGGGAACTTAGGTTGAGTCCCTGGAGCTATGGGGTCGATGGTGGGGTCTATAGGGTCAATGATTAGTACCATTATCTAATTGCCAAAGTCTTATATAATGCGATTAGTCTTGTTCGATGAATTTAAAATGAAATGTATATCGATTCAAATCCCAATGGTTCTTTTGTTCGTTAGTTATCTCTAGTCTGCCTACTAAACAATGAGGTACTCCCGGAAGATAGGGATGCAGAGTAAGGAAGTATCCCCGATCCTGCCACCTCAACAATGCACGGAACTGGTCATAAATAGCCAATGGCACATTCAAGAAATCAGCATCTATTTCGTAAATCCGCTTATCCCCCGTAAGTACAGAGGACACATTAAATTGCTGCCCATTAGCCATAGTAAGAACCTCAGCCTCTTTAATCGATCTTCGATTAACTGCTAAAGTAGCTTGATTAGGGTAATGGTCAATTCTAACACAACCGTTTTGTCCTCCAGGTATACCCCCCTGGTGCTCAAGCCATACCTGGTCAACAAAAGCCATCAATTCAACGCCCCTGCCGTCAGAAGAATCGAAATATGCGCTCTGCCCCTTTGATTTGAGTACAATGTCAACCCTATTAGACTCAATATCACTAAGGCTATCTAAATTTGTGGAGTCAACGTAATTAGTGACAAGGTCAGTCCTCCATTGCTCTTGTTCCAAATGGTCCTCGTCCAATAACGCGGGAGTTGACATCATGGAGTTAGCATAATGGTCTACATTGCCTTGTGCTACCAAGGGATTCCACCTAAAAGCAGCAAACAACTCACTTCCCTCTAAATTAGCAGAAGTAGCCCCCTCAGCTTTAATAGACCCTTTCCAAGTGATACCCAACCTATAGTGAGTATTAGTGATAAGAGCAGGATATTGTGGAGAAAAGGGTCGTATGGATTGAGAAAGAATTCCAATGTTCTCAGGACGGTTAGCATTAGCGATAGAGAGCAATGCTTGAGAGAAGTCTGTTGTTTGACCTCCGGGGTGATTGAATCCCAGTATCAAAGGGATTTTCACTTCTTCCTCGAAGTCTATAGTGGGTCCATAAGTTAATCCTTTTCTCTGTAGTATTATATAAAAAGGATAACCCGCAGGTTGGAGACTTGGGACTACCGCTTCTAGTATAAAACTAGACTCAGCATTAATAGCATCAGCTATTACTTGAGCAAATCCCAAAGGATCATCTAAATAATCCCCAACTGTGTCTCCTCCAAAACTTATTGTGACTTCATTAGCTCCATCAGAGATAGTGACATCAGGGATAGTAAGCGAGGGTAGTTGTTGTGAGAACATCCGAAAGTTTAATCGGGAGCTTTTAACACTGGTACTGATAATATCCCCAATCTGGGCCCTAGAATCCGTCCCTGCCTTAATCAGATAAGCATTGACTCCTCCACTCACCCGTATTACATATTGAGAATACTGGAGGCCAGTGTCAGTGGTATATAGAGCTCTAGCATTTTCATCAGTGTTCTTTGAAAGCATAAAGCGGAATACCCCGCTATTATCTCCCTGCTCATAAAACCAATCCATCCCATCTCCACTAAAATGATCAGCAGACCGAAAAGGGAGAAGACCCAAATGTCCCCAAGCTCGAGAATGGTCTCCACTCTCTGAATCACTTGTATAAGCAGAATGTGAGGGGAGTCTTATCTGAAAAGCTAATGCTAAGTCATCTACGGATGCTTCAAAAGAAGAGATGTCCCCTATTTGGGGAAGGTAAAATCCTCTACGGTTGAGTGAAGTTATTCCTTTTTGAGTCCCTAAAGTTAATAATTGATTATCGCGGGGAACCCAGTTGTCTCCACAACCCGTGCCATAAATTGTAACTCTATTTCCTGCTAAATACTCAAACTTATTAGCTCGGGTCAACGGGAAAACCTCTCCCCTCACCCAGTTAGTGAGGGAAGATAAAACTTCCCCTACTGCTGCTATTTGAATATACTCAGAATGATTAGGGAAACCGGGGTGAGTAGAAGGACCTAAAAATGCTTTATCTCCGTATTGAACATAATTACTTGGAGTATTAAATTGATTCTGATTAACTGCCCCGATCCCGAATTGGCTATCATCTCGTTCAACACCCGGTCGATCAAAAGAGTCTATCCCTACCGTATACTCTAGAAGAGTACCTCTCTCAAATTTTCGATTCTTTATAGGGACAGCAACTCCCATCTCCCAAGGGGAGCCTACAGAGGGCGTTTCAAGAGCAGTGCCAACTCCCGATCTACCGATATGATCAATGTTAAATAAAGGTTCTCCTTTAGGGACTCGTGCCATATTAATTTCCTCTAGATATATTCGATAAATCTATGCGTCGGTTATCAATTGAGTTCTGAATAGCTTCCATCATCATCTCCGAGACTTCCCTGGAGAACTCAACTGCAGATCCACCGCCAATAAAAATTTGTTCTCCTTCAACTATCATTGTCGGAGAAATATTAACAACTAAATTATCAGCCCTTATGGTACCACCAAATTTCCTTGATCGACTGTCATCTCCGTCAATGCCCTGATCCATGCCCTGCATTTGCCGTTGAGCTCTTGAAAATTCAATCTCAGCTTGTTGAAAGGCCATTGTAGATTGGCGTTCAATCTTTGAAGCAATAGTATTGGCTGTAGCCATAATCCCCCCACTAGCTCCCAATAAACCAATTGCTGCAATAATATTACCGGATTGAGCAGCGAGCCTAG
>SL_3KL_010_SEDDRAFT_10005032_pt1 | contig 11895 bp, 14 predicted proteins | sample SodLakKL_010_SED_2_FD_10381 | JGI IMG/M metagenome (IMG submission 10381)
AGATGGTGATGTTCACGTTGTCCAGATCGGTATCACCGCTGTCTGCTGGATCATTTCCAGGGTTGATGTCCTCGGTTTCAACCTCAGGGACAATATGCGAATTTACCATCTGGTTCTTGGCAGCCCTGTCCGCGTTGCTGTCACGGCTGACAGAGGGGATAAGGCCGACAAGCTCCCTGGAGACGATGTCCAGGGCTTCATACAGGGTTGGTATAACAACATTAAGATTTTGTGACATTTTTTACCTCATCAACTAAATTATACGTCCACCTTTCTGGATGAACTCGGTTTTCTCTTCTGGAGACATACCGTCGAACTGATCCCGGTTTATCTCCTTCTTGCCTTTGGGCCCGAATCCAGCGCCAGCGCCACGGGCACCGCTTCCCACGTTGCCGTCCACAAATGCGCTGCCTTCATCTCCAGCGGCCCAGACACGAATGGCCTGGTCAAGACTGACCGGGCCCACGCCATCCAAATCAACCTGGGTTGAGATAGCCCCATCTTCATTTTCAACAACCTCAACGCTGTCTTTCCAAAGCTGTTTTACAGCCTTTTGATAAGGGGGGTACGAGATCTTGTTATTGGATATGGCCGAGGTCAGCTCGTTATCAATAATCAGGTTGCGCAGCTGATTCTCCTTGAGCTTCAGCTGATTATCCAGGTTGTCCAGGTCCTCCTTGAACTTTTGCTCCACCTGTTTCCTGATTTTTTCCGGGTCTACTTTCAACCAGTCCGCCTGATGCTTCTTTGAATCATCATCCTTGTTCTCATCGTCCTTGCCGGTCCGAAAGCGCTCGATCACCTGCTGAATGATCTCCGGCTCCATGTCATCCGGGATAAATTCAGCTTTTTGCTTATACTTGTCCCGTTCTTCAATGGCGGATTTTCGCCTTTCCTGTTCGCTCTTGTAAGCGTTGTACAGGCTGGAAACCTCAGGGTGCTCTGTGACCCCGTCGATTTTCAGGACAAACCGGCCATTGCCGTCGTCATGGTAATAATCGGTCATTCCTTCAGGTACCTGATCCTGGCTTTCAACAAAAACTGGTAGTGACATTGCCCCTACTCCTTAAAATTTGTACCCAACATTGTTTGGTACGGTTAGACAAAAAAAAAGCCCGCACAATACGCCATAAGCATACTGTACGGGCTAAAGTTAATCCGGTTTTCTGGTCCGGGACCTTAGTAGTCCTTTCGCATCTTGTTACAAACTATCCCTTAAATGTCAAGGGGTAATCTTCCTTTATTTTAGCATTTCTTATGCCGCCCTGGTTTATCTGGATGCGGATGGTGATTTCACCGGTCCAACGGCTTTTGAGCAGGACGGCAATTCGGTCAAATGCTGTTTGCATTAAGTTACCAAGTTCTTTCATGGGTTTGCCTAGAAACTTCTGTTTATCTGCCTTGAGGTTTTTGAAACAACAAAGGGCTTTAGCAAGGCATGGACAGTTTCATAGGTCTTGGCCGGCTTCTTGCCTCTGGCAAAATTAACTTGGGTTGTTATGGGACCTACGGTCTGGGTTGTGCCAGATATTATCTCCTGGCTGTGATCAGGCAGCAAGTCCTCACCTTTGGCCACCCTGAACGCCGCTTCAATGGTTGCGTGAACAACGGCTTTCGGAACACCAGAGATGGGGCTTGTTTCCATGTCCATCCTGGGAAATTGCAAGGCTTGATTGCCTCTTAGCCTGAATCCCCTGAAGTCATGGCTGTCAATAAACCTTGTACCTTTCATCAAACAGGCCTGCTTTTGTTCATCAGACTGCTCAAGCCATTGGTCATCACCCCCATGCCAGGCCTGCATGTACAAATCAGCGGTCTCTATGTCCGCATAGCTTGTAGCACCAGGCTTGCCTGTTCCGTCTTCCACGACAAACATATTAACCTCTCTTGTTTCTTCTTATTTTTATGCTGGTGATGCATCTGCATAAAATAACGTTCTCCGGCACTGAACCGGGGCTGTTCCTGTCTCTTGGCCTTTTCAATAAGCCCAGAGGAGTGTCAAAATAATCATTCTTGGCAACGCCTCCGGGGTTCATTGCCGGAACCATTGCGTGGATATCCCTTACCCGGACGTCTCCGGCATGCACCCATTCCCTGTAAATCTGGTCATCAGCCAGAACGTTTTGTTCAACCGCCTGGCTCATTGCCTCGTCTTGGCCCATGGTCAGAGCTTCCAAGGCCTGATCCCTGGCAATGGTTTCCGCTCTGTGCGCCACATACCTTCTTCTGTAGGCATGCACCGCATTGTTGATTATCCGTTCAGGTGGGGCGGTTCCCTCATTAATTGCCCTGACAACTGCACCGTCATATCTCCTGTCTCTCAGTTTTCGACCGAGATACTTCCTCAGTTCGGTTGTATTCCCGCTCCTGAGTTGTCTTTGGGCATTCATAACATAACCGGATTGAGCCTGTGTCAGGCCTATTACACCACCTCTGTAGGCCTTTGCCCTGTAGTCATACTTTCCCCTGATGGACCTGGCTATTTTTCTGGGATTATGGCCTCGCTCTATGCCATGCCTGATGTTGTCCCGGATCACTTGTCTTGTGCTATCCACCACTTCCCTTATCAGGCCNGTATGCAGGTCGTTCACGGCCTGGACCGCCCTGGCATGGCCCGGGTTGAACCTTACTTTGACCACTGTTCCGTCAGGCTGTCTGGCAGGCGGAAAGGCTTTTGTGGTTTCCCGGCCTGCTGCGGCCAATGCTTTATGCATGGACTCCTTCAAACCTTTAAAACTGGCCATACCGATCCCGGTTGCCAGGACTGCGCCTTCGATGTTGCCGGTCTGGATCAGTCTGGTGATTTCCCTGGTCTTCATGTCCCTGGTCAGCTCGTCAACGGCTTTTAAGAACTGGTTTCTGATTTCGCCTTCATAACGCTCTTCAGCCAGTCTTTTCAGGTAGTCCCTCGTGGGCATCATTCATCTCCTGAATCCATGGCCAAAGCCGCAGGAGCAAGTTTTAAAAATTCCTCAATGCTCATATCGTGCATTTCCGTCTGCTTCATGTATTCGGCCAGAATATCATGAGGCATAAGGCCTCGTTCAACACCATTCATCAAAACGTTTATGACCTGCGGGTCAGGCAGTTCCCGGATAAATTCAAGGCTTGGATCAACCTCGACTTTATCTGGATCAACCCCCAGCCAACTGGCCGCGAACTGCAAGGCCTGCCTCAGGCCTGAAGCCTTGGCCTTGGCTATGCTGGCCAGGGTTGCCGTTTGCGACTGGAACCTTAGCCTTAAAGTTTCAGTTGCCTCTGCCGCTCTTTTGTCCCCCAGAACCTTGACCGTGGCATAGGCAATCTCCTGGGATATATTGTCCAGCTCCTCCTTCTGAGCCTGGATGCCGTTGCCTGAGATTTCAATAAAGCCAACTTTGACATTGGCCGAGCCAAAGGCCCAGATCGTTGCCGGGCCTATCTCCTGCGGCGCGTCCTTGTCCACGTCGTAATCGCCTATGGCATAAGGCGTGGTCCCGTTGGCCGCCATGAACAGATGCAAGGCATAGTCAGCGTATTGCCGGTAGTAATGCAAAGACTTGTTGGCAATGCTGAGCAAGGGGATGGCGTCGGGGTCTGGGAGCAAATCCCGGCTGCCGATTATGGCTACCGGAACAAAGTCCAAAGGCTCACCCTTTCTTTTGGGCACAGTGGTTGACATAAGTTTGAGCCTGTTTTCATCTTCACTGTCTTTTCTGTACACATTGACCGTGTATTGTCCTTCCTGAAGCAGACAGACCCGCCACTGGTCTATCTCCTGCATAACATAAGGGTCATCAGGGCCAGGTTCATTGACCTGCTCAAAGAACACAGCCATGGTCAGCTTATCGCCGTCGCTGCGCCAGTTGATCAGGCTTTCAGCAGGGTAGGTGGCAATATAAGGATTGCCTCCGTTTTCCTGCACATCCACCAGCAATACGTAACGGCCAACTGTCAGGACTTCATGCCGGATTCTGTTAATCAGCCCGGCCATGTCCAGTCCGTCGGACGTGGCCAGCTTTTCCATGTATTTCATGGCCTCCGGCAGTTTAATCTCCATCTCCTTCCTGGACATCAAGCCTGCCATGCCTTCAATGGCAGGGCCAACCGATTCCGGATACTTGGCCCTGATTTTGTAGTTCTTGTACTCAGGCGACTTTTCACCTTTGTTCTTCAGGCCAGGCGGTACAGGCAGGTAAAGTGTCCCCTTGTCTTTGACGGCATCCTCACCAGCAGCCGCATCACGTAACCGCTCCCATAAAGGCAGAAACTCATCATATTTCGGGTGTGGTTCATTTGCAGGCATCAGACTAATCCTCTCATTGGCTTGGTTTGTCCTCTTGTCGGACGTTTAATCATAGGCTCTAAAGCGTACCTTACGGCATCCCAGGTGTGGTTGTAGGCGTCCACTATGTCCGGCAAAATGTCTCCGGTCCTTTTGTCCACCTTGTAGGAATAAAGCCTTGCTTCCTTGATCGTTTCCTTGCACCTGGGATGGATGATTATTTTCTTGAAGTTTCTTAAAAATCTTATCCCTTCCTTGACGCTACCCGGCCACTTGGTCACAGCCCTTATCTTTGGAAAGCCATGCCTTTGCAGGTAATTGATAGACTCCGGGTTGGAGCTGTCTGCCCTGATGACGTACCTTGAACAGCCAGGCATGCGCCTTTCCATGAACGAAACCGTACTGTCCAGCTCCAGGCCGATCTTGACTCCTTCTTGCTCAACATAAAGACGGTCACTTTTTATCCAGATCTTAACCAACGCTGTCGGGTCCTGAGCAAAGCCAAAGTCCATCCCAAAGTAAGGCCCGTCCCAATCCTCTTTGGGCTCAAACCTTTCAGTCATCCATTTGCCGCCCAGGACTTGAGCGTCAGTCCTTTTGATTGTTTCGCCTTCCCAGATATGGGCATACACATCAGGGTTGATCTCCAGGTCTCGCAGTCTTTCTTCTTCAAGCTCCTGAGGAAACCAGGGGTTGTCATGATAATTGACTTTGACAATCCTTGAGTTCTCAGGCGGATTGACAACAAATCTCTGGTTAGTCGGCCCTTCCTCCAGTTCCGGGTTCCAGGTAAGCCATATTTCAGATCCGGCCTTTCGGATTGTAGGGATAAGCACCCTCCAGGATTCCTCACTTACCGCTTCGGCCTCTTCAATCCAGCATATATCTACATTGGACATAGATTTGATCTCCCGGTAATTGTGCCGGATGCCCTTGAAAAGGAACTGAGATCCATTCTTGCCCTTAAAGTAGTTTTCTCCGTAATCAAATTCATGGTCCAGGCCGATTGCGTAAGCCTGGGTAATAAGTTCCTGCAGAACAGAGTCCCGGATGCTGGATTGAATTTCCCTGGCACAAAGAATGCGCCTTTTCGCTTCGTAAGCCAGGATCAGGCACATTCTGGCAAAGCCCACGGACTTTCCAGATCCACGGCCCCCATACGCACCCCGGTACCTGGCCTTTCCCCTGAAGATTTGGCGTATTTTCTGCGGAAGCTCGATCCTTAAACTACTCATCAACCTCTGGTTCTACCCCTACAACCTTAATAACCCTGATAGGTTCTCCTTCAGGCCCGGAGATTTCCCCTTGATATTTCTCAACATACCCCCGGCCCTTGCCTTTCGTGGAAAGCAAGTATTTGACGGCCCACGGCTCGCCTGCCAGGACCGCTTCACGTAACTTGTGTTCTCCAATGTCAACTGCCTCTTCTTCAAAATGATCCTTGATCTCCTGAATATCAGGATACTTTTTCAGGTAATTGTAAACAGCTGTATGAGAACAATTCAAATACCTTGCCGCCAGATAGACCGCCCCCTTTGTCTTTGTAAGAGCATGCTTGACCTTTTTCTTGCTTAAATGTTTTGGCATAGCTACTGATGTAAAGTTTATAAACTGCTGATTATGTTGAAGTTATGTGTTCGGCCCGGCTATGTCTCTTTTCCTGGATCATAATGCTCAGAAAATCTTCCCTGGAAAAATCTGACAACCTGAAGACTTCTTCAGGCTTCATACCAAGCTGTTTGCTTATTTCCTGCACAGACTTGCCCTGATCTATAAGTCTTTGGACTATGTTCTTCATGGGTTCCAGGAGGTGCGTTCCCCTGGCCCGGTTATGGGTAACTGTGCCGTACACATTGCCTGCATCGTCTTCATGTTCCACGATCACCACAGGCACCTTTCCACCGATCATTGAGTAAATCGGTTCTTCACTGGCGGTCATCCACCTGTGAAATCCGTCAATGATGGTATAGTCCGGCCTGACTACTATAGGCAGGGTCCATCCGTTGGTGATAATTGACTGTCTGAGCAGTTCCATGTTCTGTTTGCTGACCGTATTTGGGTTGTAGTCATTGGCCTTGAGCTTGCCATGCTCCACCCAATGAAGCGTTTCTAATGGCCTTGTAATCTTCATTTTTTGTTCCCCTGTGCATTTATCATTGTTGCCCGCAGAACCCTTCTTTTCGGGTCTCCGGCAATCAAGCCTTTATACAGTTCTTTCCAGTTCTTTTCCCTTAACAAGTGAGAATGCAGGAAAATCTGGTTCTTGTACTGCCCAGCTATCCACCGTTCATTTTTGCCCTGAAAGTTCTGGTCAATATTGGAAAGCAGTTTATAGACTTCAGCCTTATAGTCTTTTTCTTCTTCTTGGCCCTTTCCCCTGCCTGCCTTCTTTCGCCTGAACATTTCAGAGTCCCAATACAGGGCTGCCAGATAAGCGTTTGGTTCACGCCTGCAGATCCTTTCCATAAGGTCAGGGTAAAATTCATTCATCCTGACCAGGGCACCAGCAGAGTCCACGGAAAAGAACTGTGATATTCTGAGCATCCTGCGATTGACGCCAACCTGCCAAAGGTAAAGGTATTCAACGGGGAAATCCAAACCCTTTTCTTTGATATAGAGCCAGACATCATTGTCTTTCCAGTCATAAATGGGATACCACTTGTTATTCTTTGCTCCCAGCTGCCTTGTCCTTTGAGAAAACATGAAAAGTCTCTGGACTGATTCGGCCACCCTCAGTCCAACCAACTGAACTCCGTTTGCAGTCACCCTTTCCATGAACTGTTGGTAATTGTCCCGGCCAGGCCTGAATCTTGGCGGTTTTTGCATGGGATTGTCAGGCAAAGGCCTGATCCAGTCTTTTTCCTTATTCCGGTCCCAACAAACAAAGGTTTCATCATTGGCCAGGTTGTTGAAGCAGTTAAAATGCTTGATTTCCAGGCATAGCCAATAAAACCTTGCCCCTATAAGCTGAAAAGTCTTTCTCCACTTTTCAACTATACGGATTACGTCAGGGTACATGGCTTCTTCATCAATGAAGATGACGGAAAGCTGTTTCGGGTCCACATTTCCTGCCTGGATTTCTTCATAAACCACGTTGGCCATGCAGATAGAGTCCTTGCCACCAGAAAGGGACATATAAACGTGCTTCCCGGTAGCAAAGATATTCCTGACACGCCTGTGTGCGGCCTGGACCACGTCCATCCTGGCCTGTTTCCGGACTAAACCCATATAACTTCTCCGCAATGGGGACACCTGGCTTCCTTTCGGTTGTCCACGATATTGGGGCTTTCTCTTCCTGGGTTTTGATCCTGGCCCTGGTTCTGGTTCTGATCAAAAAAGGAGGTTTTATCCGTCCCTGGTTGCTTCTCAATTTCCTTCCCATAAGAATTGACTATGTTGTCAACTTCCTGATTACTGGCCACTAACGAGCTGAGAACATCAGGGTCAAAGCCGGGAACTTCAAAGTCCAGATCCTCTCCTATGATCTCTTTCAAGATGTCATACTGAGCTTCAGGGTCATCATGTCCCAACGAGTATGTTTTGTTGTCGGCCAGCATCAGTTTCTTTTTCTTTTTGTCCGTGAGTCCGTTTTTTTGCAGGACATGGACTTTATCCCGGCCTAGATGCTTAAAGGCCAACACAAGGCCGTTACCGGCCAAAATCAAGCCGTCCTCGTCAATGACTACCGGCCTGGTCTGTCCGAACATTTCAACGCTCCTGGCAATTTCCATAATTTGGGGTTCGGGATGCTTGCGGACGTTCTTTTCCGGGTGTTTCAGGCCTGTAATAGCAACTTGTTCAAGTTTCATATTTTACCTCCTGAGATATGACATATAGATTACTGTTCCGCTGGATATGAATAGGGTGAGAAGCGAACCGCCTGTGATGAATACAGGGTTGTCAGTCCAGTTGCCGTAACCAAATATTGGCAGGCCGAATATCAAGGCCAGGAGTATTCCCCAAAACATGCCGGATTCGGATACTTTGTTGCTGATCAGGGTAATCATGGTCGGAACAAATACGCTTACCCGCAAAGTTCCGTAAAACAACATCAGATAAAGGATTTGCATATCCGGGATGTTGGCAATGATAATTGCCGTAACTGCAAGGGCTACCATTGCAAACCTTGAAAATGCCAAAGCGTTTTTTTCGGTCATTTCAAGTCTTTTAGCTACGTCACTACCTGCAAGGCTTGAAACGGCACACATGAGCGAGTCCAGGGTAGACACAAGCCCGCAAACCAACATGAAGGCAAAGGGTATTGCGGCCCAGGCAGGGAGAAAGTGTTGCACGGTCTGGATATTGACTAGCTGTGGATCATCTGCCTGTATTCCTGCGCCAGCCCCTAGAAAACCGAGTGTGCCGAGCATCAGGGGAACAAGAGCAAAGATAAGGGCTGAATACAGAAATGATTTTCTGACATATTTTCTTTTGATAGCCAGGGAGCGTTGCCAGAACATCTGGTCAGCAATGGGTCCGGCAAAAAGTGCCAGAGAATAAGCCAGGCCAAAACTCCAAAAGGCCATTGCTCCCTTGCCTGCAAATATGCTTGTATATTCGCCTGATATGCCGTCCATGCCTGCCTTGACAGCTTCCAGTCCACCACCAGCATATACAGTCCAGCCTACCAGTATGCTCCCAAAAACCAAGATGATTCCAAGCTGAAGGTGATCTGTTATGACTGATGCCTTCAGTCCGGAACAAATCGAATAGCTAAGGGCAATTATAGACATGATAACTGTAACCCAAAAAAAGGGCAGACCGGTCAGAGTTGTGAATATCAAGCCTCCGGCCAGGAGTTGAACTCCAAAAGCAAAGAGCATCAGGACGGTGAACTGAACAAGATAAATATTTTGCACACGCTGGCTGTATCTTTTGGCCATATACTCGGACAGGGTGTACCCGGTAGGCATTCTTTCACGGAGCCTGACTGCAAATTCTGAGAAAAGGACCAGGCACAGGACATTTGCAAACATGAACCAAAAAAGGCCGACATGTCCCATTAGATACGCCTGTTGCGATGAGACGAAAAGTGCCGGCGCCCATATCCAGGTTGCCGCTATTGAAAACCCGGACTGCCATAGGCCAAGCTTTCTGTTTGCCGCAAGAAAGCCTTCCCGGGTCCGGTAAGTTTGGGTCAAATAATGAGTCAGGCCAAACATCAAGACAAAAAATGCCACAAGCATTAGCAACCCGCCAGAAGGTGACAGAATCTGCATACTTATTTACTCCTTTTCATTAATATTTTTGCACCCACAGAACGGGCAGTAATCACGATTCGGATACGATTTGATTCGGCACTTATTGCAATAGAAATCCTTTGATCTCCCATTAATCCATTCGTGACAGGTCCAGAAACCGGCTTCAAAAGTCTGAATCGGAACACTCTTGTCCGGGCATTTTCTCCAACCTTCTTGAAGAACACGGGTTATTTCCGGATCATAGTTACTGGCCCTGTCCCACCCGGATTTTTGCTCCAAAGCCTTCTCCAGGATCACTTCAGGAATCAAAATACACTCATCAAGGCCTTCCAAATCACATTTGTTATAACAACTACTGCAAATATTTAAACTTTTTGCTTTCCTCACACTAATCATACACGCCTTACCTTCCCCATTCATGTTTTGCCCACCATGCCAGAAGCAAGGCATCAGCCCGGCCATGGTGTTTTTTCAGATTAAGTTCCGCATCCGGAAACATTCGCCTGGCTACGGTCAGGGATGCAGTTTTTGGATCTTTGCCGTCTGCTTTTTTGATCAATCCTTTTTTCCATTGTTGAGGCCTGGGCATCATGTATGGAATGGAAAGAGCCGCCAACAGACCCATCCACTGTCCCAGATTGCAACCGAAACTGAAGGTGCTGGAAACTCCCTGCTTCGGCATGGCATGGACGGCTTCCAGCGCACCAGCACGGATATCGTAGTTCAGTCGCCATCCACGCATCTTGTTTGCCGCATCGGATACATCTCCAGGCCAGTCAAAAACTTCCTGGCCTTCATCATGGATTATTGCCGCCGCTCCTGACTTGCCCGGATCAATGCCTAGATACACTTTATTTTTCATCATCCCACCTTTATGCCTTTCTTAACTTAATGCTCATTTCCTTTAGTCTCCAAACCCTGCCTGCTTTGTCTATTCCGCAAAGCTTCTTTGTGAAATCAAAAAAGGGATTGTTTAACCTGCAAAGATCATCTTTTTTGTCAAAGCTATTGCATAAATGACATATCTGCATGCTCATAGCTTCTTTCCTGGTAATATATTCTCTGTTTTGCATAGTCTTTCCTAGAACGGTGCGTCTTGATACTGGAGTTTTTCATTTTTTTTGTTAAGGATGCCTGCCAATTGATGGAACCANCCGCTCTTTTTTAGCGGTTTGCTTTTTGTCCACCTTGCCAGTCCCAACACTTCACTTTCCAGGTCCAGGTTGGTGAAGCTTTCTTTCCACCTTTCAAAGTCTCTTGCCCTGAGATTGCCGTGGCTTCCATCGTCAAGGTAAAACCTGGCTATGACTCTCATTTCACCAGCAACAGGCAATTCTTTTCCGGAATCAATCATGTGTTCATATCTGTGGATATACTGCTCTTTTTGCTTTTCGTTGCAGTACATCCACTCCGAAACTGGACGCATTTCATATCCGTTCCGGATTTCAACATGGATCTCTTTACCGTTCGGGTTACTGCCCTCCGGGTAATCCTTGGCTTTGATGATTTTAACTGCTGAAATTGTGCAGTGCGGCCTGTGCAGTAGAATATCCATGGTCAGGTAGAGTCTGGCTTTTTCCGTGGTGCCCTCACCGCCTCGGCCAACCCTGGCCTGGCTGTGCTTTTGTAATGCGACCCACGCCAGGCCATCATCGCCTAAAGCGTCATAGATAGACCGGATATCTGAAGTGATCCTGTAATATTCGCCGTCAACTTCTTCCAAGAAGTCAATACAGCTAAGTCCGTCCGGGTTGTGGTGGGCAATTGGTCCATCAAACCCGGAAGACATGGAGGCCGCCAGGATCTTTGCGTTCCACTCTTCCACGTCGGCGAACTTCTTTACTCTTTGCCTGTATTCTGAAGGCCCCATTTCCGACATGAGATAAAGCTTTTTGTAGCCCTGATCCTGGTTTCTTCTGAGAACATCCAGGATAAAGGCTGTCTTTCCCGCATTTGCGGCCCCGGCAACGACACATATACATTTCTTGGGAAGGCGTACCACTCTAGAGAGGGAGAGAGGGAGGTTTATGCTAAAGTAAGAGTCTTCTGTCTTTGTAAGGTCAATCCATTCAATTTCCTGCTTAACTATATGGTACTTACCAGATATTCTCCGATCACTCTTTATAATCTTTTCTTTCTTTATCTTATTAAGCGCACGGCGACGTAAATTTTTGTCGTTCGGATGATAAAGTCCAAACTCTCGGTCAATGTCAGAGTTGGTAAAAGACCCCTGATTTTCTTGAACAAATTGCCTTATGTGTCCGGTCAGGTTGCCTTCAAAACGGCCGTTACCAGGCGTTACTTTCGTTACCTCGGCGTTACTTTTCGTTACCAGGCGTGACTTTTCGTTACCGGTGTTAATTCCGTTACTTCCGTTACCAGCGTTACCTCCGTTACTTCCGTTACTTCCGTTACTTTTGTTACTTTTCC
>SL_3KL_010_SEDDRAFT_10005033_pt1 | contig 11894 bp, 11 predicted proteins | sample SodLakKL_010_SED_2_FD_10381 | JGI IMG/M metagenome (IMG submission 10381)
ATGTGTACGGCCTGGGCGTTGTCGTGATCATAAATAGGTCTTACATCCACTTTATGTGGTGTTTCTTTTCCTGGTGCTTCTTTGCTATTAATGATTTTCATTGTAGACTCCTTTATAAATGAGACGATGAATTGATTTGATGAGCTTTATTCCTTCTTTTCTGATATCATAGGCATAGCCTGCAAATTGCCATTTTTTGATAAAAAGGCGTAAGCTACCCATGATTATGATGGCAATGTGATCTGCAGGCACATCATTCCGGATTTCGTTATTCTTTTGTCCTTCCTTGATTATACCAATTAGTATTTTAAAATTTGCACTGATGATTTCCGATACCTTGTGCGACAGATTGGAATCGGCCCGGAATAATTCTTCAGAAAAAATCACCGTCACCAGGGAAGGTGTTTGTGCAAAGGATTCGAAATGCCGGGTAAACAGGGTATGAATTTTATTCACTGCCGGCATATCTTCCTCAGCAATTGCAGTGAACAGGGCTTCCGTATTTTGTCTGAAAACCTCAAGAATGGCCACCATAATATCCATCTTGCTGTCGTAGTGTCTGTATATAGCCGGCTCAGATATGCCGATCTCTCTGGAGATGTTTTTGATTGTAAGCCCCTGTATCCCCTTATCGCTGATCAGATTCAAGGCTGCTTCCAGGATTTCCTTCTGTCTTGTTGTTTGCATATCTTAATGGTTTTATTTTTTATGGTGATTTGTCAGCTTTACGCTTGATTTTTTATAAAATTTCAAAAGCAAAGTTAGTGAATATTCACTAACTTGCAAGTTTGTTAACAAGAATTAACAATTGTTGTGCAAGCATTCGTTGCCAGGCATAATCTTCAAAAGCATAAATACACCATCCTTCGCTATCTTCCAGGGCAGCATTTGCCTTTGATATGCTACGAGTGTAAGCAAAAATCCCCGTTCGCTAAAGCGTATCATGCACTCGCTACCCACAAAAGAAGAAAACAAGTACGTGAATACATAAATAGTAAACATTTTGTTGCTTTGTGTTGTTTGTTATATAGCAATAGGATTATAGCGTGTGAAATCAATTTTATCAAACCATAAAATGCTAACATGAGTAATTTTTCGCATAGCACAAAGATCAATTTCAGGAAAGACATCACATATGCACCCAACGGTATTGTAAGCAAGCGTGTGTTGGAGAAGTCGACAGGTAATATCAGCCTGTTTGCCTTTGACCAGGGACAGCAGCTCAGCGAGCATTCGGCGCCTTTTGATGCCATGGTTCAGATCCTCGAAGGCAAAGCGGAGATCACCATTGACAAAAAGCCTTACCATTTGCAGGAAGGGGAGACCATCATTATGCCGGCCAACATTCCGCATGCGGTTCATGCTGAGGAAAAGTTCAAGATGTTGCTCACGATGGTCAAGGGATGATCAACAGATTGTTTCAGGATCGCAAACAGGATATACAATGAAGGTATGCACGAGGAAGAGCACCCGTCACAAACCGGATCAGCCGCTCATGGCCTGGGATGGCAAATGCGGTTTTTGTCATTACTGGGTAATTAAATGGAAGTTCATCACCGGTGACCGGGTAGTTTATAAACCGTTTCAGGATGTCCACAAGGATTTTCCAGACATTGACCTGAAGGAGATGCGCAAGGCTATCCACTTTATTGACACAGACGGGCGTGTATATGCCGGTGCTGCGGCTGTTTTTCATGCCATGCATAAGTATGGCAGGAAGTGGCGATGGATTATGCCTTTATACAATAGATTCTGGCCTTTTCGTGTTACCTCCGATCTGTTTTATTCTTTTGTATCAAGGAATCGCAACTGGATTTACCGTATTACTGTGAGGCTGTTCGGGAAAAATCCGGCACGTCCAAAGGCCTATTGGGCAGCTTATCTTGGGGGCTTTCTGGGGGTATTGATACTTGTTTTTGTATTGTCTGGCTGATTTATCAGATCTCTTACCCATACTTCCCTGAAATGCGCATGATATTACCTGCGGAAATGCACCAGGCTGAACCAGCCTTTTGTATCGGTGAAGTGTTGTTTTATTCTCATCCCGTTGCCAGCGGCAATCTTTTCGATTTGTCTGGCGTCAAATTTATGTGAGTTCTCCGTGTGGATGATTTCCCCTTCGCTTAGACGGATCTTTTGTCCATTGAGGCCGAAATGAATGACCATATCCTTTTCGGCCTTCAGGTGCATCTCGATACGCTGTTTTTCTTTGTTGAAAAAAGCCAGGTGAGAAAATGCATCCGGGTCAAATGTGGCTTCCAGCAGGTCGTTTGTCACGTGAAGGATGTTTTTGTTTTTCTGTCATATTTTTATACCTTGCATATTTAACATTTTATTTTAAATAATAACTGTTTAATATATAAATATATGTGTTTAAATCACATGTTTGAATAATGATTTAAATCGTGTATGGCATATTTTGTTTTACAAAAAACCATTTGATATGTACAAAAAAATGACTTTCAGCTTTTTAGTAATGGTTGCTCTTGGTTTCTTTTTCACTCCTGCATTTGCCGGGGAAGATATTGAAGGGAGTGGGGATCATCCGATGATATCCCGGTATGAGGGTTCTTATATTATGGGGTATGCGTATTATGATTATGATCGTATTGTTTTTCCCAAAGAAGAAGATGAGGATGGTTTGCAAACCATTGCACCGGAGGGTGAGGTGACCCGGATCCTTTATGTAGCGCCTGAGGGCTTGTCTGTGTTGCAGGTGCAGCGCAATTACCAGGTCGCTCTTCAGGACGCCGGCTTCGACCTGGTATATGAATGCTTTAGTGGCATGGATGTCTGTCCCAGGTCCATTTACAGGCATTATAGTCCTGATTTTGGTTTGAGGGGAAGGGATGTATATATGGGAAGTGATCATAGTTACTTCCTGGCCCGGTTGCCTGGTGATGAGGGTGATGTATATGTTTCTGCCCACACGCTGTTGAGCGACAGGGTGGACGGACAGCCTGCGACTGCCCTGCAGGTGATGGAAGAGAAGCCGCTGGTCACCGGCAAGGTGGAGGTCGACATCAGTGCTGCGGCCATGGCTGAATATCTTGAGGAAAAAGGCAGTGTACGCATTTACGGCATCCATTTTGACACCAATGAAGCCAGCATACGGGAGGGATCTGCCTCAACCCTTCAGGAGATCGCCCTCTTACTGGAAGAACATCCGGAACTCGAACTGGGTGTTGCGGGCCATACCGACGCCACTGGCAGCGTGGATTACAACATGGACTTATCGATGCGCCGGGCAGAAGCCGTCGTGGAGTATCTGGCTACTGAGCACGGCATTGACGCCGGCAGGCTGACTCCTCGCGGGCTTGGTCCGTGGGCTCCTGTGGCTGGTAATATGGATGAAGACGACCGCGCGCGCAATCGCCGGGTGGAGTTGATCCTGTTAGAGGTGGAGTAATCGCATCTGTTAGTGCACGTGCCCTTCCATCTCTTGCATCTCCTGTTCCGGGTCCTGGACAACGCCGGCGCGCAGGGTTTCCCTGACCTCACCGCAGCGGAGCATCATGCTGCCAAAGTAGGGGTTTTTGATCTCCTCAAATTCACTTAGCCAATAGGCGCCGCGATCGTCGTCGTACATGGGGCAGAAAGCCACGTAATAGTTCTGGCCGATCGCACCCAGGGTTCTGGCTGTCTCGATGAATGTTTCGGAAAGGGGCTCAAAGTGCCTTCTCATCCCTTCCATGTCATCTGCAGCAAGGAAGTCGCTGAGGCTCTCTTCTATGGCTTCATACTGTTCCATCCAGAATATATGATGTTCTCCCTCGAGCGCATGCTGCCCTGTTTCTTCGAGGAGCTCCATGAGGTTTTCTCCCTGCTTTGGGGCAAGATCCGGATCATCATCTGCGAGCGCGTTTTTTACATCGAAGTAGGTATTGAACAGGTTTTCCAGGTTGCTTTGAAAAGGTTCAGGGAGATCTTGTTCAGGGGGCGATACCATCATGCTATAGCGGCCCCGGAGCTGTGCTGCCGCGTCGATCGCAAAAACCCCGTTCACGGCAATTTCTTCCCCTTCGTCAAGACCCGAAAGCACGATATATTCATCATTGATACGTGGGCCTCTGTCAATTTCTCTGAATTCAAAAGTGAATCCTTCATNTTCCTGTTGTTTCACATAGACCACTGAGGTTTTGCCTGTCCACAGGATTGCGGTTGCGGGGACGATGACCTGGTGGCTTTCCTCTGTGCTGATGATGGCGTTAGCGAGCATCCCGGGCCTGAGCCTGTTGTTTTCATTTGTCAGGGTGAGTCTTACGCGGGCGCTGCGAGTATTCAGGTCGAATGTGGGATCCACGAATTCCACCTCCCCTTCAAAGCTTTCTCCTTCGAGGGATGGCAGGGTTACGTTGGCGGTATTCCCCGGGTGAATCAGTGCCAGGTGTCTTTCATAGGCATCGAGTTCGACCCACACCTGATCCAGTTCTGCGATGGTGAACAGCCGTTGCCCGGTTTCGGTATAGTCACCTTCCGAGACATCCCTGCTTAGCAGGACCCCTTGGCGCCCGGCATGGATATCCATCGTAGGCGACGCTTCGCCCTGCGTCACGATATGCCCGATCTGGTCGGGTGTCAATCCAAACAGTCTGAGTCGCTGGCGGGCAGATTCGTAAAGCCGTGGTTGTGTCTCTTTGTTGGCGGCTGCCTGTATCAGTTCCTGCTGTGTCTGCATGAGTTCGGGCGAGTATATTGTCGCCAGGATGTCACCCCTGCTGACCTTTTTCCCTGTAAAATCGGCATATAAGCGTTCTATACGGCCCGGGAAGTCTGCTGTGATCGTCTGTGTCTTTCTCTCATCGACAGCCACCTTGCCTGTCAGCCGGACGCTTGCACCTGCTTGCCTGGCTTCCACCCTTTGTGTTTGCACATTGGCCCATGTGCTGTGTGTTTCGCGCATTTGAAAGAGGAAGGCGTCATCTTCCTGGTGGTCATCACCATCTGATACCGGGATAAGATCCATTCCGCATATAGGGCAGTCGCCTGGGTCATCCTGACGCACCTGCGGATGCATGCTGCAGGTATATTCTGTGTCTGCATTGTTTTGTGAGTCAAGATCCTGTTCATGGGTGTGATCTCCATGCTCATTTTCCTGATGATCATATGCTTCGTCATTGCCGTTTCCACCGAACAGCAGCCAGCCTAGCAGAAGGCCTGCCACGATCATGATCGCGTAGATAACGATGGATTTCTTTGTTTCCTTGTCCATATTTATGCGTTTATCATTTGATTAAATCGGTCACATAGAACCTCCATTAGGAAGTCATTCACTTGTGCGTCAGCTCTTTGGCATGGAGGTTTCAGCATCTTTTATCTTTGAAAAATGTTTTCTGTTTTCAGCATCTGGAATTCAGCCATACTGGTATGGTGTTGCACATGCACATCCAGAAGTCTCCATGTGACATCCAGCAGTTGTTCCTCCATCCGCAGCAATTCTTCAAACCCTTCATCGCCGCTGGCGTAGGTATTCATCACCAGCTCATAGGTTTTTCTGATCAGGTCTTCCTGCTGCAGATAAAAATCGTAATCGCGCTGCAGGTTTTTCAGGGCTGTTTCGAGGTTTGTCCATTGTATCTCCAGCGTATTGATGATGTTGTTTTTGCGAAATCCTTCCATCTCAGCCAGTTTGCCAGCCTGCTCGTGAACTGCCCTGTTTTTGTTCCCAAAAACAGGAAGGCTCACAGACACCATGGGCATCAGCATATGTCCGCCGTCCATTTGTCCCATCGCTGGGTCTCCGGATGCGAAGTAGGAATACTGCAGGCCCAGGCCAAACCTGGGGCGTGTATTCAGGCGGGCGGCCTCTTTTTCTGTTTCGGCTGCCTGTGCGTCTGACTCCCCGGCCAGGAGCAGGGGATTTTCTGCAACAAGGTTTCTGGAAAAGTTATCGGGGATATCCGGCAGCCCTGCTTCTGGCAGGCTGTCCGGGATGGTGACCTCAGCCAGCTCATTTCTGCCGGCAATGACATTGAAGGTGCGTGTCAGACTGGCTTTTTCCTGTCTGATCTTATTTTTCCTGTTCTCTATCTCGGCGAGGCGGATCTTCAGCCGGTAGAGGTCTGTTGTCATACTGGTCTGCTGGCTGCCGCCGGCGTAGCGGGCATAGATGATATCTTCCCTTGCCTTCAATGTTTCCTGATAGTCCTGCAAGATATCAAGCTGGCGGTCTTTTTCATAGATCTTCAGCCAATGTGTCGTCAGTTCAAGGAACAGCTTATTGCGGCTGTCGTGGTATTCGTGGATAAGAGCTTCCGCCCTTGTTTCCGAGGCCGATCGTTGTTTGTTCAGCGTGCCGAACCATGGAAACATCTGCATGACTCCGATATCAAACCAGTGATCGCCCATGAGCCTTTCCATGGGCGGTGTAGAGATCCCGGCGGTGAGTTCCGGATCCGGAAGTGTTCCGGTGATACGGCTTTGCTCTTTTGCCGCTTCATACCTGGCCTTTTGTGCCCTTAGTCCGGGATTGTTCTCTTCGGCCATATCCAGATATTCCAGAGGGTAGACCTGGGCTGACAGCTGTAAGGAGCCGATCAGGCTGAACAGCGCAATCAGCGTCAGCAGCCGGCAAACGTAAAGCATGTGCGGGTTGCGGTTTGTTTTGTGTTTCATTCGTTGGACTATCATGTGTTGTTCACGTGTTTTTATTTTGCAGCTGCCATTAGCCAATAGTTAATAGCCAAAAGCTAAAAGCCAGAGGCCAAAAGCCTTCTTTCTCCCGGTGCCCGGTGCGCGACATTTATTTCACTGAGTGTCATCATCTTTTAATTGGCGCTTCATCAGGTACTCGTTCCATGCGGTAAACAGCACCGGCACGAGGAACAGGGTGATCAGGGCGATGGTCATCCCGCCGAAGGCCGGGATGGCCATAGGGATCATGATATCTGCGCCACGTCCTGTGGATGTGAGGATGGGCAGCAGCGCCAGCAGGGTAGTTGCTGTTGTCATCAGCGCGGGTCTCACCCGTTTTTTCCCAGCCTCCATGACGGCTTGTCGCAGTTCTTTCCTGTTTTGCGGCTTATTTTTTGCAAAGCTGTTTTTCAGGTAGGTGGCGATCAGTACGCCGTCGTCTGTGGCAATGCCAAACAGGGCGATAAACCCTACCCATACTGCCACACTGAGGTTCACCACATCCATTTGAAAGAGGTCCCGCATGTTGGTGCCAAAGACACTGAAGTTCAGGAACCATGGCTGTCCGTAGAGCCACAGCATAAGGAATCCTCCTGAGAAGGCGAGGGCGATGGCGGACAAGATCATCAGGGAGGCAGCCACTGAGCGGAACTGGAAGTACAGGATCAGGAAGATGACGATCATCGACAGGGGGATCACCAGTTTCAGCCTTTGCTCGGCCCGCATCTGGTTTTCATAGTCGCCTGAGAAATGGAAGTTCACTCCTTCGGGCACCACCAGTTCACCTTGATCTATCCTGCTGTTCAACATATCCATGGCCTGGTGTATGACAGAGAGATCGTCGTGGCCGGCTTCCTTGTCGAAGGTGATATAGGCCACCAGGAAGGTGTCTTCCCCTCTGATCATGCCGGGGCCTTTGCGGAAGGTGATGTCTGCCACTTCTCCCAGCGGAAGCTGATAACCTGCTGCTGTGCTGATCCAGATGTCCTGAAGGGCATCGGGGCTGTTGCGGTATTCTCTGGCGTAGCGTGCCCGTATGTCATACCGTTCTCGTCCTTCCACTGTGGTGGACATGGGCATGCCTCCAATGGCGACCTGCACTACCTGCTGAAAATCCTCTACTGTGATCCCATGGCGCGCCAGCTTTTGTCTGTCGGGGTCTATTTCCAGGTAAGGCTTGCCGACAACCCGGTCAGCGAACACCGTTGCGCCTCTGATATAGGGCACATCCTGCAGAACACCTTCCACCTGCATGGCAAAGCCTTCAATTGTTTCGAGGTCCGGGCCAAAGACCTTCAGTCCCATGGGGGCCCGCATGCCTGTTTGCAGCATCACCAGGCGTGTTTCGATGGGTTGCAGTTTAGGTGCCGAGGTCAGTCCCGGCAGGCTGGCAGCCCGGGCGATCTCATCCCAGATGTCATCCGGGCTCTGGATATGGTCGCGCCACTGGCGGTAAAAGCGGCCGCGTGGATGAGGGATCAGCTCACCATCTTCATCACGGATGAAGTTGCCATCGCGGTCCACCTCAAAGCGTATTTCGCGGCCATCCATGTCTGTCTTAAATTCACTTTTGTAGATGATGACATTTTCGAACATGGTCATCGGTGCGGGATCGAGGGGGCTTTCTGCCCTCCCTGCCTTGCCGACCACTGTCTCTATTTCCGGGATAGCTTCCACGCGCTTATCAAGTTCCTGCAACACCCTGATATTGTATTCGATACCGGTATGCGGCATGGTGGTGGGCATCAGCAGGAAGCTGCCTTCGTCCAGTGCAGGCATGAACTCCCTGCCCAGTCCGGGAAATGTATGGTGAAGCCCGCTCCATACTGTTGTTGTGCGTATGTTCACGCCAAGGTTGTCAACCCCTCGTGCCACGAAGCCAAAGACATTTCCAAAGCCCATCCAGATGTTCAGTCCAAGCAGCAACAGGAATACCGGGATGATGAGGAATATTTTTTTGTTTACGAGCACCCAGCTGAGCAGCCGTGGATAATAATAGAGGAAGATCCTGAATATGCTCAGGACGATGGTGATCACCAGGGCAAGGAAGAGGATGTTGATGAACAGGCTGCGCTCTGCACCGATGGGCAGCCATTCGCTTGCAAGCAACAAGAGTACGACCAGCAGGGTAATTCCCAGGTCTATCCAGTTTTTATATGGCTTTACCTTATCCGGGAAAATGTTTTGAAGCAGGCCGGAAACGCCCAGCAGGAGGATAAACAGCCCTGCCCACCATAACACATTGATTATGATCCAGACGCCCAAAGCTACAGCCAGCAGATTTATGATCAGCCATGTAAGTTTTTTCCGGCGCAGGTTATTCCACCTTTTCAGGTTCATTTTGCCCGAAAACTGGTAGGTCAGTGTGGGCATAAAGGCGATGGTGATAATAAGCGAAGCCACCAGGGCGAAGGTTTTGGTGAATGCCAGTGGCGAGAACAATCTGCCTTCAGCGGCCTGCAGTGTAAAAACCGGCAGGAAGCTTACGATGGTTGTGCTCACAGCGGTGAGTATGGCAGGAGCCACTTCTGTAGCGGCATCATAAATGAGTTCTAGTCTGTTTTTGCCCTCATTGGCTTTATCCCGAAGATGTTGCAATATGTTTTCATTCATGATGATGCCGAGGTCCACCATGGTACCGATAGATATGGCAATGCCGGATAGAGCCACTATGTTGGCGTCCACGCGGAAGTATTTCATCATAATGAAGGCCATCAGCACAGCCAGGGGCAGGAGGGCTGAGATCAGCAAGGAGGTTCTCAGGTGATATACCATGACGATGATCACGATTATGGATATCAGGATCTGCAGGATGATGGCGTCATTCAGGGTGCCGAGGGTTTCGTATATCAGCTGTGTCCGGTCATAGAAGGGCACGATGGTGACCTGGGAGCTGGTGCCGTCGGCCAGCTCGCGTGTGGGTAATCCTGAGCTGATCTCTTCAATTTTCTCTTTCACATTCTGAATGACTTCGAGGGGGTTTTCCCCGTAGCGGGCAACCACGACGCCGCCAACGGTCTCCTGGCCTCCCTTGTCAAGGATGCCGCCATGGTTCCTCACGGCCGGACCGATGTTCACGCTGGCTATATCATCAATCAGGATGGGGGTATTGTCTCTCACACCTACCACACTGTTTCTGATATCTTCCAGTGACTCCACGTATCCGAGTCCGCGTATCAGATATTCCGCCATGTTGTATTCCATGGTGTTGGCAGCGGTTTCCCTGTTAGACTTCTGAAGAGCTTGCGACACCTGCATGATTGAGATATCGAGGTTCTGCATGGCGGTGGGGTCGAGGTCTACCTGGTATTCTTTCACATGTCCGCCGACGCTGGCTACTTCTGACACGCCCTGTACACTGTTGAGGGCCAGACGCACGTAGAAATCCTGTATAGACCGTAGTTCATGCAGGTCCCAGCCTCCGACATTTTCTCCTTCTTCATTGAGGCCATCCAGTGTGTACCAGAACACCTGGCCCAGGGCGGTGGCGTCAGGTCCCAGTTGCGGGGTGACATCGCCGGGTATTAATCCGGCAGGCAGGGCGTTCAGCTTTTCCAGGATTCGTGCCCGGCTCCAGTAGTATTCCACATCTTCATCAAAGATGATATAGATACTTGAGAACCCAAACATGGACGTGCTACGAATGCTTGTGACCCCCGGTATTCCGAGCAGGGCGGAGGTGAGCGGGTAGGTGATCTGGTCTTCGATATCCTGCGGGGAGCGTCCCATCCATTCGGTGAAAATGATCTGTTGGTTTTCTCCGATGTCGGGGATGGCATCCACAGGCACCGGGTCACGGGGAAGGATATCAATTTTCCAGTTAAACGGTGCTACGGAAATGCCCCATCCTATGAGGAATATAATCAGCAGCCAGGCCACAAGGCGGTTATCCAGGAAGAAACGAATGATTTTGTTTAGCATAGTCTCTTGAATTCTCCAATACCTTAACGCCGAAAAATATGGTTGGCCCTAAGACAAAGGTGCCATAAAAGTTTTGTTGGTATATCTTTAAGACACAGGCGATATCAGAAAAGGATCACCACGACATGATAGTCATTCAAAGATTGCATGTCTTAATTGGAGGAACGAGAACCGCCTCCGTTGTCTTCTTCTGCTTTGCGGTCGTAGTGGCAGCAGGCAGGAAGGTTTTCGTATACATCATCATCGGCCCTGACTTTTTCTGTGTCGTGACCTGCTTCAGCGATGCTTTCGTGCACCTCATCCAGGTCGACCTGGTTGGCATTGTAGCTCAGGGTCAGCATCTGGGTCTCCTGCGACCAGTTTGCAGATGTGACACCGTCAAGTGCGGCTGCATTTTCAATGCGTTCTTTGCACATGCCGCATGCGCCATATACTTTGAATTCGCTTTCTGTAGTGTTCTGTGCCATGGCCAGGCCAGGAAGGAACAACAGCATTGTTAGCAATAGTGTTTTCATAGGGTGGTATTATTTGGTTCATAGAATGTAATTACATACAAATAAACCTGTATTAGATGTATTTTGTTTTACACTATTTCATGAAAGCGTTGTAAGATTTACAGGTTGTCAATGGCGTTTCTGTTTGGGTTCTGCTTTTTCCTGTATTCACCCGGGGTCATTCCGGTAACTTTCTTAAACTGGTTAGTGAGGTAGGCGTTGCTGCTGTATCCGAGTTCCCAGGCAATTTCACTCAGGCTGAGTTCATCGTAGGCCAGCAGTTCTTTGACCTTTTCTACTTTCTGTTTTATAATATACTGTTCGATGGTACTTCCTTCTATTGCAGAGAAGAGGTTGCTGATGTAATTATATTCATAGTGCAGCTCATCGGCAATCATTCCGGACCAGTTGACTCTGAGAGGTTTCTTTGAGTGATGGATTGTCTGGCGGATTAAGGTTTTGACTTTTTCAACAAGCAGGTTTTTCTTTTCGTCGATCAGTTCAAAGCCAGCCTGACGAATGGCATTTTCAAATTTTGCAAGCTGTTCCGGGGTGATTTGGGTGTTGTTCAGCTCGATATCTCCCAGGCTTACCTTTACCGGCTTCAGTCCGAGTTTTTCGGCTTCATCTCTAACGGCTGCAATACAGCGTGGGCAGACCATATTTTTGATGAAGAGCTTCATCTGTTTATATTTTCGTTATTAGCTGTTTTTTAGGTCAATTGCATGTGGTTATTTTTAAGCTGCCCCTATCAGGGCGCTGGTGGGGGTTGTATCCTGTTTACCCAGGGCGTTGCCACTGGGCTGAACTGAATTGCCCTTTCAGGGCGTTCCGCTGCCAGCGATC
>SL_3KL_010_SEDDRAFT_10005034_pt1 | contig 11893 bp, 10 predicted proteins | sample SodLakKL_010_SED_2_FD_10381 | JGI IMG/M metagenome (IMG submission 10381)
GTGTGACCGTCGTGGCCGCAGGCGTGGCAGGCGCCCTCCACGCGTGATCGGTACGGCACGTCCTTGGCGTCGGGCATCGGCAAGGCGTCCATGTCGGCCCGAGCCAGCACCGTGTGACCGGGTCGATCACCTTCGAGCACTGCGATGACGCCGGTCGTGCCGACCCCCGTGCGGGGGGACAGGCCGAGGGCCCGCAAGCGCTCGGCGACGATGCCGGCCGTGCGCACCTCCTCGAAGGCGATCTCCGGATGAGCGTGGAGGTCGCGTCTGAGCGCGATCGTCTCGCCCGCTAGAGCGCGTGCGGCCTCGCGAATCGGGTCCATCGGGGTCCTCCCGTGCGTTGGCGAGCGTCGTGCGCTCGGCCGTGCTTGAACGAGCTCGCTCAATGGCGTGGTCAGCCTGTGGTGCCGGTCGCTCCAGCCCCGGCGAGACGCTCCTCCAAGCGGCGCAAGGTCCCGACCTCGACGCCCGCGGAGCGCAGGTAGGCGCGGGCGCCACCGTAACGTGCGTCAAGATGCTCGAGCGCCGGTTGCAGCAGGTCCGGCGTGGCGCCCAGCAGCCGGGCGAAGTCCTCGCGCGCGATGCCGCGCGACTCGGCGTCCACCAGCAGGCGTTCCCGCAGCGGATCGATGCGGTCGTGCGTGAGTACGTAGTCGTCGATGACGACAGAGCGGGGGACGCCGACGGCCTCGAGCAACAGAGCCGCGAGGAGCCCGGTGCGGTCCTTGCCGGCCGTGCAGTGGAACAGCGCTGCGCCCGGCGCCGAGACGAGCAGGCGCGTCGCCTGCGCGAAGGCGCCAGCGGCATGATCGAGCGCCGCCAGGTAGTGGCTGGTCAGGTCCCAAGCGTCGCTCGGCGTCGCCCCGGCGTCGTGGATGGCTTGCCAGATCTCGACGTGATGCACGTCGACGCCATCGCGCCCGACGAACGCGCTGACGGCGCGCTCGCGCTCGCTCGCGCCGCGAAGGTCGATCACCGTGGTGAGTCCCAGCTGCTCGAGTCGCTCGGCGTCCAACAGCGCCAAACCCAACACGGCGTCGGAGCGCAGCATGACACCGAAGCGGGTCCGACCGCCGTGCGCGAGCGGGAGCCCGCCTAGGTCGCGCGTGTTGAGGCTACCGTCGAGCGTCACGACGCGTTCGTCGATCGGGGCTGAGGCGAGGTCGGGCATCGCCTGAGCCTACCGCGCAGTCGCTTCGCCCGGTGCTGCCTCCTCGGTGCTTGTTCGGTTCACGCGTCGACGCCGCGGAGGGCCGGGTCGACGATGTCGCGCAACCCGTCGCCGAAGAGGTTGAAGCCGAGCGACGCCATCAGGATGGCGAGACCGGAGAAGAGCGAGGTCCAGGGCGAGAGGATCATGAAGTCGCGGCTCTCCGAGAGCATCAGGCCGAGCGAGGGCGTGGGCGGTTGGGTGCCGAGCCCGAGGAACGACAGCGACGCTTCGACGAGGATCGCGGTCGAGAGCGACAAGGTCAGCTGCACGAGCAGGGGCGCGAAGACGTTCGGGAGCACGTGACGGCCCATGATCCGTCCCCCGCTCGCGCCCAGGGCGCGCGCCGCGGCGACGTAATCCCACGACAGCACCGTGAGTGCCGGCCCACGCGCCAGCCGTGCGAAGATCGGCAGGTACACGATGCCGATCGCCAGGGCGGTGTTGACGCTGCCCGGGCCCAACACGGCCAGGACGGCGATGGCCAGCAAGATGATCGGGAACGCCAGCAGCACGTCCATCGAGCGCATCAGCAGGCGATCGACCCAGCCACCGTAGTAGGCCGCCGTGAGACCCGCCGCCGAGCCCACGACGGAGGCCAGCCCGACGGCCGAGAAGGCCACGGCGATGCTGGTGCGGAAGCCGTAGAGTACCCGAGAGAAGATGTCCCTGCCGAAGTTGTCGGTGCCGAGCAGGTACTGCGCGCTTGGTCCCTGGAAGCGGTCGCGCACGGCTTGCTCGCGCGGCCCGTGGGTCGCGAGCGCCGGCGCGAACAGGGCTGCGAACACGACCAGGAGGCTCAACACGAAGCCCGCGAAGCCGATCCGGTTGCGCACCATCCGCTGCGCGAAGGAGGCCATCAGGTGTACTCCACGCGCGGATCGATCCAGGCGTAGGCGAGGTCCACAACGAGGTTCACGAACACGAACACCACGGTGACGACCAAGATCACGCCTTGTGCCAGCGGGTAGTTGCGCTCGTTGATGGCGCCGATCACCAGGCGACCCAAGCCCGGGATCGCGAACACCTGCTCGATCACGACCACGCCAGAGAGCAGGTACCCCACCTGGACGCCGATGACGGTGATCACCGGGATCATGGCGTTGCGCAGTGCGTGCTTGTAGAACAGCGACCTCGACGCCAGTCCCTTGGCCTTGCCCGTGCGGATGTAGTCGAGACTCAGGACATCGAGCAGGCTCGAGCGCAGGATCCGCGTCAGCACCGCGATCATGGGCAGCGACACGGCGAAGGTCGGGAGCACCATCCTGGCCAGGTTGCCGCCCGGATCCTCGAGGAACGGCACGTAGCCGATCGTGGACCAGCCGGGAAGGTAGGACGAGGTCACGTACAGGAGCAGCACGCCGACCCAGAACGAGGGCAGGGTGAGGCCCACGATCGAGGCCACACGCACGATCATGTCGGCGCCGGTTCCGCGTCCGCGTGCCGCCAGGATACCGAGCGGGAAGGCGACCACGATGGCGAACGCGAGCGCCATGGCCGAGAGCTGCAGCGTGACCGGCAGCCGGCCAAGGATCTCGTCGGCCACGGGCCGGCCCGTCCAGACGCTGCGGCCGAGGTCGCCTTGCAGCACTCCGCCGAGCCATTGCGCGTACTGCTGATGCAGCGGCAGGTGGAGGCCGAGTTGGCGCCGCAGCGCCTCGACCCGCTCGGGCGTGATGTCGATGTTGGCCCCGAGCATGATGGCAACGGCGTCGCCCGGGATCAAGCGCAGCATGAGGAACACGAGCACCGAGACGCCGAAGAGCACGAAGCCGAGGTCGAGCAGGCGTCGGATGACGTACGTGGTCACGCGTGCCTCGCTGCGCGGGCGCGCGCCGTCACGGCGCGCGCCGGGGGGTCGGCGCGCCGGCCAGGACACCAACAGGGGGTTCGCCGGCGCGCCGTAGGTCGCTTACGGCAAGGTGGCGTAGCGCAGGTAGCGCAGGCTGCCGGTGGCGATCTGCTGGAAGCCCGACACCTCGTCACGGTGGGCGCTGAAGAGCGTGCCGTGGTTGAGGTGGGCGATCGGGCCTTCGCAGGCCAGCAGGCGCTGCAACTCCTCGTAGATCGCCTGGCGCTCGCTCATCGCGGCCGTCGTGCGGCCGCGGGCGAGCAGCTCGTCGACAGCCGGGTCGCTGTACAGGAAGACGTTGGTCGAACCGCCGCTGATGAAGGTGCGGTGCATGTACCCGTCCGGGTCGATGCTGCCGGCGTTGAGGCTGACGAAGGCGTCGAAGTTCGAGTTCTGCCAATCCTGCACGAACGTGCCGAACTCGGCCACGTTCACTTCGACCTGCATGCCGGCGCGCTCGAGCTGGGCCTGCACCACCTGCGCGGTGTCAGCCACGTCGCGGCGGGTGCCGAAGGTCAGGATGGTGAAGGCGATGCCGTCCTCGTGCCCGGCCTCGGCCAAGAGGGCCTGCGCGGCCTCTGGATCGTGCACGTAGCAGGGGAACTCGTCGGTCGGCAGCGCCCAGTCTGCCAGCGCGTCCGAGAGCGGGCCCGCCGGGACGGCGTTGCCGAGGAAGACGGCGTCGACGAGCTCCTCGCGATCGAGCGCCAGGTTGATGGCGCGGCGCACGAGCGGGTCGTCGAAGGGCGCGCGCGTGGTGTTCATCCCGAGCAGCGTGTACGACAGGCCCGGCACCTCCAGCACCGTCACCGAGGCTGCGGCGCGGAGCGTGACGGCGGTGGTCGGGTCGACGTCGGGCAGGAGATGGTACGTGCCGGTGCGGAGCCCAGCGGCGCGCGTCGAGCCCTCGGGCACGACGTTGTAGCGCAAGGCCGCCACGCCCGGCTGATCGGGCCGGTAGTAGGCTTCGTTGGCCTCGAGCCGGAGGTACGTGTCGGGGACCACCTCGACCAGCCGGAACGGACCCGTGCCGACCGCGACTTGCTGCAGGTCGCCGTGCTCCTCGACGACCTCGCGCGGGACCACGTACAGGTTCGGCATGTTCGCCAGGAAGGGGGCGAAGGGCTCGCGCAGCGTGAAGACCACGGTGCGCTCGTCGACGGCCTCGGCCGAGACCACCTGGTCGAAGCGGCTGGCCTGCGGCGAACCGGTCTCCGGGTCGAGGATGCGCTCGAGCGAGTAGACCACGTCGTCGGCGCCGAAGGGGCGGCCGTTGTGGAACACCACGCCCTCGCGCAGCGTGAAGGTGTAGACGAGGCCGTCGTCGCTGATCTCGTACGCCGACGCGAGCGCCGGCTCGAGCTGCAGGTCCGCGTTGATCTCGAGCAAGCCGTCGTAGACCTGCCCGATGACGGCGAAGCTGGCGAAGGCCGTGACCTTGTGCGGGTCGAGCCCGACGGGCGATTGATCGACCGCCAGTTCGAGCGTGCCGGACTGGGCCCAGACCAGACCGAACAACGCCATGGCGAGCAGGGCGATGCGCTTCATGGGTGCCTCCCTCGCTGATGGCCGCGCGAGCCGGAGCCTCGGATCAGCCCGGCCGCGGGGCGAGTCGCGATGCGCCGAACGTACCACTCCTAGACCACCTCGGTCAATCGTGATACCTTGCGCGCATGCGGCTCTCAGACGCTGCTCGTGCCGTGCTCGACGGCGCCGTCGAGGCGGGCGCCGTGCCGGGGTTGGTGGGCGCTGCGGTGGACCCCGACGGTCGTTTCGACACCCACGCCGCGGGCGTCACGCGCGAGGGCGGGGCGCCGGTTCGCCCGAGCACCCGCTTCGATCTCGCCTCGTTGACGAAGGTCGTTGCCACCCTGCCGTGCCTGCTGCGGCTGGTGAGCGACGGCGCGTTGGCGCTCGACGAGCGCCTGGCTGAACGGTTCGCCAACGCCGGCTGGTTCCAGACGCCCAGCCTGGCCGACACGAAGGTGGAGGCGCTGCTCACGCACACTGCGGGGCTGCCGGCCTGGCAGCCGCTCTTCGCCCGCGTCGGCGACCGCCGCACCGCGCTGGCTGCCGTGCTGCAGGCGCCGCTCTCGTCCGTGGGCCGGGTGCGTTACAGCGACCTGGGTTTCATGCTGCTCGGTGCGCTGGTCGAGCGCGTCAGTGGGCGCCGCCTCGACGACGCCGCCCGAGCGCTCGTGTATGCGCCGCTTCGCCTCGATGGGCTCCGCTTCGGTCCCTTGGCAGACGACGTCGCCGCCAGCGAAGTCTGCGGTTGGCGCGGTCGCCTGCTCGCCGGCGAGGTGCATGACGAGAACGCCGTCGTCTGGGACGGAATCGCTGGCCACGCCGGGCTGTTCGGTGACGCCGCCGCGCTGGCAGGCTACGCCGCCGCTTGGCTGCGCGCCGACCCGGTGTTGGCGTCGCCCGAGCTGCTACGGCGGGCGGTCACGCCGTCGGCCCGCGGTGAGGACGGCAGCGTCCGCGGCTTCGGCTGGTTGCTACCGTCCGCCGGCGTGTTCGCGGGCGACACGGCACGCGGCTTCGGTCACACGGGCTTCACGGGGACGTCGCTGTGGATCGACCCCGAGGCCGGTGTGGCGTCGCTCCTGCTCACCAACCGCGTGCATCCGCACCGCGCCGCCAGGGACGGCATCCAGGGTCTCCGGCGCCGCTTCCACGCGGCCGTCCACGGCGGTACCCGGTGAGCGCGCGTCGCGGCCCGTGGTGGCCAGCCGAGCCAGGGCGTGCGCCGCGATCGCTCACCGTGCTGGCCCTGATGAGCGGCACCTCCCTCGATGGCATGGACCTTGTCCTGGCGCGGCTCGAGAGCGACGGGCCGGGGGTCAAGGCAGAGGTGCTGGGGCGCACCTCGGAGGCCTACCCGCCAGCCTTGCGTGAGCGCCTGCGTGCGGCCCTGGACGAGCGAACGCTCGACGTGCGCGAGCTCACGCAGCTGCACGCCGAGGTCGGTCGGGCCTACGCCGAGGCCTGCGGGCGCGTCACCGACCGCCACGCCGTCGATCTGGTGGCCCTCTCCGGCCAGAACGTGTACCACGTGCCGCGCGTCGACGAACGGCGCGGCTGGCGTACGCCTTCGACCCTGCAGATCGGCGAGGCCGCGCTCGTGCTCGAGCGCTGCCGGGTCCCCGTCGCCTGCGACTTCCGCCAATCCGACGTCGCCGCCGGCGGCCAGGGCGCGCCGCTCGTCGCCTTCGGCGATCTGGCGCTCTACCAACGCCCCGGGGTGGCACGCGCGGTGCACAACATCGGTGGGATCGCCAACCTCACGTGGTTACCGCCGACCTTCGATCCGGACGCGGTGGTCGCCTTCGACACCGGGCCCGGAAACTGTCTGATCGACGAGGCGGTCGAGCGCACGACCGGTGCAGCCTACGACGTGGACGGTCGGCTCGCCGCCGCGGGCCGGATCGATGCCGGGATGCTGGAGGCGCTGCTGCGGCACCCGTACCTGACCCTGCCGTTCCCGAAGACCACCGGCCGCGAGGTGTTCGCGCTGGAGCGCCTCGAGGTCGAGCTCGGGGTGACCTTCGGGGCGCTCGAGGCGGCGGATCTCGTCGCCACCTTGACGGCCTTCACCGCCGCCAGTGTGGCCGAGGCGTACGCGCAGCTGCGCCGCTCGCGGCCGCTCGACGAGGTGCTGCTCGCCGGCGGCGGCGCCGCCAACCCGACCTTGATCGGGATGCTGCGCGAGCGTCTCGACGTGCCGCTCTCCACCTTCGAGTCGCTCGGCCTCGTCTCCAAGGATCGCGAGGCGCTCGCCTTCGCGGTCATGGCCTTTGCTGGCTTCCACGGCCGTGCCGGTACGCTCCCAGGGGCGACCGGTGCCCGCCGCGCGGTGATCGCCGGGAAGTACCTGTGGCCCGACGCACTCGATCCATGGACGGCGTCCGCAGCCGCCAGGGGAGGACATGCACCGTGACCGAGGCCATCGACCCCAGATACGCCGGCTTCGACGCCTGGCCCATGGAGCGTCGAGTACGGGCGCTGGTCGACGCCAACGAGCGCGCCGTCACCGCCGTGGCGGCGGCCGCGCCGGCGCTCACACGCGCGGCCGAGGGCATCGCCGCCCGGCTCCTCGCTGGCGGTCGCTTGGCGTACGCCGGTGCGGGCACGTCCGGCCGCTTGTCGCTGCAAGACGCCGCCGAGCTGCCGCCGACGTTCGGGTTCGAGCGCACGGTGGTGCTGCTCGCGGGTGGCACGGAGGCCGGAGCGAGCGCGATGGAGGGCGCTGAGGACGAGACGGACAGCGCTGAACGCGCGGTCGACGAAGCGGCGCTCGGGGCGTCGGACGCGCTCGTGGCCCTTGCGGCTAGCGGGCGCACCCCCTACACCGTGGCGGCCGTTCGGTGCGCACGCGAGCGCGGGGCGTTCACCGTGGGCATCGCCAACAACCCCGGCACGGCGCTGCTGGCTGCCGCTGAAGTGGGGGTGCTGCTCGACACCGGCCCAGAGGTGATCGCAGGCTCGACCCGGATGGTCGCGGGTACGGCCCAGAAGATCGCCCTCAACGCGCTCTCGAGCGCGCCGATGGCGGAGTTGGGCGCGCTGTTCTCGAACCTCATGGTGGCCATGCGGCCCACCAACGCCAAGTTGCGCCGACGCGCGATCGAGATCGTGGCGGCGGGCGGCGGTGTCGAGCCGGCTCGGGCGGAGCAGGCGTTGTGGGCCTGTAACGGTGACATCCGAAGCGCGATCCTGCACCTCCTCACTGGCCTTGAGCCGTCGGCCGCCGCAGCGCGCGTGGTGCGCCATGGTGGTCGCGTCAGCCAGGCCCTGGCAGCGCGGCGAGATGGCGAGAGCGGGTAGGACGGCGGCTCGAGGCGCTGGCGTTGGACGGCGCCGAGCGGGGTCGGCGCTGCCGCGTCACGCTCACCAGCTGGCGTGCCAGGCGGGCGTGCGGGCCTCCAACCAGGCCAGGTAGTGATCCATGGCGGCCTCGAGCCCATAACGCGGTAGGTAGTGCGCACGCAGGCGGTCGATGGCGAGTGGGGCCCGGTCGCGCGCGGTCAGGGGCAGCGTGGCGGTGGCGTCGGGGTCGAGGCGAAAGCGCCCCTGGCCAAGCCGCTCGTCGAGCGCGCGGCACCAGTCGGCGAGGCTCCAGCCGCCCCCGCCACTGACGTGGTAGAGCTCGTGCTCGAGCGCCTCCGCGTCGAGCAGGGCCACCAGCGCGGCGGCCACGTCGCGCGCGTACACCCAATCGCTGGGCCCGGCGCGCGGCAGCTGGACGCGCTCGCCCCGCACCAGCGCGCGCGTCGCGAGCATCGGGCCGCTGAAGGTGTCGCGCACGCCGGTGTCCCGCTCCCATGGACCGAACACCGCGCCCACGCGCGCCACGATCACGTCCAGGCCCCAGAGTTCGCGTGCGCGCAAGGCAGCGCGCTCGGCGGCGTACTTGGCGATGCCGTACATCGTGTTCGGCAGCGGCGTGTCGCGCCCCTCCTCGAGCGGGCGCCCGGGATAGGCCGCGGCGCCGTAGACGGAGGCTGACGACAGGTACATCACGCGCCGTGCACCGTGGTCGCGGGCGGCCTCCAGGACGCGCAGCGTACCCAACAGGTTCACCTGCATGATCAGGTCGGCGTCGCGCGCCTCGCGCTCGAGCCCGGGCGTGATCGCCGCGCCGTGGACCACGCCGTCGATGCCCTGGGGTGTGGACGCGGCCGCGCCGGCGAAGGCGTGGTCCAGGGCCACCGCGTCGCGCACGTCGGCAGGGACGAAGGTCAGCTGGCCGGGCAGCGACGCGAAGCGGGCTTCGGCGTCCGCTGGCCACGCCTCGCTGCGATCGATGGCGACGACGGCGCGCCCCTCGGCCAGCAGGTGTTCGACGAGGTTGCAGCCGACGAAGCCGCAGGCACCGGTGACGACGGTGCTCACGACGCATCATCCGCTTCGCGACGGTAGTCGCGGGCGGCGATCGCGGTCAGCGCACCCGGGAGCACCTCGACCTCGAGCGGGGTCGACCCTGCCATGTCGCCATCGGCGTGTACGAGCAGAGGTGGGTCGGCGCTGACGCGGACGTGCCGTGCGCGCCGCAGCACACCGACCCCGCGAGGTCCGCCGACCAGGCGCAGCACCGCGCCGAGCGCCCGCAGGAAGCCTGGATTGCGCAGCACCGCGACGTCGAGCAGGCCGTCGTGCGGGTCGACGTCCGGGCCGACGCGCATGGCGCCGAGCGGGAAGCTGGCCGCGTTGAAGAGGCTCACCGTGTGCGCCACGAACTGCTCCACGTCGCCGTCCAGTTCGAGCTGCACGCGATGGTTCCGCCGTCCCCAGAGGTTGCGTACACCTGCCCCGAGGTAGGCCAGGAAGCCGAAGCGGGCCTTGGCGTCGCGGTCGGCGTCGCGGTTGATCTCGGCGTCGAGTCCCGCGCCGAAGAAGATCAGTGCGACCTCGTCGGTCCCGACGCGGCGCATCACGTCCAGCCTGACCAGTGTTCCTCGACCGAGCGCCGAGACGGCCCTCGCTGGGTCGATCGGTAGGTGCAGCACGCGTGCGAGCCCGTTCCCGGTGCCGGCGGGCACCACCCCGAGCGGCAGGCCCGTGCCGGCGCGTACCAAGCCCCGCGCGGCCGCCGTCACGGTACCGTCGCCGCCGGCGACGAGGACCACGTCGAAGCCGTCCTCGGCCGCGGCGGCGGCCCACTCCGTCGCGTCGCGATCGGTGCGGGTACGGTACATCGCTATCTCGGCGCCCAAGCGCTCGAGGCCCGTTCGGACCGCCTCCTCCACCACCTCGACGCGTCCTCGTCCCGACGCCGGGTTGATGATGACGAGGACCCGCCTTGCCGTCAGCATGGCGCATCGTACCCGGAGCGCGCAGCCGCGCGTCGGTCGTCGCGGACGCCGTTGTCTCGCCGAAGGGCGGCTGCGGCCGCGCCGACGTCCGCGCGCGGTAGGTTCAGGCCGATGGCCATCGCGGCTCCTACCAGGGTCGCCTTGACGGGCGTACCCCTCGCACTGCTCATCACCGGCGCGCATCTCGCCAACGATGCCTTCAGCAACGTGCTGCCGGCCTTCCTACCGACCTTGCAGCTGCGTTTCGGGCTCGGCGAGGCCGCGCTGGCGGGGCTCGTCGCGCTCATCTCGATCTCGGCCAACGTGCTCCAGGCCTTCGCCGGCGCGCTCACCGACCGCTGGGGTCGCCGCCGCGCCGCAGCCTTGGGACTGCTGCTCTCGTCCGTGCTGATGAGCTTCATCGCCGTGGCGCCCAGCGTGAGCGTGCTGGTGCTGCTGCTGGCGTTCGGCGGCATCGGTTCGGCCGTCTTCCACCCGGGCGCGGTCGCCATGATGCGCGGCGTGGGCGGACGCGCCAGCCTGAACGTCGGCATCTTCGCTGCCGGCGGCGCGGTCGGGACGGCGATCATGCCGGTCGTGGCGCTCGCGGTGTTACGGTCCTACGGTCCGGGGTACGTTCCGCTGCTGGCGCTGGTCGGCGTGGCGCTGGCGCTGGCGTTGTTGGCGATGGCGCCGACCCAACCGCATGTCGATGGCCCGACGCGGCCGAAGGTGTTCGATCCGGCCTTGTTCCGCGGCCCGGTCGGGGCCCTTTCGCTGGCCGGGATCCTGCGAGCCACCGCCTTCGTCAGCTTCTTGAGCGCGATGCCGCTGTACCTGGTGAACGTGCGGGGCTTCGCCGCCGACGCACCGCTCATCGGTAGCACCCTGGCCACGTACGGCTTCGCGGCTGCCACCGCCGGGCTCTTGGCCGGCGTCTTCGAGGCGCGGATCGGCCGGGTACGGTTGGTCGTGGCCACCATGCTGCTGGCCGTACCGGTGCTGGTCGGCACGCTGTTCGTGGTGCCGGGAACGGCCGCGTACTTCGTGCTGGTGGCGCTCTCGGGCGTGCTCACGAACGCCTCGGTACCGCTGCTGGTGGTGAGCGCCCAGGACCTCGCACCGCACGCCGTCGGGACCGCTTCGGGCATGCTCATGGGCTTCACCTGGGGCATGGCCGGTGTGGCCTACCTCGGCTTCGGGGCCCTGCAGGAACTCGTAGGCATCACGCCTGCGTTGCTCGCCAGCTTCGCCTTCCTCGTGCCGGCGGCGCTGCTGGCTGGCACGATCCTGCGGCGACACCGCGCTCGTCTCGGTTGCACGTGAGGGGCGTGCGCGCCGCGTGCGTCAACCGGCGCGCATGCGCTTGTAGGCGTTGATGAGCCCGTTGGTCGAGGCGTCGTGCCCGCTCACGGGGGCCTCACCGTCGAGCTCCGGTAGCACGTCGCGGGCGAGGGTCTTGCCCAGCTCGACACCCATCTGGTCGAACGAGTTGACGTTCCAGATCACGCCCTGTACGAAGATCTTGTGCTCATAGAGGGCGATGATGGTGCCCAGCGTGCGGGGCGTGAGCAAGGGGTAGAGGAAGCTGGTGGAGGGCCTGTTGCCCTCGAAGCTGGTCGCTGCCACCAGCAGATCGAGACGCTCGGCGGTCACGTTGGCGAGGTCGTCGCGAGCCTCGAGCGCGGCGCGCGCCTCGTCCGGTGTACGGCCCCGCATGAGCGCTTCGGACTGGGCGAAGACGTTCGACAGCAGCAGCTCGTGATGGTTGCCGATGGGCGCGTGCGACCGCGCGGCGGCGAGGAGGTCGCAGGGTACCAGACGGGTGCCCTGATGGAGCAGCTGGTAGAAGGCGTGCTGGCCGTTGGTGCCGGGTTCGCCCCAGACGATGGGTCCCGTGTCGACAGCGACCGGCCGCCCCTCACGGTCGACGTGCTTGCCGTTGCTCTCCATGTCGGCCTGCTGGAGGTAGGCGGGGAAGCGCGCCAGGTTGTGGTCGTAGGGGAGGATCGCGTGCGTCTCGGCGCCCCAGAA
>SL_3KL_010_SEDDRAFT_10005036_pt1 | contig 11891 bp, 11 predicted proteins | sample SodLakKL_010_SED_2_FD_10381 | JGI IMG/M metagenome (IMG submission 10381)
CCGCCAGCGTGTCAGTCGAGCAGGTCCTGGACGGCGGCGTTGGCGTCGGCGAGGGCGCGTTCGATCGGCTTGCCGGTCAGCCAGATCGCCTGCAACTCGCGGTTGAGCACGTCTTGGATGGCGTCGTAGCGGACCACGGGTACCACGTCTCGCGCGAGGTCGGCTGTGGCGGTGTACTCGTCGCGGTGGGGGAGGGCGGCGTACGCGTCGCTCTCCAGCACGGACGTGCGCACGGCCAGGTGACCCGTGCGGGACCACGCCAGGTTGTTGTCGTTGATGTGCGCCAACAGCGCCAGCGCGGCCTCGAGCGTGTCGGCGTCGCGTGCTGCGGGGGCCGGGATCACCCACATGTGGTTGCTGGCCCAGGTGGCGCCGACGTCGAAGAGCGTGGGGAAGTCGGCGACGTAGTACTCGCTCAGGGGTACGTCCGGGTTGGCGGCCTGAGCATCGTAGAAGTCGACCACCCACGTGCCGTTCACCAAGATGGCGGCCTCGCCCTCGAGGAACGACTGCTGCGAGTCGCCGTAGTTCAGGCGGGGGTCGGCGTAGCCGGCCTCGAAGAGCGACACGATCGTCTGGACGGCGCGTTCGGCTTCGGTCGACGACACGTTGGCACGTTCGGCGTCGAAGAGTTCGCCACCCTGTTGCCACACCAGCGCCATCACCAGGCGCACGCCGATGGGGAACTCGGCGAAGTCGGCCGCCAAGTAGTTCGCNCCGGTGGCGTCCTTCACCTGCGCTGCGTGTGCGAGGAGTTCCTCGGCGCTGCTCGGCAAGATGGGCGCGCCGTCATCGTCGACGAGTCCGGCGGCCGCCATGAGCTCCATGTTCACGTGCCACAGGTTGGCGTGGGCGTCCATCGGCACGCCGTACACGGCGCCGTCGTAACTCACGGCCGCGAGCGCGCGGTCGGTCCAATCGCTGCTGTCGATGCCGGCGCTTGCGAGCAGGTCGGAGAGATCGGTGAGTGCTCCGAGCGAAGCGAACTCTGGGATGCTGCTCGAGTGCATCACGTGCACGCTCGGCGGGTTGCCGGCCGCGTAGCTGGCCTTGATCTGGTCGTAGTAGTTGCCCCAGTCGGTGGGGAGGGTCTCGACGCCGACGCCGTTGTCGGCGCGGTCGAAGTCGTCGATGATCGCCTGGATGATGCAGGCCTCGCCGACGGCGTCGGCGATCGACACGCCCGGCGTGTCGCAGGCCCCGAAGAAGCGTCCGAGGGTGATGCTGGTCTGCGCGAACGCCGGTGCGGCGAGCGCTGCGGCGAGGAGCAGGCTGAGGACGAGACGGGTGATGCGCATTCGGGTACCTCCTGGGGTGGGGCCGGACCGGCCGGCAGGGCGGGTGGTTGGCGTGGGTGCGACGGCGTGTGCGCTCGGGCGCCCACGCGGTGCTGGGATGGGGTGGCGTGTCACTTCCCGCTCCCCATCGCGATGCCGCGGACGACCTGGCGCTGGAAGAGGAGGAAGAGCAGGACGACGGGCAGGCTGGCGAGGACGCCCGAGGCCATCACGCGCCCGAGGCCCTCGCTGTCGGCGAAGTTGCTCTGCAGGCTGGCGAGCCCGAGGGTGATGGTGAACATCTCCGGGCGGCTCGCGGAGACGAGCGGCCAGAGGTAGTCGTTCCAGGCGTAGAGGAAGGTGAGGATCGCCAACGTGACCATGGCTGGGACCGAGAGCGGCAGCATGATGCGCGTGAAGACCGTCCAGCGGCCGGCGCCGTCGAGGGTGGCGGCCTCCTCGATGTAGTCGGGTATCCCACGGAAGAACTGCGTCATCAGGAAGACGCCGATCGGCACGGCCAACCGCGGCGCCACGAGCGCGGCGTAGCCGTTGTGCCAACCCCAGTCTGCGAACATCGTGTAGAGCGGGATGAAGACCGCCTGTTCGGGGATCACCAGCCCGGCCAGCACCAGCGGGTAGAGCAGCCTTCGACCCGGGAACGGGATCCGGGCGAAGGCGTAACCGGCCATCGAGGAGAGTGCCAACACGAGGAGCGTCATGCTCACAGCGACGATGGCGCTGTTGAGGAACCAGCGCGGGGTCATGCCCTGGCTGAGTACGTAGGTGAGGTTGTCGAGCGTGAACGGCCAGGGGATCAGGCCCCAGGCGACGTTGGAGGTGGTGCGCGCCAACAGGTCGTTGGGCTGCAGCGCCAGCGACACCATCCACACGATGGGCAGCAGCCACACCAGCGCAGCCACGACGAGCACCAGCGTGAGGAGGCGGCGCTGGGAGCGGGAACCTGCCACGTCAGTCGTCCCCGCGCGAGACGCGCAGCTGGAGCATGGCGAACACCAGCATGAACAGGAACAGGACAACGGCCAGGGCGGAGGCGTAGCCGAGCTCGCTGTTTCGGAAGCCGGTCTGGTAGATGTAGCGCACCAGCACCTGGGTGGCGTCGTTCGGGCCGCCACGGGTGATGAGGTGGCTCTGACCGAAGACCTGGAAGTGCAGGATGATCTGCAGCACGATCACGAGCGTCGTCGTGCGCGACAGGGCGGGGAGCGTGATGAAGCGGATGATCGACCACAGCCCGGCGCCGTCGAGGCGAGCCGCCTCGTAGCGCTCGGCGGGGATCTCCTGCAGCCCGGCCAGGAACAGGATCATGGCGAACCCGAGCGACCACCAGACGGTGGCGATGACGATCGCCGGCATGGCCAGGTCGACGTTGGTGATCCATTGGATCGGATCGAGACCGAGGCTGCGCGCGGCGTGGCCGAGCATCCCTTGGCGCGGGCTGAAGGTGAGTTGCCAGATGAGGGTCACCACGGTGACCGACAGCACCTGCGAGAGGAAGAAGGCGGTGCGCAAGACGGCGGACGTGCGGTCGTCGCGGTTGAGGCCGAGCGCCAGCGCCAGGCCGAGCAGCGTGACGCTGGGGACGGTGAGGGCGACGAAGGTGAGCGTGTTGCCGACGATGGGCCAGAAGCGGCGGTCGCCCCAGCGTCCGTCGTCGGCTGGGTTGAGACCGAGCAGCAGGCCGAACAGGAGCAGACCCGCGCCGATGGCGGCCAGCGCGGTGCCGCGGCCGATCACGCCGCGGTGCCACCACCATGCGATCAGCGCGATGGCGACGAGCCCGGCCAGCCGCATGCCCCATTGATGGTCGAGCGTCCACACGATGCCGTCGCCCCAGAGCATGCGGGTGTAGTTGCGCACGCCCACGAAACGGGCGGCGTCCGGGTTGATCGCGACGGCGAGCAGGTTCCAGTCGTGGAGGCTGATCCAGATGCCGCGCAAGAAGGGTGTGATCAGGAAGAGCAGGTACGCGGCCAGGAAGGGCGCGACGAACAGCCAGCCGGCGACCGCGTCGCGCCAGCCGCGCTGGCCGAGGCGACGCCGCGCCCCTGTTCGGGACGTGCCGATCGCGCCTACGGCCGGGTCTGGCGCTGGTCGTGCCGGGATGGCCATCGGAACCCCCTCGGTCCTGCGTGGCGACGACAAACGAACGGGTCAAGCTGTGATTGATGTAGATATAGCACGGCCAGAGCACCGCGTCAATCGAAGAAAGTGTGTCCCTTACGCATAAAACACAGGTTCCACTGGGACGATCTCGAAGGCATCGGTAGCAAAACCACGTAGAAACCTGCTATAAATGATCATGCCCGCACGTGCTCCCGATCGCGGCCCTGGCCGCTCGGCGCCCCTCGCGCTGACGCTGGACGGGGACGACGCCGAGCGCGCCGTCAACGTCGCCAAGGCGCTTGCGTCCACGCCGCGCTGGCGCCTTCTGCGTGTGCTCGGTGAGCAGCTTCGAAACGTCGGCGAGCTCGCCGACGCCCTCGGCATGCCCCCCTCGACCGTCGCCATGCACCTGCGTGTCCTCGAGGAGGCCGGCCTGGTGCGCACCGAACTGGTGCCGGGGCGACGGGGTCGGCAGCGCGTGTGCCAGCGCGTCTTCGATCACGTCTGCTGGGATCTCCCACGTGGAGAGGCTCGGCCCGAGCACGACATCGTCGAGGCCAGCCTCCCCGTGGGTGGTTACGCCGACGCCGATGTGGTGCCGACCTGTGGCCTGGCTGGGAGCGACGCCGTCATCGGCCTCCTCGACGATCCCGCCGCGTTCTTCGAGCCGGAGCACGTCGACGCGCAGCTGGTGTGGTTCCGGCACGGCCACCTCACATACCGCTTCCCGAACCGGCTCCCACCACGAAGCCGGGCCGACACGCTGTGGCTGTCGCTCGAGCTCTGCTCCGAGGCGCCGATGCACCACCACGACTGGCCGTCCGACGTCAGCGTCTCCGTCAACGGCGTGCTCCTCGGCACGTGGACCAGCCCCGCGGACTTCGGGGGGCGCCGCGGGCTGTTGACGCCTCCGTGGTGGGATGCGCGGAACAGCCAGTACGGCATGCTGAAGGAGTGGCGCGTCACGGACGAAGGCAGCTTCGTCGACGGCATGCGCTTGTCCGGCGTCACGATCGACGACCTCGCGTTGTCGTCACGCCCCTTCGTCGCCGTCCGCATCGGCGTCGATCCGGATGCTCGACACGTCGGTGGCATCAACCTGTTCGGGCGCACCTTCGGCAACTACGCGCAGGACATCGTGCTGCGGTTGCGCCACGGACCCGTCACGGCCGACTGACGTACCCGCGCATAGCGCTGCAGTCGGAGCCCGGCGCGGCGCCACGGCGCACCGGGTGCGACCGTCACTTCTCCGCGTCGACGAGGCCCTTCACGAACCAGCGCTGCATCAGGAAGACGACCATCACAGGGGGTAGGAGGGCCAGCATGGCGACCGCCATGATCAGTTGCCAGTCCGTCTGTGCGTCGCCGGTTCCGATCATCTTGACGATGCCCATGACGATCGTCTCCATGCCACGGCTCGTGGTGATGAGCAACGGCCACAGGTACTGGTTCCATCCGTAGATGAACATGATCACGAACAGCGCGGCGATGTTCGTGCGCGAGAGCGGCAGCAGGATGCTCCAGAAGAAGCGCATCGGTCCGGCGCCGTCGATCTGCGAGGCGTCGACGAGCTCGTCCGGGATCGTGAGGAAGAACTGCCGGAACAGCAGCGTTGCGGTGGCGGACGCGATGAGCGGGATCGTCAGTCCCGCGAAGGTATTGATCATCCCAAGGTCAGCCACGACCGCGTACGTTGGGATGATGCGCACCTCGACCGGGAGCATCAGCGTGATGAAGATCATCCAGAAGAAGAACATCCGCCCCGGAAACTCGAAGAACACGACCGCGAACGCCGACAAGAGGGAGATCGAGATCTTCCCGACGACGATGACGAGCGCCATGATCAAGCTGTTGCGCATCATCGTCAGAGCTGGCGTCCCCCGAACGCGGGCACCCTCGCCCGATTCGAGCGCCTGCGTGTAGTTCTCGATCAGGTGCGGTCCAAGCGTGAGCGGCATCTCGCCGCGGGCGATGGTGGGAGCGTCGTGGGATGAGCCGATGAAGGCGACGTAGATCGGGAAGAGGAACACGATGACGCCGAGGATCAGCACGACGTGAGGCAACCAGCGGTTCTGTCCGATGCTCGTCATCAGTAGTGCACCCGCCGTTCGATGTACTTGAACTGGACGACCGTGAGGATGATCACGGCCGTCATCAAGATCACAGACTGAGCGGACGAACCGCCGAGGTCGAGGTTGATGACGCCGTCGCGGTACACGCGGTACATCATGGTCGTCGTGGAGCGCCCGGGCCCGCCTTGCGTCAGCGCGTGGATGACGCCGAAGGTGTCGAAGAAGGCGTAGATGATGTTGACGACGAGCAGGAAGAACGTCGTTGGCGACAGGAGCGGGAAGACGATCATCCAGAAGCGGCGTCGCGGAGATGCCCCGTCGATTGAGGCCGCCTCGAGGATGGTCTTCGGCATCGATTGGAGCCCGGCCAGGAAGAAGAGGAAGTTGTAGCTGACCTGCTTCCAGGCAGAGACGAAGATGACGAGCAGGAGGGCCTGGTCGCCGTTGATCCGGTAGTCCCAGGGGATGCCGAGCGTGCGCAGCCCTTGGCCGATCTGGCCGATGCTGGGATGGAAGATGAACAACCAGAGGACCGCTGCCACCGCTGGTGCGATGGCATACGGCCACACGATCAAGGTGCGATAGCCGCTTGCGCCGCGGACAACCTGGTCGGCCATCACTGCGAGGAGCAGTGCTGGGGCCATGGCCAGGAGCGTCACGGCGGTTGAGAAGATAATCGTCACGCGGACCGATTCAAGATAGACGGGGTTGGTCAGGACGATCTGGAAGTTCTCGAGCCACACGAACTGCGTCCGGAGGCCGAAGGGGTCCTGTATCAGTACCGACTGGTAGATCGCCTGCCCAGCGGGCCAGAAGAAGAACACCAACGTGACGGCGAGCTGTGGTGCGAGAAGGAGGTAGGGGAGGAGCTTATGCCGGTAGATCGTGCGCCGCTTCATCGGGCCCCTTCAGGTCGGTCGCGACACCCTGCGGCGCGCGCGGAGCGGAGGTGGAGGCGCCGCGTTGGCGGCACCTCCACTCGATTAAGCTGCGGTCAGCGGTTCGCGCGCTCGAACGCACGCAACACGACGTTGCCGCGTTGGACGGCGTTGTCGAGTGCTTGTTGGGCGGTCTGCTGCCCCTGGATGGCCAGCTCGAACTCCTCTTGGATGATGTTGCGGATCTCTGGCATGTTGCCCAGCCTCAGACCGCGCGAGTTCTCGGTCGGCTCGGCCCGCGTCAGCTGGAGGTACGGGATGTCGGCCCCGGGGTTCTCCTCGTAGAAGCCTTCAGCCTCGAGTTCCTCGAAGACGCCGAAGCGGATCGGCAGGAAGCCGGACTCGACGTGCCAGCGACGAGCGTTCTCGATGGTGCTGATGAAGTTGAAGAACTCGGCGACGGCAGCGTACTCGGCGTCGGTGCGGTCGGGTGCGGTCATGACCCAGAAGCTCGCTCCACCGATGATCGAGTTGAGCGGCGCGTTGGGGACGTCGTCGTAGTAGGGAAGCATGTGGGTCGACCAGTCGAACTCGGCCTCGCGCACCACGCGCGCGCGCAGACCCGAGCTGCCGTGCAGGATGGCGCACTCGCCCGATGGGAACAGGGCATCGGCGTTGGAGTCGCGACCACCGTAGGTGAACGAACCCTCGGCCTGCATGTCGAGCAGGGTCTGGACGTGACGGACGTGGAGCTCGCTGTTGATCATGAGCTCGGCGTCGAGACCTTCCATCCCGTTCGCACGGGTGGCAAGCGGCACGTCGTGGATGGCGCTGAACTGCTCGAACTGCGTCCAGGTCGGCCAGGCCATCGAGAAGCCACAGGGAGCGGCGCCGCTGTCGACGACCTCCTTGGCAACGGCACGGACCTGGTCCCAGGTCTCGAGCGGTGTCGTCTCAGGATCGAGACCAGCCTCGCGCAGCGCGTCGTTGTTCACCCACATGATCGCCGTCGAGCTGTTGAAGGGCATCGACACCATGCGGCCGTCGGGCAAGCTGTAGTACCCCTTGATGGCTGGGATGTAGATGTCTGGGTCGAAGTCCACGCCGGTCTCTTCGAACAGCTCGTAGACCGGCTTGACGGCGCCTCCGGCGTGCATCAGCGTGGCCGTGCCCACCTCGAACATCTGCACGATGTGCGGAGCGTTGCCCGCGCGGAAGGCGGCGATCGCAGCGACCATCGTGTCAGGGTACGTGCCGCGGAAGCTGGCCTCGACATGGTACTGGTCCTGCGACGCATTGAAGTCGGCCGCGAACTCCTCGAGCAGGCCGCCGAGCGGCTGCGTGAGGCCGTGCCAGAACTCGACTTCGACGCGTTGTGCGAACGCGCTGCCGAGGGCGAACGCCGCGATCAACGTGGCTACGCCGAGGCGCCGTACCTGTAAGAGGATTGGTGACGTGATGGATGGCATGTGTGCTCCTCTCGAAACGACGACCCCCGCACGAACGGTCGGGTCGCCCTGACGACTGAACCGTGCTCGCCGTACTGAAGGCACCCCTTTCCGCTAACGTGTGGCTCGTCTGGGTGCTGTGAACGCTCGTGCAAGCTCAACGTAGGCGCCATGGCACGGACGAGCAGGCGAAGAATGGCCGATACGCACATGGTACACACTCGAATGCGCCGTTGGAAGGGATACGAACGTCCCTAGGTCGACCAGCGCCGCGGTGATGCCCCAGGAGGCGCGCTCTGCGCCAGCGTCGCGATCGCGACACGGCGATGGGCCAATCACGCTGCCGGGCCTCCGTGCGCGCCTCGTCAGGTCTTCGGCAGCAGCTCGACGAGGCTGCACGGCCGCGTGCGCGCGTCGAGCTGCTCGCCGAGGATCTGGTCCCAGGCGGTGCGGCACGCGCCCGGCGATCCTGGCAGGCCGACGACCAGCGTCCCGTTGGCGCTGCCGGCGAACGGCCGGGCATGCAACGTCGCCGTCCCGATCTCGGCGAGCGACAACGACCGGAACAGCTCGCCGAAGCCGGGTAGCACCTTATCGAGGAGAGGGAGGACCGCCTCGGGCGTGACGTCGCGCTCCGCGACCCCGGTGCCACCCGTGATCAAGACCACGGCCACGTCGGGATCTGCGATCCACGCGGAGACCGCGGCGCGGATTCGATAACGGTCGTCTGGGACGAGCTCGCGAGCATGGAGCCGGTGCCCGGCGGCCGCGATTCGGTCGCGCAGCACGTCGCCTGAACCGTCGCGTTCGAGGGTGCGGGTATCGGAAACGGTCAGGACGGCGATGCGCAGAGACCGGAAGGTGGGTGGGTCCGCGGTCATGGCGCCTCCTCAGGCGAGCAGGTCGGTGAAGGGGTGGAAGTCGACGAGGTCGCCGGGTGCCACGGTGGCGCCGATCGGCACCACGGCGACCCCGTCGCTGGCGGCGGCCGAGCTGAGCACGCCAGAGCCTTGCTTCGCGACCAGCGCAAGCGTGTTGCCGTTGCGGCGCACCCGTAGGTGCGCCTCGCGTTGCATGGCTCGTGGCCGCTCGAACGCGGCGGGCAGTCGGTACGGTGGCGCGAGCGTCTCGGCACGGCCCTGCAGGCGCCGGAGCACCGGCGCCACGAAGAGGAGGCAGGTGAGGAGCGACGCGACCGGGTTGCCGGGCAGGCCGAACCAGGGCGTGCTGGTCACGTATCCGAACCCGAGAGGCTTGCCAGGCTGGATCGGTAGCCCGTCGATCTCGAGTGAGCCGAGCGAACGCACGGCGGCCTTGAGATGGTCTTCCTCGCCCACCGAGACGCCACCGCTGCTGAGCACCAGGTCGGCCTCGTCGGCCGCCAGGGCGAGGGCTTCGCATGTCGCAGAGAACGTGTCTTGGACGCGCTGGACCGCACGTACCTCGGCTCCGAGCATGCGCAGTATCGCGGACAGCATGACGCCGTTGCTCTCGAAGATGGCCCCTGGAGCGAGGGGTTCGCCCGGTGGCGTCAGCTCGTCTCCGCTCACCAGCACCGACACGCGAGGCCGCGGCCTCACTGCAACGGTGGTCGCGCCGACCGAGGCCGCTAGGCCCAGGTCGACCGGAAGCAGCCGACGCCCGGCGGCCAGTACCGTATGGCCACGGGCGAGGTCGCCCCCCGCGGGGCGCACGTTGGCACCGAGTCGATCCTTGGCCTCCAACGTGACGTGGAGGACGCCGTCGACCTCGCGCACCAGTTCCTGACGTACGACCGTGTCGGCGCCGTCGGGGATCGCCGCACCGGTGAAGATGCGAAGCGCAACGCCTGGAGGCAGCCGCACCGGCGCGCCGCCGGCGACGACGCGGCCGGCGAGCGGCAGGACGCCGCCAGCGGCCACGGCATCGCGCCATCGCAGCGCATACCCGTCCATGGCCGCGTTGTCGAAGGGCGGCACCGGGAACGGTGCGAGCAGTGGCTCGGCGTTGATCCGGTCGAGCGCGTCTCCCAACCCCACCGTCTCGCTGGCGTCGATTGGGTCGACGCCAGCGACCATACGTTCACGCTCGCGCTGAACGGTGGTGGCGTCGATCGTCGGCGTGGCACGCTCATGCATACGGGCTCCTCTGCTGCCGTCGATCCTACCGGCTGGACGTGCCTGGGTCGTATGCGTCGCCGTGGCACGCCCAACGCGCTGGGCGCCCCGGGTTCGACCCGGAGCGCCCAGCGCACTCGCACCGTGGAGGCGGCGCTACAGCACGAGTGGTTCCCAGACCCCGGCCAGCAGGACGGCGGCGCGCAGGAAGAACACGCCGGCCAGGGCTGCGACGGAGGAGACGAGGAGCAGGGGCTTGCTCTTGCCGACGAAGATGGTGTACGCGCCGATCGCCAGCGGGATCAGGATCCCGATGCCGATCACGCCGCCCCAGGTCATGAGGGCGTACTCGCCGGAGGTCATGAGCTCGGCGCCGAAGCGTGCACCGGCGCTGCCGAACGAGAGCGCCACGTGCAGGAAGCCCAGGACCGCCAGGAGCTTGAGGACGTCGAGGCCCATGCCGAGCCGGACGCCGAAGCTCGAGACGCGGGCGTCGACGAGGCCGAACACGTAGAGCAGTTCGAGGACGGCGATGGCCGCGACGGAGCCGCTGATCACCCAGAGGACGGGGATGAGCGAGGTGTTCCAGAGCGGGACGCCGGCGGCCTGCGTGATGAGGAAGCCGCTGTACACGGTAGCGCCGGCACCGAGCGCCGCGTAGAGCACCAGGTAGAGGTTGCTCGCGTTCAGCGCCTTCGTCCAGCCGAGCCAGCCGAAGCGGTTCGTCAGGAACGGCAGGTGCGCGATCACGATGAACAGCGTCATGAACAGGTGGACCGAGAGCATCATGATGCCGATCAGCATCCACGAGTTGAAGTTGAAGTCGAGGTTGATCACCATGATCCACAAGACGCGCGGCAGGTTCCACCAGCGACCCAGGTGGCTGACCACCAGCAGCAGGCCGATGGCGAGCGAGCCGAAGATCACGTAGGCGAGCGGCGCGCGGCGGACGAAGTAGTACGCCACGGAGCCCATGCCGGCGATGCCGACGAACCAGAGGAACCAGGCGATCGACCAGCCCCAGTGGGCGACGTCGACTTGATAGTGCAGGTCAGCCGGTGTCATCGAGATCCCTCCACCACGAAGAACTTGGGCTCGCTGCCGGTGGCCTCGAGGAGCCGGCGGCTGCGCTTGGTGCGGAGCGTGACGCTCACGCTGCTGCTGGGGTCGTTCAGGTCGCCGTAGTCGCGCGCCATGGCAGGGCAGGCCTGGACGCAGGCGGGTTGCTGGCCGGAGTCAGTGAGGTCGATGCAGCCGTCGCCCATGCACTTCTTGGGCAGCTTGTTGTCGGGGTGCAGCCAGCGCACGTTGTACGGGCAGCTCGTGACGCAGTAGCTGCAGCCAGCGCAGCGGGCGGGGTCGAGTCGGACGCGGCCGTCGGTGTCGTAGTACGTCGCGCCGAAGGGGCAGGTGCTGATGCAGGGCGCGTTCTCACAGTGCTGGCATTGCACCAGCAGCAGTTCGGGCCGCCCATGCGGGCTGACGCTGTCGATGCGGCGGATGTTGGAGGCGAGCGACTTCCAGCCCTTCTCCTCGCGGAACATCATCTCGGGCGCGTTGGCCTGTGTGCAGGCCATCACGCATGCACCGCAGGCGATGCAGCGGCTCGCGTCCCAGATGTGGGCCATGCGGCGGGTGGGTGCTTGGCCTCTGCGCAGTCGTGTGCTCATCTCAGAATCCCTCCCTGCTCACGCCCGGCGGATGCGCACGGAGGCGTTGTTGTGGTTGCTGCCGGTGACGGGGTCGATCCAGGCGGTCGAGAACCACTGTGGATTGATGCCCCTGCCGATCTTGGCGAACCTCGGATCGTCGCGCACGACGCCTTGGCGGTTCCCACCTGTGTAGGAGTACGTGAACGCTACGCCGGGGTGGACGCGCGGGGTGACGCGCGCTTCGGTGGTCGCCACCCAGCCCGTGTCGAGCCCCGTGACCTCGACCGGGTCGCCATCGCTGATGCCGAGACGCTCGGCGTCGGAAGGGTGGATCCAGAGGG
>SL_3KL_010_SEDDRAFT_10005037_pt1 | contig 11891 bp, 10 predicted proteins | sample SodLakKL_010_SED_2_FD_10381 | JGI IMG/M metagenome (IMG submission 10381)
AACCGCGGCAGGCGCGGCGCCATCCACAGCGCCAGCCAGTCGGGGTCGCAGCGCAGGCTGACACGGGCCTGATGGTCGAGGTCGAGCGCCTCGGCGGCCTGGCGCAGATGGTCGAAACCGGCGCGCAGGTCGCGCATCGCCAGCCGCGCCTGCCGGCCGGGCGTGGTCCCGCCGGGGCCGCGTTCCAGCAGCGGGTGGCCAAGATACTCTTCCAGCGCGCGGATGCGCTGCCCGGCGGCAGCGGGTGAAATGCCCAGCTCGCGCGCCGCGTCCTTCAGCGTCCCGCGCCGCAACACCGCCTCCAGCGCGTGAAGCGCGTTGAGATGGACAAGGCGCTTCATGCAAACAGTATAAAGATTTTCTTTAGCGAAGTAAACATATTCGCATTTTGCGAACAGGCTGGCGCGGCGCATAATGGCTGCACTCAAGCAAAGGAGGCTCACATGCTCAGACGCTACATCATCGAACGCGAGGTTCCCGGAATCGGCGCGATGTCGCCCACCGAGCTGTGCGGTGCCGCGCTCACCTCGAACCAGGCGCTGGCGGGACTGGCGCCGCGCGTGCAGTGGCAGCATTCCTATGTCGCCGACAACAAGACCTTCTGCGTCTATCTGGCCGAGGACGAGGACGCGGTGATGGCGCATGCCGAGAAGTCGGGGTTCCCGGCCAACAAGATCACCGAGGTGCCGCAGATCATCGACCCGGTGACCGCCAACGGCTGAAAAACCCTCCGCCGCAACGCAACGGGCCGCCCTTCGGGGCGGCCCGTTCGTTGTTCGTGGAACTGCGGATCAGTTCTTGGCGTAGTATTCGACGACCAGGTTCGGCTCCATCTGCACCGGGAACGGCACATCGCCCAGCGACGGCGTGCGCACGAAGGTGGCGGTCATCTTGGAATGGTCGACCTCGAGGTAGTCGGGCACGTCGCGCTCGGCCAGGCCCACCGATTCGAGCACGATGGCAAGCTGCTTCGAGCGGTCGCGCACGGCCACCACGTCGCCTTCCTTGACCCGGTACGAGGCGATGTTGACGCGCTTGCCGTTCACGGTCACATGGCCGTGGTTGACGAACTGGCGCGCGGCAAAGATCGTGGGCACGAACTTGGCGCGGTAGACGACGGCGTCGAGGCGGCGCTCCAGCAGTCCGATCAGCTGCTCGCCGGTATCGCCCTTGACGCGCGCGGCCTCGGCATAGATGCGCTTGAACTGCTTCTCGGTCAGATCGCCATAATAGCCCTTCAGCTTCTGCTTGGCGCGCAGCTGGATGCCGAAGTCCGAAAGCTTGCCCTTGCGGCGCTGGCCGTGCTGGCCGGGGCCGTATTCGCGGCGGTTGACGGGGCTTTTCGCGCGCCCCCAGATGTTTTCGCCCATGCGGCGGTCGATCTTGTACTTGGCAGCGGTGCGCTTGGTCACGGCTGATCTCCTTCGCTTTGTGCGGCCGTATCCGGCCTTCGGAAGGGCGTTGTCCTCCTCCCCCGGCGGGGGCGACAGGTTTCCCCTTGCGGGGTCCACCAACACCAATGAAAGACCCGGGCGCCTGAACCCCCGGGACCGCGCGGCTTATACAGGCCATGCCCCGCAAGTCAATGGCCGAGTGACTCTCGCTCACTAATCCGCGAAGGGCCCGCGAGGCGTGCGTCGGACGCCTTGCCAGAGGGCGGCGTCAGCGCCGATTATGGGGCCGACGAAAGGGAGATCCCGATGGACCGCCACGAACGCCGCTTCCGGCGACAGCTCGACAGCTCGGTGCGCAGCTTCCCGCGGGTGCGCAACTTCGTCGAGCGGCTGATGGCGCCGCATCTGATCTTCGTGCGCCTGCCGGTGGCGATCCTGTTCATCCTCGGCGGCATCCTGTGGTTCCTGCCCATCGTCGGGCTGTGGATGCTGCCGATCGGACTGTTGCTTCTGGCGGTCGACCTGCCGGCCCTGCGCCCGCGCGTCTCGGCCTGGATGATCCTGCTGCGGCGCTGGCTGCGCTCGAAGCGCCGCGACGGCTGGTTCTGAAACCCGCTTGACCGCGTTGCGCCGGCCCCCCGGCGTCCGTTGCGCAGCCGAAGGACGCGCGCGAAGAACCACGACGCGCATCGGCCCGAATGCGAAGGAAAACGTCATGCCTTTCCGAGTCTGTTGATCAGCACGGGCACCGTCCGGTCGGCGGCACTCAGCGGGGCGGTTCCAGGCCTTCACCGGAAAAACCACAAGATGTTGTAGGCGGCGAGCGGTTTATACCACAAGGCATGTCGAAAAGTCCCGACCCTCGAATTCGTCGATTTTTTTCATGTTTCGAGGTTTTGGTGTCGAAATTTTTCACTTCGATCCAACAGCCTGCAAACCTGCGACAGTTTCTGGCGCCGAGGGCGAGAGTGTCCAACCGCGGACGCTTTCGTGCTGAATGACCCCCGGGCGACCGCCCCGCTCCGCCCGGACAGCCTCGCCGGTCCCGGTCGGTCAGGACCCGCCCGCCGGGCGTGGGGCGAAGGGCAGGCTGGCGGAGAGCCCGCCATCGACGACGACCACCTGGCCGTTGATGTAGCTCGCGGCGTCCGAGGCCAGGAAGGCGACGACCTCGGCCACCTCCCCGGCCTCGCCGCCGCGGCGCAGGGGGTTGAGCTGGCCGATCCGCCCCTCGCGCCCGCGGGCGCGGGCATCCGCGTAGAGCGGCGCGGTCATCGGCGTCTCGATCAGGCCGGGGGCGACGGCGTTGACCCGGATGCCGGTGCCGGCGAGCGCCGCGGCGGTGCTCTGCACGAGGTTGATGACCCCCGCCTTCGAAGCCGAATAGGGAATGCCCCCTGCCCCGGCCCTGAGCCCCGCGACCGAAGCCGTGCAGACGATGGCGGCGCCCGGTTTCAGCTGCGGCAGCGCGGCGCGGATGGCGAGCCAGGGACCGATCAGGTTGACGCGCAGGATCTCGGCGAAATCCGCCGCGCTGACCGTCAGGTCGGGATTGAGCGGGCCCGAGATGCCGGCATTGGCGTGCAGGACATCGAGCCGCCCGAAGATGTCGAGCGCGCGCGCGACCATCGCCCCGGTCCCCGCCTCGGTGGCGCAATCGAGGGCGAGCGCCTCGGCCCGGCCGCCATCCGCATGGATCAGATCGGCCGTCGCGGTGGGGTCGCGCAGATCGACCGCCAGCACCGCCGCCCCGCGCGCCGCCAGCGCCCGGGCCGAAGCGCGGCCGATCCCGCCCGCCGCGCCGGTGACGAGCGCGACGCGGCCCGCAAGGCTCATCCGGGCAGGCCGCGCGCGGTGACCATCGGCGCCCAGCCGGGGTGGTTCCGTCCCTTGCGCTTCCTGATCTCCATCCGTGCAAGCTGGTCGCGATGCACCTCGTCCGGCCCGTCGGCGAGCCGCAGGACGCGGGCGATGGCATAGGCGATGGCAGTGCCGAAATCGTTCCCCGTCCCCCCGCCGCCGAATACCTGGATCGCCCAGTCGGAGACCTGGCAGAGCATGTTCGGCACCGCGACCTTGATCATCGCGATCTCGGCGCGGGCCTCCTTGTTGCCGACCGTGTCCATCTTGTGCGCGGCGTGCAGCGTGAGCAGCCGGCACTGGTCGATCATGATCCGCGCCTCGGCGATACGCTCGCGGGTGACGCCCTGGTCGGCGACCGGCTTGCCGAAGGCGACCCGCTGCAGCGCGCGGTCGATCATCGCTTCGAGCATCCGCTCGGCCATGCCGATCGAGCGCATGCAGTGATGGATCCGCCCCGGCCCGAGGCGGCCCTGCGCGATCTCGAAACCTCGTCCCTCGCCCAGAAGCATGTTGGAGGCCGGCACGCGGACATTCTCGAACAGCACCTCGGAGGCGCGGTCGGGCACGCCGTAATAACCGAAGACCGGCAGCGAGCGGGTGACGGTCACGCCGGGCATGTCCATCGGCACGAGGATCATCGACTGCTGCTTGTGCCGATCCGGGTTCGCCGGGTCGGTCTTGCCCATGAAGATGCAGATCCTGCAGGCGGGGTTCGAGGCACCGGTCGTGTACCACTTGTGGGCGTTGATCACGTACTCGTCGCCCTCGCGCCGGATCTCGGCCTCGATATTGGTGGCGTCGGAGGAGGCGACGGCGGGCTCGGTCATGGCAAAGCAGGAACGGATCTCGCCCGCGAGCAGAGGTTCGAGCCACTTCTTCTTGTGCGCCTCGGTGCCGTAGCGCTCCAGCACCTCCATGTTGCCGGTATCGGGGGCATTGCAGTTGAACACCTCGGGCGCCAGCAGCGAACGGCCCATGATCTCGCACAGATGGCCGTATTCGACATTGCTCAGCCCCGCGCCACGATCGGATTCGGGCAGGAAGAGGTTCCAGAGCCCGGCCGCGCGCGCCTTCGGCTTCAGCTCCTCGATCACCGGGTAGACCTTGAAGGGGCCCAGTTCCTCGGCCTCGCGAAAATAGCGCGCCTCGTTGGGGTAGACATGGGCCTCCATGAAGTCGGTCAGCCGGGCTTCGAGATCGGCGACACGGGGCGATTTCTCGGGGATCATGCGGGCCTCCTGCGGTTGGCGGCAAGGTAGCCGGGCGCCGGGGGGCTGGCAAGCGCGCCCGCTTGACACGGGTCCCGTCTGGCGGGACGGTCGGCGCGGGTCAGGGAGGGCACGATGGCCGAGGCGGAACTCGAACGGTGGATGGCGGCGCAGGTGCCCGGATTCGAGGGGCCACTCAGGCTGGAGCGGCTCTCGGGCGGGCAGTCGAATCCGACCTGGAAGGTCAGCGCCAGAAGCGGTGAATATGTATTGCGGCAAAAGCCGGTAGGGGACATTCTTCCCTCAGCGCATCAAGTCGATCGCGAGTTCCGGGTAATGCAGGCACTGGCCGGCAGCGACGTGCCGGTGCCGAAGGTGCATGCGCTGTGCACCGATCCCGCGGTGATGGGATCGATGTTCTTCGTCATGGATTTCCTGCCCGGGCGGGTGCTTTTCGATCCGCGACTGCCGGGGATGGATCCCGCCGCTCGCGCGGCGGTCTTCGATGCGATGAACGGCGCGATCGCCGCGATCAGCCTGATCGATCCGGTGGCGGTGGGGCTGGGCGATCATGGCCGGCATGGCGGCTATGTCGTCCGCCAAGTCAGCCGCTGGACGAAGCAGTACCGGGCGAGCGAAACGCGGAGGATCGCGGCGATGGAGGCGCTGATCGGCTGGCTGCCGGCGAACCTGCCCGAGGGCGAGGAGGAGGTGCGGCTGGTGCATGGGGATTTCCGGCTTGATAACCTCATCTTGCATCCGAGTGAGGCCAAGGTGCTGGCTGTAGTCGATTGGGAGCTGTCGACGCTGGGCTGCCCCTATGCCGATTTCGCCTACAACGTCATGGTCTGGCGCATCGCTCCGGGGGTTTTCCGGGGTCTGGGCGGGGTTGATCTGACGGGGACTGGCATCCCCTCGGAAGACGACTATATCGACCGATGGTGCGCTCGGACTGGCCGGGAAAGGCCCGAGAACTTCGACTTTTACGTCATTCTCGCCCTTTTCCGGATCGCCGCGATCCTGCAGGGGATCGCCAAGCGGGCGGAGGACGGCACGGCCGCCGACCCGCGCGCGGCCGAGATGGGGCGCACCGCCGGACCACTGGCCGAGATCGCCTGGGAGATGGTGCGCCGGGGGGGCTGAAACGGCTGCCATCGGGGTGCTGGCAAGCGTATGGCAGACGTATGGCAAGCGTATGGCAGATGCGCGCGCTGCCCGGCCCCATTCCGCAACACCCGGCGCCACGACTTGCGCCCGCCACCCGCGCCACGTCCCCCCTCGCCGCGCGCAACGCGCGCGGCGCCCGGCCCAACGCGAGGAGAGTTGTGCGCGGAACGCGCACAACTGGACGAGGTGCGGGAGCCACGTGGAGTCCGTGGTCTCTCGGGTGACGAGGCGCGGATCAGCGGCGGTCGTAGTAGAGTCCGACCACGTGCTCGGCCTCGGCGAAGAAGAGCCAGCGCGCGGCGAGCATCCCAGCAAGGTGCAGCGCGACGGCGAGGATCCAGGCCGGGGCCGCCCCGGAAGCGAGGATCATCGAGAGCATCGGCAGGATGGCGGCGCCGGCGAGCGCGAGCGCGCGCAGCTTGACCGCGTGCTTGCGGCCGACGACATGCACCATCTCGCGCAGCAGGTAATTGGCACCGGTATGCGGGGGTTCGAGCTGGCGAACCTGGCCGAGCGTGCCGAGGCCGGTTGCCGTCTCGATCGTGTGTCCGGCGGCGCGGAACCGCTGATCGCCGATCGTCCAGTGCGCGAGCAGCGCCACCGCGAGCAGCGCCAGCGCGAGCGGCGCCAGCGTCGCATCGCCGATGAGCAGGAGGCCTCCGGCAAGCGACGCGAGCAGAAAGAGGGCCGGCACGCTCCAGTGATGCCAGCGCGGGACGGTGCGCAGCTGCGCGTAGATCATCGAGGTGGCCAGCACGGTGAGCAGCGCGAGCGCTGCACCCACGAGCCCGAAACCCGGCAGCGGCGCGCCCCAGAAGACCGCGCCCACGGCATGCGGCGCCATGACGAGGAGAGCGGCCACGGCCAGCACCGCCTCGCGCGAGAGCCAACTCGTGCGCCACTGGCTGAAGGCTTTCAGCGCGCGTTCGGGGTGGCCGAGGTGGAGGCTGGAGGCGGCGAGGCCGGCAATCGCCAGCCCGTAGCCGAGCCCGTACCAGAGAAACGCCGCCCAGCCGGTCGGAGCGCGCAGCCCGAGACCGAGCATCGCCAGGAGGCCGAAGCCGAGGCCGGAGAGCACCGTGAAGGCGACGAGCGAGGGAGCGGGATGCATCAGAGCCGCTCCAGCGCGCGGTCGAGCCAGCCGAGGAACCCCGTCAGCCCCTCGGTCGAGGGGTCGCAGAGGGCGGCGAGGTTTTCCGGCGGCGAGGCGAGGTGGTCGCGACGACGGGGGGGAAGGTACTTGTTCACGGGCTTCGTGCCCTGTTCGGGCATGAGATCAATGCCGCCGCGCTCGTCCACCAGCCGGCTGACGGCGCTGTCGGGATCTGCGAGGTCGCCGAAATGGCGCGCGCCGGCCGGGCAGGTGCGGACGCAGGCGGGTTCGCGGTCTTGCTCGGGCAGGTTTGCGTTGTAGATGCGGTCGACGCAGAGCGTGCATTTCTTCATCACACCCGCAACCGCGTCCATCTCGCGCGCGCCATAGGGGCAGGCCCAGGCGCAGAGGCCGCAGCCGATGCAGTCGGACTCATTCACCAGCACGATCCCGTCCTCGGCCCTCTTGTAGCTCGCCCCGGTGGGGCAGACGGTGACGCACGGCGCGTTCTCGCAATGCAGGCAGGACTTGGGGAAGTGAACGACGACCGGGGCGCCTTCTTTCGGCGTCACTTCGTAGGTATGGACGCGGTTGAGGAAACTGCCCTCGGGCGCAGCGCCGTAGGGGTCGGTGTCGAAAAGGGGCGCGCCGTAGTTCTCTGTGTTCCAGCCCTTGCAGGCGACGACGCAGGCATGGCAGCCGACGCAGGTGTCGAGGTCGATCACCAGGCCGAGCTTCTTCTCGGTCGTCGCGGGAAGTCCGGTCACGACGCCTCCCCGGTCTTGCGGGCGACCGCCGCCGGGCCGCGGCCGACGGGCGAGCCCTGAGAGGCGGGGCGCGGGGCGACCGGGCCGCCCTCGGGCGCGCGCTCGATCCGCACGCGCAGGTCGTACCAGGCGGCTTGGCCGGTGACCGGGTCGGAATTGGCCCAGCGAAGCCCGTCGCCCCTGGGCGGCAGAAGTTCGTGGATCAGGTGATTGAGAAGGAAACCTTTTTCGGCCTCGGGTGCGCCGGGATCGAGGGCCCAGGCACCGGGGCGCTTGCCGATGGCGTTCCAGGTCCAGACGGTGTGGTCGTTCAATGCATCCATGCGGGCGACGGGCACCTTGATCCGGCCGTGGGGCGAGGTGAGCCAGGCCCAGTCGCCGTCCTGGAAGCCGTGGTCGAGCCAGACGGATCTGGGCACGTAGAGCGGGTTCATCCCGTGGATCTGCCGCAGCCAGGCGTTCTGCGAGCCCCAGGAATGATACATCGCCGCCGGCCGCTGGGTGAGCGCGTGGAGGGGGTATTCGACCGGGTCGGTCGCCGCTTCCTCGAATGCTGGATACCAGAGCGGCAGGGGATCGATCGTCTCGCGAATGCGGGCGCGGAGGTGGTCGGGCGGCTGGCGGGTGCCGTGGCCTTCGGCGGCGAGCTGGAAGCGGCGTAGCGGTTCGAGATAGAGGTTGAAAAGGTAGGGCGCGGGCTTCTCCATCAGGCCGCGTTCCACGGCCCAGTCTTGCCAGGCGGCATTCCAGGGCTTGAAGAACTGCGCGTCTTCGGGGATGTGGTCGAGGAAGAAGCCGCCCGCTTCGATATAGCGGTCGAGTTGCGTGGGGTTGGGGGCACCGCGACCCGTGGCCGTGCCGTCGCCACGCCAGCCGGCGAGCGGGCCGATGCCGGGGCGGCGTTCGTGGTTGACGATGTAGTCGGCATAGTCGCGGAACTTCGGCCGACCAGCGTCATCTATCATGCCGGGCAGGCCGAGCCTCGCGCCGAGGTCGAGGAGCACCGACTGGAAGGGGCGGACGCCTTCATGTCCAGGCCGGCCGGGCTCGACCACCGGCCAGCGGATGGCGTCGGCAAGCGCGTCGGCCTCGCAGATCGGGCGGTCGAGGAGGGAGATGCAGTCGTGGCGCTCCAGATAGGTGGTGTCGGGCAGGACGAGATCGGCGAAGGCGACCATTTCCGACGAATAGGCGTCGGAAACGATCAGGCGCGGGATGACGTAGTCGCCGGCCTCTTTCCGGTCGGTGAGCATCCGCATGACCTGGGTCGTGTTCATCGACGAGTTCCAGGCCATGTTGGCCATGTAGAGAAACAGCGTGTCGATGGGGTACGGGTCGCCGGCATGCGCGTTCGAGATGACCATGTGCATCATCCCGTGCGCCGAGAGCGGGTTTTCCCAGGTGAAGGCCTTGTCGATGCGGAGCGGATCGCCTGCCTCGGTCAGCAGCAGGTCGTCGGGGCCGAGCGGGTAGCCCAGATGCGGGCCGTCGAGGGGTTGGCCCGGCTGGGTGCGGCCATGCGGGCGGGGGTGGGCTTCGGGCGGTTTCGGATAGGGCGGCTTGAAGCGGAAGCCGCCGGGGGTTTCGACGCTTCCAAGGAGGATCTGGAGGAGATGCAGCGCGCGGCAGGTCTGGAAGCCGTTGGAATGGGCCGAGATGCCGCGCATGGCGTGGAAGGCGACGGGGCGGCCGGTCATCTGCGCGTGGCGCTGGCCGCGGAAGTCGGTCCAGGGACGGTCGAGGGTGATCTCCTCCTCGAACGCCACGCGGGCGAGCTCGGCGGCGACGGCGCGGATGCGGTCGGCGGGGAGGCCGCAGCGCTCGGCGACGGCCTCGGGCGCGTGATCGGGGGCGAGGTAGCGCGCGGCCATGTGGCGCAGCACCGTCTGGTGGCCCTGCCACTCGGCGCCCGGATCCGGGCGGACGCCGGGGGCGTTCCACGGCGCCGGCGCGCCGCTGCTGCGGTCGAGGACCAGTGGCGTGCCGGTGCCGTCGCGCAGGAAAAGGCCCTTCTCGGGCCCGGGGGAGGCGTTCACCAGGAAGGGCGCGTTGGTGTAGCGGACAAGGTAGTCGAGGTCGATCCTGCCCGTGCGCATCAACTCGTGGACGAGCGCGAGGATGAAGAGCCCGTCGGTACCCGGCGTGATCGGAAGCCAGTCGTCGGCGACGGCGTTGTAGCCGGTTCGGATCGGGTTCACCGCGATGACCCGCGCGCCGCGGGCCTTGAGCCGCCCGAGCCCCATCTTGATCGGGTTCGAGTCGTGGTCCTCGGCCACGCCGAAGAGCATCAGGAGCTTCGTCCGTTCCCAGTCCGGCTGGCCGAATTCCCAGAACGACCCGCCCATCGTGTAGATCCCGGCTGCGGCCATGTTGACCGAGCAGAAGCCGCCATGCGCGGCCCAATTCGGCGTGCCGAAAGCCTGCGCCCACCAGCCGGTGAAGGACTGCGACTGGTCGCGGCCGGTGAAGAAGGCAAGCTTCTCGGGCGCCGTCTCGCGCAGCGGCTTCAGCCAGTCGATAGCCGTCTGCAGCGCCTCGTCCCACGGGATTTCCCGAAATTCGCCCGATCCGCGCGGCCCCACCCGCTTCAGGGGCGCGCGCAGCCGTGCCGGCGAGAGGTGCTGCATGATGCCCGCCGAGCCCTTGGCGCAGAGCACGCCGCGGTTCACCGGATGGTCGCGATTGCCCTCGATATAGGCGACCTCGCCGCGCTTGAGGTGCACGTTGATCCCGCAGCGGCAGGCGCACATGTAGCAGGTCGTCCGGCGCACCTCGTCCGAGACGGGCGGCGACAGATCGAGCGCGGGCTCGTGCGGCATCAGTCCTCCATCGGGTGTGCGGCCCGGAGCCTTTCGAGCATGTCTTTGCAGGATTGTCCACGCGCTTCTAGGGCCAGTTTCTTGAGCCGTATGAGGCCACGGGCGTTGCGTCGCGGCACGGGGCGCGCGCCGGCCGGAAGGCGGTCTTGCAGGGGGTGGCGCGGCGGGCTAAGTCTTGCGCAAGTTTTGCCTCCTAGACGACAGGCGACAACCGAGACACGAGGCCAGAGCATGCGCGATCCCGTCGAGACCTATATGAACCTCGTTCCCATGGTGGTCGAACAGACCAGCCGTGGCGAGCGGGCCTATGACATCTTCTCGCGCCTGCTGAAGGAGCGGATCATCTTCGTCAACGGTCCCATCCATGACGGCATGTCGAGCCTGATCGTCGCCCAACTGCTGCATCTGGAGGCGGAGAATCCATCGAAGGAAATCTCGATGTACATCAACTCGCCCGGCGGCGTGGTGACCGCGGGCATGTCGATCTACGACACGATGCAGTACATCAAGCCGGCGGTCTCGACACTTGTCTGCGGCATGGCGGCGTCGATGGGTTCGGTGATCGCGCTCGGCGGTGAGAAGGGGATGCGCTTCTCGTTGCCGCATTCGCAGTTCCTCGTGCACCAGCCCTCAGGCGGGGCGCAGGGGACGGCGTCGGACATCCTGATCAGCGCCCGCTCGATCGAGGCGACGCGCGAGCGGATCTATCAGCTCTACGTGCGTCATACCGGGCAGGACTACGACACCGTGCAGCGGGCGCTGGACCGCGACACCTGGATGACGGCGGAGGACGCCAAGGCCTGGGGCCATATCGACGAGATCGTGGTCAGCCGCAGCAAGCCGGAGAGCGACAAGGCATGAGGCTTCATCACTCATGCAGTTTTGCGTTGTCGGCGCGCGCAACCTCGCCTAACCTTGCGCCAAGGCCCGCAAGAAGGTCCGCGCTTCCGAAGACCACGAGGTGTGCGAATGGCTAGTTCGTCCGGCAGCGACAGCAAGAACACGCTCTACTGTTCTTTCTGTGGCAAGAGCCAGCACGAGGTTCGCAAGCTGATTGCGGGCCCGACAGTGTTCATCTGCGACGAATGCGTCGAGCTGTGCATGGACATCATCCGCGAGGAGACCAAGGGGTCGGGGCTGAAGACCACCGACGGCGTCCCCACCCCGCGCGAGATCTGCAAGGTGCTGGACGACTACGTGATCGGCCAGGAACACGCCAAGCGCGTGCTCTCGGTCGCGGTGCACAACCATTACAAGCGCCTCAACCATTCCGGCAAGGGCGGCAAGTCGGGCGAGGTGGAGCTGTCGAAGTCGAACATCCTGCTAATCGGCCCCACGGGCTGCGGCAAGACTCTGCTCGCGCAGACGCTCGCCCGCATCCTCGATGTGCCCTTCACCATGGCCGACGCCACCACGCTGACCGAGGCAGGCTATGTCGGCGAGGATGTCGAGAACATCATCCTCAAGCTCCTGCAGTCGAGCGAGTACAATGTCGAGCGCGCGCAGCGCGGCATCGTCTATATCGACGAGGTCGACAAGATCACGCGCAAGTCCGACAATCCCTCGATCACCCGCGACGT